>Ga0307416_100000012_pt1 | contig 296814 bp, 266 predicted proteins | sample DK1Cmetagenome_2_FD_203821 | JGI IMG/M metagenome (GOLD analysis project Ga0307416, IMG submission 203821) | Maize rhizosphere microbial communities from greenhouse at UC Davis, California, United States - DK15-C-3 | ecosystem: Host-associated > Plants > Roots > Rhizosphere > Soil | place...
GCGCGGTGATGCGATCTTCGAAGAGGAAGCCGAGACTCGTGAGCGTGGAGCCGACTTGCTTGTTGAGCGTTTCCCGAAGGGTTTTGAGGAAGTCGTTCAGTTGCGGGTGATCCGGGTGGAGAATCCAGATCACTCGTTTGACGTTGGACATCACGTAGGCTTCGAGCGGGCGGACTTCCTTCACGTTGATGCGAGCGCCTTCCTGGTTGACGATGATGTTGCCGAGGACGGCGACCTGGGCGTTTTCGGCGAGATTCGGGCCCCACTTGGCGGTGGCGTCGGCGAACATGTTGAGCTGCAGCGAGGCTTTGCGCGTCGAGAGCGTGAACATGAACCACGGGCGGTTGTCCTTTTTGGCGAGCCGCTTGACGAGGTTGCTGCTCAAGCCGCAGAGGCGGAACTCGACGCGGTCGCCTTGGTTGAGGAGTTCGTCGGGCGCGAAGGTGTCGAGCGCATCGGCGAGGCCGATGTAGGCGTTCATCGGGTGGCCGGTGACGTAGAAGCCGAGGAGTTCCTTTTCGAATTGGAGGCGCTCGGACTGGGTGAAGTCGTCGTCGGCTTCGATCTGGCGGTTGCGAGCGACGGGTTTTTTGGCGGACGGGGCTTCTTCGGCGAGCATGTCGAAGAAGCCGCTTTGGCCAGCGGCGCGGTCGCGGGCGTTGGCGGCGGCGGTGGCGAGGGCGTTGTCGATGTTGTCAAAAAGCTTTTTGCGAGACGCGCCGCTGAAGTCGAAGGCGCCCGTTTTGACGAGATGTTCGAGCACGCGCTTGTTGAGCGCCTTGGGATCCACGCGGGCGACGAAGTCGTCGAAGTCGGTGAACGGGCCGTTTTTCTCGCGCTCCTCGATGATCTTGAGCGCGGCGACTTCGCCGACGCCCTTGATGCCGGCCATGCCGAAGCGGATCTTGTCGCCGACGGGGGCGAAGGTGTCGCGGGATTCGTTTACGTCGGGGCCGAGCACGGTCAGGCCCATGGCTTCGCACTCGGCGATGAAGTGGGATACTTTTTCGGCGTTGCCGAGTTCGGCGGTGAGCACGGCGGCCATGAACTGCACGGGGTAGTTGGCCTTCAGATACGCGGTCTGGTAGGCGACGATGGCGTAGGCGGCGGAGTGCGACTTGTTGAAGCCGTATTGGGCGAACTTGTTGAGGAGGTCGAAAATTTCGTTGGCCTTGGCCTCGGAGATTTTGTGCAGGCGGCCGGCGCCTTCGACGAATTTGACGCGCTCCTTGGCCATGGCCTCGGCGTCTTTTTTACCCATGGCGCGGCGAAGCATGTCGGCGCCGCCGAGGGTGTAGCCGCCGATGACGCGGGCGCACTCCATCACCTGCTCTTGGTAAACGATGATGCCGTAGGTTTCCTTGAGGACGGGTTCGAGGAGCGGGTGCGGGTAGGTGATGGACTTCGGATCTTTTTTGCCGCGGGCGTAGTCGGGGATAAACGCCATGGGGCCCGGGCGGTAGAGCGCGGAGATAGCGTTGATGTCGTCGATGTTGGAGATGCCGACGAGCTTGGAGGCGTTTTGCATGCCGCCGGACTCGAGCTGGAACACGCCGACGGTTTTGCCGATATTGAGGAGCTCGTAGGTCTTCGGGTCTTCGAGGGAGATGCTCTCGATGTCGAAGGTCGGGTTGACGGTGCGGCGGACGTTGGCAACGGCGTCGGAGATGACCGTGAGGGTCTTGAGGCCGAGGAAGTCCATCTTCAGCAAGCCGAGCTTGCCGACGGCGTTCATGTCGAACTGCACGGTGACGTCGCCTTCCTGGAGGGTGAGGGGGACGAATTCGTCGAGGGGCTTGTCGGTGATGATGATGCCGGCGGCGTGTTTGCCGGTGTTGCGCACCATGCCTTCGAGCACGCGGGCGGAGGTGACGATCTTTTTGGCGACGGGGTTGCGGTCGATCTCGGTGCGGAGTTCGGCGGACTTGGTGATGGCGTCTTCGAGCGAGATGTTGATCTCGTCGGGGATCATCTTGGCGAGGCGGTCGGCGTCGGCGAAGGCGAGGTTGTTCACGCGGGAGACGTCGCGGATGACCATCTTGGCACCGAGTGTGCCGTAGGTGATGATGTTGGCCACGCAGTCGCGGCCATATTTGTCGCGCACGTAGTTGATGACCTCTTCGCGACGACGCATGCAGAAATCGATGTCGAAGTCGGGTGGGGAAACGCGCTCGGGGTTGAGGAAGCGCTCGAAGAGGAGACCGAAGCGGATCGGATCGACGTTGGTGATTTCGAGCAGGTAGGCGACGAGGCAGCCGGCACCGGAACCGCGGCCGGGGCCGACGGGGATGTTGTGCTCCTTAGCCCAGTTGATGAAGTCCCAGACGACGAGGAAGTAGTCCACGAAGCCGGTGACGTTGATGATGGAAAGCTCGTAACCGGTGCGCAGGACGAGGAGTTCGTGGGGATCGAGGCCGGAGTAGTCGGGCGGCTGGGGCTTCTGACCGGCGGGGACGTTGACGAGCTTTTCGAGTCGGGGAGCGACGATCTCGTGGGTGGCGACGGCATGGTAATCGAAATTGTAGCGCTTTTTGAGGCCGTCGATGCAGAGCTGCTTCAGGTATTCGCCGGGCGTGTATTGGGATTTGATCTCGGGCGGCAGCGGGTAACGCGGATAGCGCTCGGAGCCCTTGGGGAAGGGGATCGCGAGGTCGCACATGTCGGCGACGAGTTGGGTGTTGTCGAGGGAATCGGGGCGCTCGCCGAAGAGCTTCAGCATCTCGTCGCGCGACTTCAGGTAGAACTGGTCGCCCGTGAACTTCATGCGGTTCTCCTCCTCGATCTTGGCGCCGGTCTGGATGCACAACATGGCGTCGTGCGGGGCGGCGTCGGCGTGGTTCACGTAGTGAACGTCGTTCGTGCAAATGACCTTGAGGCCGAACTCTTCGCTCAACTTGAGGAGGTCGGGAATGATTTTGAGCTGCTCGGGGATGCCGTGGTCCTGGATTTCGACGAAGAAGTTTTCGCGTCCGAAGATCTCGACGAAGCGTCCGCAGGCCTTGCGGGCTTCTTCGTAGCGGTCGTGGAGGAGATGCTGCGGGACGATGGCAGCGAGGCAGCCGGTGAAACCGATGAGGCCGTCGGCGTATTTGGCGAGGGTCTCCAGGTCGGCGCGCGGCTTGTAATAAAAACCCTTGAGATGGGCGTCGGAGACGAGCTTGAGGAGGTTTTGGTAGCCGGTGAGGTTTTTGGCCAAAAGCCCCATGTGGTAGTAGCTTTTGCCGTCCTCGGATTTGCCGGTCTTTTCGAGGCGGGACGATTCGACGATGTAGATCTCGCAACCGATGAGCGGCTTGATGCCCTTGGACTTGGCCGCGTTGTAGAACTCGATCGCGCCAAACATGTTGCCGTGGTCGGTGAGGGCGATGGCCTTCATGCCCAGCTCGGCGGCGCGACCCATCAACCGGTCGATACGGCAGGCTCCGTCGAGCAGGCTGTAATCGGTGTGGACGTGGAGGTGGACGAAATCGGAGGCGGCGGACGACACAGGGGGTAGGCAACGGGAGCACGGGAGCGGCGCAAGCCCACAGGCGGCAACGAGGCAAAAAAGCCATTGACGCAGGCCGGGGCGTTTGCCCTATTCCTCGGCTTTTCCGCCGAAACTCACCTCCCTTTCATCATGCCCATCGAAATCAAGATCCGCAAAAACGAGCCCGTCGACCGCGCCCTGCGCCGTATGAAGAAGAAGCTCGAACGCGAGAACATCATCAAGGATGTCCGCGCCAAGCGTTACAACGAAAAGCCCACCGAGCGCCGCCGCCGCAAGGAGAAGGTCATGGCCTTCACCCAGATGCTGCGCGATCGCCACGCCCAATAACACACTCCTTGCGGAGTCTGTTTTGATTTTCACGACCGCGTCGGCCGAATTATCGGCGGCGCGGTTTTTTGCGATTTGTCAGCATTGACGGTATAATCGCATGGCGGTGTTGATATTCGTTTCCCCGTGAAGCCCTCTTTTGCCCTGTCCACTTGCTGGAACTCGTTCCGTCACACCGACGGCTACGCCATGTTGCGCGAAATCGCGGACCTGGGCTTTACCCATGCGGAGTTGAGCCACGGTATTCGTATCGTGCTTTTGCCGGGTGTGATTCGGGCGGTTGAGGAAGGGATTATCAAGATCAGCTCAACGCATAATTTTTGCCCGTTGCCCACGGGTATATCGCAAGCGGCGCCGAATCTGTTCGAGCCGTCGGTTAGGGATCATCGTGAGCATGAGCAATGGCTGCGGCACACGAAGCGATCGCTCGATTTCGCTGCGCAGGTCAAATCGCGGGTGCTCGTCCTGCACCTGGGCAGTGTGAAGTTTTTCTGGCTCAACCCCGCCCGTAAACTGAAGACTTTTATCCGGAACAATCCGACCGCCTCAGTGCCCGACGACAAGGCCTATCGGGTTGTGCTTAAGAAATCCTGTGAGAAGCTGCGCTCGAGGATGGGACCTTACTGGCAGCAGGTTCAGGCGAGTATCGAGGAGATACGCACCTATGCCAACGAGCGCGGCATCCAGCTCGGATTTGAAAACCGGGAGAAGTTTGAAGAGTTGCCGCTCGATGACGATTTCGAGGCGTTGCTCTCCGGGTTGGCCCAGCCGCATACCGCGGGTTATTGGCACGACACCGGCCACGCCGATATCAAGCAGAGCCTTGGCATGCTCGAGCACCGCATGCATCTGGAGAAAAACGCGCCGCGTCTGCTGGGCTTCCACTTGCATGACGTGTCGGCTGACGGAAAAGACCATCAGCCGATCGGAGCCGGACGCATCGACTTCAACATGATCAGCAGTTTCTGGCGTCCCGAGCATCTGCTCACGCTGGAGCTGAGTCCGCGCGTGAACATCGAAGGCGTGGTTGTTTCCAAGCAGCGTATCGAGGCGCTGATGGAAAGGCGCTTCGGTGTGTGATGCAGGTGTGGCGGCCTGCTGGTTTCTTACTCTGCGGTCGTCAGCAGTTCAGTCACCCAGCGCCGATGCGGGCCTGAGAGCGTGACTTCATCCAGCTCGGCGAGCGTGACCCAAACCAAGCCGGGGTGTTTTTTTGAGTCGTCCGAAAGAGCCGACCGCGGCACGCGGTAAATCGACTCGGTGATGGCAAAACGGGTGATGCCACGTTTTCTCTTCGCCAGCAGGTCAGCTTTCTTGAATGCGGATGCGTCTTGGCCCACGTGTTCGGCGGTGGGCAACTCGTGCATGTTGGCGAGCCGGCGCGCATCCCCGGCCGTGCGGTGGAGGAGGAGCTTGCCTTTGTGCAAACACCACACGCGTGACACCGCGCGTTGCTCAATCACCTTGGCCGCGAGGCGCGGATAGGCCTCGGGTTCGCCGCTTCGGCCGGCGGCGCAGAGCGATAAGACGGGGCAGATGGTGCAAAGTGGATTCTGTCGATGGCAGACGGTCGCACCGAGCTCCATCATGGCCTGATTGTGATCGCCCGGCTCGTCGTGGTTGAGCATCGCGTCCGCAAGTGGAGCCAATGCTTTCGAGGCCGACGCGCTGTCGCGAAACGGCGAGGCGTCGGCCGTGAGTCGCGTGAGGATGCGCACCACGTTGCCGTCCACCACGGCGGCCTGCGCGCCGAACGAAATACTGGTGATGGCCGCCGATGTGTAAGGGCCGATGCCTGGCAATTCCATCCACGCCTCGCGTGTGCGGGGAATTTCGGGCAAAGCGGTGAGCGCCTTGGCGAGCTTGTGAAGATTGCGGGCGCGCGTGTAGTAGCCGAGTCCCTCCCAATTTTTCACCACTTTCTCCTCGGACGCGGCGGCGAGCGCGTCAAAATCAGGGAACACCTCCACCCAACGAGCGAGGTAGGGGAGCACGGTTTTTACCTGAGTCTGTTGCAGCATGAACTCGCTCACGACGGTCTTGTAGAGCGAAGGCGCGGTGCGCCACGGCAACTTGCGTTGATGCACGCGATACCAGGTAAGCAGCGCGTGCTGAAACGCGACCTTTTGAGCGATTAACGGAGGTTGGGCCACAAAAGGCACAGAAGGCGCAAAAATGCCGGCCGACGCCAGCGCAGATTCCCTTTGTGCTTTTTGTGCTTTTTGTGGCCAATGTCTTCATGCCGAAAAAGCCGGACGACGACTCCGACCAACCCAAAAAACTCAGCAGCTATACGATCAAGCTGGACGATACCCAGATGGAAGCGCTGCGGGCGATTTGTGAGGCGCGCGACTGGATGCCGTTCGAGGTGGCCTACACGCGTTTTGCCTACAAGGCCGACCACCTCAAACTCAACGTCACCGCCTACACCAGCGGCAAGGTGGTCATCGCCGGCAAAGGCACCGAGGACTTCGTTCGCGACGTGCTCGAGCCCGAGGTCACCAAGGCGCCGAAGCTCGGCTACGACGAGGTCCTTAACCCCGATTGGTTCGAGGCCCACGCCGGTCTCGACGAGAGCGGCAAAGGTGACTTCTTCGGGCCGTTGATCGCGGCAACCGTGATCGGCCAGAAGTCGATGATCGAGACCTGGCGCAAAGCCGGCGCCCAAGACTCGAAGAAGATGGCCGAGAGCAAAATCCTCGAGCTCGACAGCCTTATCCGCAACACGCCCGGCGTCGTCGTAAAAGTGTGCTTCTGTGGCATGCCGAAATACAACGAGCTCATGGCCCGCCCGCGCGCCAACTTGAATCTGTTGCTTGCGTGGTTACATGGCACCGCGCTCTCACAGGCGCTCGCGGAAAAACCGGTGAAGTGGGGTTTGCTCGACCAGTTTACCGAGCAGTCGCTCGTGCAACGCGAGCTCGCCAAGAAGAAGGTCGAAAATTTCGAGCTGCGCATGCGAACCAAGGCCGAATCCGATCCGGTCGTGGCGGCTGCGTCCATCGTCGCGCGCGCCGAGTTTGTCCGGCAGATGAATGCGCTTTCAAAAAAGCTTGGCCAAAAACTCCAGAAGGGCGCGGGCCCGCTGGTCAAGGCGCAGGCGCACGATATCATCCGCCAACTCGGCGTTCACGCGTTGAAGGACTTTGCCAAACTGCACTTCCGCACCGCCTATGAAGTCGTCAAAGAGGCGGGCAAACTCGACGAACTGCCGCTGCCCGAACCCAAGGAACGGTTCGGCTTCGGACGCGATTGATGATCTGAATACGACGGAACAACCATGGCAGGAAAACGACGCCAACTCCGCGGCTTTGACCTCAAGCACATCGAGGGGTTTTCCGACCTGATCGGCGTGGACGAGGCTGGCCGCGGCGCGCTGGCCGGCCCGGTGGTGGCTGGCGCGGTGTTGGTGACGCGTGAGTTTCTCGACAGCCGTTGGGCGACCAACAACGCCTCGCGCATCAACGACTCGAAGCAACTCACCTCTGCCGAACGCGACGCGCTTTGGCTGGATTTCGAGGCGCTCATGGCCGAGCGACAGATTCACGCGACCTTCGGCGTGGCCGATGTCGCCGAGATTGAGCAGCTCAACATTCTTGGCGCGACCAAGCTCGCGATGCGACGTGCGTTGGAAGGCATTTACCCCGCCAGTTCTTTCGCGCCTCCGGAGAAAGAGCCCGATCTTTTTTCACCACCGGAGGAGGTCGCCGCCTACACGCCGCAGGTGTCGGCGCGCATCTTGGTGGACGGGTTGCCGCTAAAACATTTCCCGTATCCGCACACCAGCGTGGTCAGCGGCGACGCCCGGTCGCTGTGCATCGCGATGGCCTCGATCATCGCCAAGGTCACTCGTGACCGGATATTGAATGATCTCGATGTCGAGTTCCCGGGCTACGGTTTTGCACAGCACAAGGGATACGGCACCGAGGAACACCGCGACTCCGTCCTTCGGCTGGGCCGCTGCCCGCAGCACCGCGAGATGTTCCTCCGCAATCTGCTCTCGGGCCGCGTTGATCCGGGCCAGGTCGATTTTCTCGCCGACCAAACTCCGCTTCTGTAATCGTCACTCTGATGGCTGGCAAAAAAAACACTTCTCTGGATCGCGTGCTTGGACGGCTCGACTCGCTCGACTCCGCCAACCTCGCCAATCTGGTGCAGCGTCTCGCGCGCGAGCGCAGTCTGTTTGAAGACGTGTTCAACACGCTCCAAGAGGGCATTCTCGTGATCGATGCCGACGGGATGATCGACTATGCCAACTCGGCGGCGCACCACTTGATCGGTCTCTCCTCCGACGATCTCTCGGGGAAAATTCTCTGGCGATTGGTTCCTGGTCTGCGTCCCTCGTTGGAATCTTCGCTCGATGAGGCCGCGCCGTCGTTGCCTGTGATGGCGCGTGAGATCGAGCTCACGTATCCCGAGCCCCGCACCGTGCGCCTCTACATGGTGCCGTTCACCGGCGAAGGCAAAGGCGCGGAGCGTCGCTTTGCGGTCATCCTCACCGACATCACCCGCGATAAGCAGAGCACCGAGGCGCGCATCGAGGACGAACGCACGTCATCCATTCTGCTGCTTGCCGCCGGGGTGGCGCACGAACTGGGAAATCCGCTCAACTCGCTCACGATTCATCTCCAGTTGATCGAGCGGAAACTAAAAAAACTGAAGGCGGTCGCCCGCGACAAGGAGACTGCGTCGCTCGCCGAGTCGATCCGCGTCTGTCAGGAGGAAGTGCTGCGCCTGGATGGCATTGTGACGAATTTCCTGGAGGCCATCCGACCTCGTCCGCCCGATCTGGCCAAAACGAATCTGGGCGAAGTTGTCGCCGAGGTGCTGCGCTTTCAAGAGCGCGAACTCTCCGATCGCGGCATCAAGGTGGAGGCTGTGGTTTCCAGCAATCTGCCCGTGGTGATGGCGGATCGCAACCAGCTCAAGCAGGTGTTTTTTAACATCATCAAGAATGCGATGGAGGCGATGCAGCCCGGCGGTGCGCTGCGCATCAAAACGCTCTCCGATGACGACAACGTTTACCTGCTTTTCGGCGACACGGGTAGCGGGATCAAGCAGGAGGATCTGGTGAAACTTTTTCAGCCCTATCATACCACCAAGCAAGGCGGCCACGGGTTGGGACTGATGATCGTGCAGCGCATCATGCGCGAGCATGGCGGACAGGTGGGCGTGGAGAGCAACCCCGGTGTGGGCACGGTCGTCACGTTGCAATTCCCGCAGCAGAACCGCCGCGTGAAGATGCTGCAGTGATGGTGAAGCAACGGCCTGCGCCTTGACCAGAGAACGGTTTCTCGCGTTATTCGGTGCATGCTTTCAAGCGTGCTCATCGTCGATGACGAGAAACACACCCGCGACGGTCTCCGCCAGGCACTGGAGGATGACTACGATGTGTCCGTGGCCGCCAATGCCGAGGAGGCGTTCAACCAGATGGACTCGCAAGAGTTCGACGTGGTTCTCACCGACCTGCGCATGCCCGGCAAATCCGGGCTCAAGGTCATCGACAAGGCCCTCGCGCTCCCGAGCAAGCCGGCGGTGATCATGATGACCGCCTATGGCAGCATCGACTCGGCCGTGGAAGCGATGAAACGCGGTGCGGTCGATTTCCTCACCAAGCCGGTGAACATCGAGCGCCTCGAAGTGCTCATTCAACGCGCGTTGAAATCACGCACGCTTGAGGTTGAGGTGAAGCAGCTCAACGAGCGGCTGGACGAGAAATTCAACGTCGAGGGCATCATCGGGCACTCCGACAAGCTCAAGGACGTGATCGATCGCGTGCGCCTCGTCGCTCCGTCGAAAGCCACCATTCTCATCGATGGCGAATCCGGCACGGGCAAGGAGCTGATCGCCCAGGCGATTCACCAGGCGAGCCCTCGGGCCCGAGCGCCGTTCATCGCGGTGCACTGCGCGGCCCTTTCGGAAAACCTTCTGGAGAGCGAAATCTTCGGCCACGAACGCGGTGCGTTCACCGGCGCGATGGAAAAGCGCGTGGGTCGCTTCGAGGCGGCTGACACCGGGACGTTGTTTTTGGATGAAATTGGCGAAATCTCCGCCTCCACGCAGGTGAAGTTGCTGCGCTTCCTTGAAACAAAATCCATCGAGCGGGTGGGTGGCTCCAAGCCGATCGCCCTAGATGTGCGACTCGTTGCCGCCACCAACCGAGACCTCGAAAAGCAGGTGCGCGAAGGCAAGTTTCGCGAGGACTTGTTTTTCCGTCTGAACGTCGTGCGCATCACCCTGCCGCCGCTGCGCGAACGTCCGGATGACATTCCGCTATTGCTTGCGCACTACATTAAATATTTCGCGCAGGAAAACGGCGTGGCTCCGCTGGTGGTCGAGCCCGGCGCGCTTCGTTATTTGCAGGCCTATCCTTGGCCGGGAAATATTCGCGAGCTGCGCAATTTCACGGAGAATATCGTGGTCATGCACCGTGGCGCCAAGTTGACCGAATACGACTTGGAGCCGCGTTTCCGCGGAGAGCGTCTCGCACTTCCGGCGACGACGGGTGGCAATGGAGGAGGTCCGTTGGCTTTGACCCATGATGGAGGCGCGTCCGCCCCGGTTTCCTCCGGCTCTTCGTTGTCGGTTGAGGAAAATGAAAGGCGTTTGTTGCGGGAGGCGTTGATCAAGGCGCGAGGCAACCGCACCAAGGCGGCGCAGATGATGGGAATCAGCCGGCGCACGCTCCACCGGAAGCTTACCCAATGGCCCGAACTCGATGTGATCGATGGGTGAGGGGCTCGCATCATGAACTGCCGGCATGATCGGCGGGTTAGGGTTGCCTCGACGAACGAGTGAAGTTTGCTCGGGGAGCTTTCCATCCAATGCGTTTTACCTCTCTTCTGCTGGTTCTGACTTTCTCGTATTCGGTCGTCTGTGCCGAAGTGCGTGTGGTGGGCTCCGATCTCTTTGGAAAAGACTTCGAAGACACACTGATGGCTTACTCCAAGCGAAACGATCTTGGCTTGAGCCTGGCGTTGGAAGGCAGTCGCACCGGTTTGGAAAAATTGAAGGCGGGGCAGGCCGATCTTGCCATGGTGGTTTTTGCGCCGGGAGAAACGCCACCGGCGGATGGATTTCTCGCCATCCCGGTGGCCTACCACACCGCGGTGGTGGTGGTGCCCTCAACATTGCCATTGACCCAAGTCACCGTGGCGCAGTTGAACGCGATCTACGGCGACACTTCCCAGTCTGGACTGAAGCGTTGGTCCGATCTCGGCATCACCGGCGAATGGGCGTCGCGTAATATTCTTCCCAACATCCCCGGACCCGGCGGCGGCCTGACCTACGATTTGTTTCGTTACACCGTGTTGACCACCCCTGTGTTCAAGCCGACGGTCGGGGTGCAGGCGGGGTTGACGGAGACTCTGAATCGAATTCGTGGAGAAGAAGGCGGCGTGGCGATCTTGCCCGTTTTGCCGGCCAATCAACCACGGCTGAAGACGCTACTGGTGGCACGGGGCGCCCAGGACGTGGCGTTCGGGCCGACCCAGGCCAACATTCATTCCGGTGACTATCCGATCAGGCTCCCGGTGTATTTGGTTTTCCGAAAAGATGCGGCCAAGCGTCTGCAGGCATCGTTGCGTTACCTCTTGAGTGAGGATGGCGTGCCGACTTGGGAAAAGGCCCGGCTGGTGCCTTTGCCCATCCAAGTGCGCAATCAGCAGATCTTCGATCTGGAGGTTCTCTAAAATCTCCAAAAAAGCAGTTGACGAAGAGGGGCGAGCGTCTTGTTCTCCACCTCTCTCACGCAGGCGTAGCTCAGTTGGTAGAGCACCACCTTGCCAAGGTGGACGTCGAGAGTTCGAGTCTCTTCGCCTGCTCCATTTTAGGAAAGCGTCCCAAAGCAAATTGGGGCGCTTTTTTGTGTCCGGGGAATAACGGCCTCACATAGGTTGAGGCAAAATGCCGCGCAGGCATGCACGACATCCCTGAATCTCGCCGTGCCAACCTGCCGTTGGCCACCCACGCGATCTCGGCCGTTTTTATCCGACTCCCTCAGCCTGGGCAGCGTTGTCCGATCACCGGGCTTTCACGCAGCACCATGAACGAGCTGGCGCCGCCTTCTCCATTGAATGAGATTGTTCGTTCGCGGGCTTGGCGTGATCCTTCATTTGCTTTGGATTAAGTTCCCTTTCAGGGGCGGGTATAGCTGTCGGTGCCGGGTGCAGCATAAATGGTGATGACATTTATGGGCCCGTTTTAGCTGAGGCTTATCGGCTAGAGTCTGAGATCGCCCAATATCCAAGAGTAGTCGTTGGTGATGAATTCTACGACTGGCTAGAGTCCCTCGAAAAAAAGGATCTGGGGTCCGATCAAGATCGTAGAGTGACGTTAGCGTTAAAAAAATTATGCGGGGCGATTTTAATGCAGGACACCGATGGGCGACTGGCAATTGATTACCTTAAGCAATCTACTCTAAGCGCACTTGGGGGACCAACGAATACCGATGCGTATATTTTAGACATGCGGAAATTTGTTGAAGGTTCGATCGCGAGATTCTCAGGTGGCGACGATCAGCAATCCCGCATACGCGGCAAATATGAGTCGGTGTTAAATTATATTAATCTAAGGATTCCCTTCGGAACTTAAGGAAGCGTCCGGCAATGACACCGGGCGCTTTTTTGTGCCCCGGACGCACCCGCCGGAGAGTCGGGGTTGCCTGCTGCATTTTAGGGTTTAGCTGCATGGGGTTTCGGATTTCTCTTTGGTATGAAAAGCATGACCGGCTACGGCCGCGCCTCCGCCCCCCTCGGCAAGCATACCCTGACGGTTCAAGTCAGTTCGGTGAACCGCAAGACGCTCGACCTCACGGTCAAGCTGCCGCGCGAGTGGGAAACCCTTGAGCCCATCGTCGGCGAACTCGTTCGCCAGAATGCCTTGCGCGGCAAAATCCATGTCGCGGTGGAAATCACGGGTGAGACCGATGGCAGTGCGGAGATTGACTGGGATGAGGCGGCGGCCGCGGTGTCGTTCAAGCGTCTGGCTGCGTTTGCCTCCACGCGTGGCGTGGCTTTCACGCCTACGCCCGAGTTGTTGCTTACGTTGCTCAACAGTCAGCGGAAGGGTTCCACTTTAACCGAGGCCGAGGTGGCCGAGCCTGTTCTCAAAGTCGCCTTGGCGGAGGCGCTGACGGGTTTTTCCGCGATGCGCGCCAAGGAAGGAGCCGCGCTGCTGGCTGATTTCCTGGCCCGACTGGACACACTCGCACGCCATGTCACGGTGGTCGCGACGCGCGCTCCGCTGGTGGTGCCGGCCTATCGCGAGACGTTGCACAAGCGCCTGCGCGAGGCGGGACTGGAGCTCGATCTGAACGATGATCGCGTGCTCAAGGAAATCGCGCTGTTTGCCGACCGCTGCGACATCACCGAGGAACTCACGCGCCTGCGCAGTCACTTCGATCAGTTCACCGCCTTGCTCAAGTCGGGCGGCGAAATCGGGCGCAAATCGGAGTTCATTCTTCAGGAAATCGGTCGCGAGATTCACACCATCGGCAGCAAGGCCAATGATCTCGAAATCTCCAAGAATGTGATTGAGCTGAAGAACGAGCTGGAACGCATCCGCGAGCAGATCGCCAACGTGGAGTAAAGTTGGAGGGTAGGGACGCCTCTCCGAGGCGTCCGTGGCTTTGCGTGTGTGTCATGACGACGGACGCAAAGCGCCACAGACGTCTATGCGAGACCGGACGCCTCGGAGAGACGTCCCTACCTCGTTACTGCGGCGTCCGCAGGCTGTGGATCATGTAGATGATCACGCCTACGCAAATGCCGGCGTCGGCGACGTTGAATGTGGGGTAGACGTAGTTGCCGAAATGAAAATCGAGGAAATCGATCACGTGGCCGTGAAGCACGCGGTCCACAAGGTTGCCGATGATGCCTCCGCAGAGGAGTCCAAAGGCGAGTTGCACGGGACGCTTCTGCAGATCGAGTGCCCGGCGCCAGTAGTAGATGGCCGCCAAGGTCAGTAGGGCCAGCACCGCGAGCATCGTGGTCTGGCCGGCGAAGAGGCTCCAGGCCGCGCCGGTGTTGCCGACGTGAATGATGTAGAAAAAACCGTCGATGATCGTGATCGCTCCGGGCGGTTCGTAGGTCGGGAACGGCAACGTCGCGGAAATCCACGCCTTCGTAAGCTGATCGAGGACAAAGACGGCCAAGCCAAGCCACCAGAGCAACCGGTAGGCGTGGATGCGCTCCCAACGAGAAACCTCCACCGGAGGGGTGGAGGTTGGCTCGATTGAGTGATCAGGGGAGGAGGTGCTCATTCGTCACCGTCGTCACCGCCGCCGCCGGCGCTGAGGGCGGCACCTTCTTCGCCGAGTTCGCCGAAGAGGCCGGCTTGAGTGCGGGAACGGTGGCGGTTGCGCTCGATGTTCTTCTGCGCTTCGGCCGAGTAACGGGTGAACGGAACAGCGAGGAGGCGCTCTTTGGCGATGGGCTTTTGGGTCATCTCGCAGGTGCCATAAGTGCCGTCTTTGATGCGGGTGATGGCGGCCTCGACTTCGGACAACGCTTCCTGCTCGGAGGACACGAGCGAGAGGGCGAAGTCGCGGTCGAACGTATCGGTGCCGGCATCGGCCATGTGCTGGCCATAGCTGGAGAGGTCGCCGGCATCATCCTTGGAGGAGCGCTTGAGCGTCTCTTCGGAGTGGGTGTCGATCTGGCCCGTGAGGTGGTTGCGCAGCTCGATCAGCAGCTTGTGGAAGCGGCGGAATTTCTCGGGGACGGACTCGGAATCGTCGATGATGGGTTGCTTGGCCTTCTTGGGGTTGAACCCAAGAATGTCGGCCAGCGAGGCGGCCTTGATGTGGTGCGGTTGTGCGGCCTGGGCGAGCTTGGCGGCGTCGATCTGCTTGGTCGTCTTCGCGGCAACCTTGGTGGTGATACCCTTGTTGTCGGTGTCGACTTTGGCGGTCTTGGCGATCTCGCGAATTTCATCGAGCGAGAACGCAATGGGGCGCACGGGACCCTTTTTCTGGAGGATCCGGCTGCGCAGGTCGGCGCGCGCGGAAGACTTGGCCGAAGACGCGGCTTTGGCGACGGGTGCTTTGGACGGGGCCAGAGGCGCGGGGGCCGGAGCTTTGGAGGCCGGACCAACCGGGGGTTTCGCGGCCGATTTCGCGGCGGGTTTTTCAGCTTTGGCGGGAGAGGCGGGTTTGGATTTGGAAGACTTCACTGGTGCTGCGGACTTGGGCGCCGGCTTTGCGGCGGGAGAGGGTGGTTTCTTGGCGGCTTTTGGGGCCGGCTTGGGAGCCGGCTTGGCCGCAGGTTTCTTGACGGAAAATTTTTCGGGAGAGGGTTTGGACTTCGTCGGAGATTTTTTCAGGGCCGGTTTTACAGGTTTGCCAACGGACTTCTTTTTAGGAGCGGGGGCAGGCTTTTTAGTTTTTTTGGCCATGATGTTTGTAGGGTGACGAAGAAAAATGTTTCACGCTTTCAACGCTTCGGCGCATCTTGGGCAAACTTCCCCATGGGAAGATTCCTCCAAGGCTGGAACCCAGCGCCAGCAGCGTGGGCAACGCACATAACCCAGCTCTTCGCCGTGACGCACGACGACTTCAAATGAGGGATTGGCCCCCGCTTGAACCGTCACGTGGGAAACGATGAAAAGTTCGGGCAGGAAGTCGCGATGCTTCTGCAGAACGTTGAGAAGAGAGTCGGTCGAAGGAACGGAAAGGGTGATGACGGCGTCGAGCGACTTGCCGAGTTTGCCGGCGGCGCGCAGCGGCTCGATGGCTTCGTTGACCTTGGTGCGGACCTTGAGGAGCGCGGCGATGTCGGTCTCGATCTCTGAATTGGTCCAGGCCGTGTCGGCCACGGGCCAGTTTTGAAGATGAATCGGGTCGTTGGTGAACTCGGTCTTGGTCGTGGCGTAGGCCCACGCTTCGTCCGCGGTAAACGTGAGGACGGGCGCGAGGATTTTGACGAGAACGTCGAAGATGTGGTGGATCGCGGTCTGCGAGGAACGGCGCAGCGGATTCGTGGTGCCGAGCGTGTAGAGGCGATCCTTGAGGATGTCGTGATAAACGGCCGAGAGGGTGACGGCGCAGAAGGAGCTCACCGCCTGAATAACGCGGTGGTATTCATACGCGTCATACGCGGCGGTGGCGTCGGAGAGGAGCTTGGCGGTCTGGTGCAACGCCCAGCGGTCGAGCGTGTCGAGCTGCGCGTAGGGCAGGGCGTCGGTCGCGGGGTTGAAATCGCAGAGCGTGGAGAGCTGGTAGCGCAGGGTGTTGCGCAGGTTGCGGTAACCCTCGGCGGCGTTGTTGAGGATTTTCTCGGAGAGCGTGATGTCCTGCGTGAAATCCTGGGAGGCGATCCAGAAGCGGATGACGTCGGCGCCGTATTGGGCGATGAAGTTGTCGGAGGTCGGGGGCTTTTCGTATTGGCCGGACTTGGAGATTTTTTTGCCATCTTCGCCGACGATGAAGCCGTGGGTGAGCACGGCCTTGTAAGGCGCGCCGCCTTGCGAGATGACGCCGGTCCAGAGGGAGGATTGAAACCAGCCGCGGTGCTGGTCAGAGCCTTCGAGGTAGAGATCGGCGGGCCACTGGGTGGCGCCTTGTCCGTTTTTGAGCACGGCGGCGTGCGAGGAACCGGAGTCGATCCACACGTCGAGCGTGTCGCGACCGGGCGTGAGGGCGGAGGCGGCGGGCCAGCCGGCGGGGAGCGTCACGCCGGCGAGGATCTCGGAAGCGGGAGCGTCATACCAGAAGTTGGTGCCCTTGATGGCGATCTTGTCGGCGACCGAGCGGGTCACGCCGGCGTCGATGAAGGCGTTATGCTCGGCATCGTAGAAGGCGATGATGGGGACGCCCCACGAGCGTTGGCGGCTGATGCACCAATCGGGACGGGCTTCGACGGCACCGCGAATGCGGGACTCGCCCCAAGCGGGAACCCATTGGACTTTTGAAATACACGACAAGGCCACATTTCGTGGAGATGCCTTATCGGTATAAATGTCTTGGAATGATTCAGACGTTCTATCCAAGCCGACGAACCACTGGTCGACGGCGCGGAAGATGATCGGGGTCTTGGAACGCCAGCAGTGCGGATAGCTGTGCGTGTATTTGGCCTTCGCGAGCAGGGCGCCGGCACCGGCGAGTTTTTTAAGGACCGCGAGGTTGGCCGGCGAAGGCTTCTTGGCGGCGATGTCCTCGATGGTTTCGAGCGTGCTGATGCCAACCAAGTCGGCGGGCACTTGGCCGTCGTCGAGATAGCGACCGTCGCCGCCGACAGGGCAGTAGATTTCCAGCTTGTATTTAAGGCCGGTGAGATAGTCGTCGGCGCCATGGCCAGGCGCGGTGTGGACGGCACCGGTGCCGCTGTCGGTGGTCACGTAATCGGCCAAAACGATCGGGGACGCGCGGTCGATGAACGGATGGCGGGCTTGGAGACCCTCCAGAGCGGAACCTTTAAACGCGTGCGTGAGTGTTCCTAGGGGCGAAGTCTTTGTTTCGGTAAAGAAACGTTGAGAGCAAGTAGCCGAAACAATGAGAAAGCCGTGTCCATCGACTTCGAAGAGACCATAGTCCTCGTCGGGATTTAATGCGATGGCAAGGTTCGCAGGAATAGTCCAAGGCGTCGTTGTCCAGATTACAAAACTTACGGCTTTCTCGGTGGAAATTCCTAGTTTTGCTAGCTCGGCGGCGGGCACGGCGAACTTCACCCAGATGGCGGTCGAGACGTGGTCTTTATATTCGATCTCGGCCTCGGCGAGGGCGGTCTCGAACGGGATGCTCCAGTAAACGGGTTTCTTCGAGCGATAGACCAAGCCCTTTTCGACGAACGATGAGAAGGTGCGAATGATGTCGGCCTCGTAGGCGGGGGCCTTGGTCTTATATTCGTTTTTCCAGTCGGCTTGGACGCCGAGGCGCTTGAACTGCTTGGTCTGAGTGGCGATCCAGCTCTCGGAAAACGCGTCGCAGAGGGATCGCATTTCGGCGGTGGAGACCTGCTTGTTTTCGGCTTGGAGGCCGCGCATCACCTTTTGCTCGATGGGGAGGCCGTGGCAATCCCAGCCCGGCACGTAGGGCGTGCGGTAGCCGCGGAGGGATTTGTAGCGAAGCGTGATGTCCTTGAGCGTCTTATTGAGCGCGGTGCCGATGTGGACGTCGCCGTTGGTGAACGGGGGGCCGTCGTGGAGGACGAACGTTTTGCCGGTGGCGGCGTTCTTGCGCTGGATGGCGGTGTAGAGGTCCAGTTTTTCCCAGTGGGCGAGGCGCGAGGGTTCGCGCTGCACGAGATTAGCCCTCATCGGGAAATCGGTTTTAGGAAGCTGGAGAGTGTCTTTCAGGTCTTGCGCCATGCCAAAGAAAAGCGGCGAAGGCTACCCCCGGCCATCCCTGAGTCAAGGCCTGCGAACGCCTCGTTTTGGGAGCGGCTTACGCGAGCGCCCGGGCGGCCAGTTTTTCACCGGCGGCGATGCAATTGGGCACCGAAATGCCGTCGCGGACGTGTCCGCCGATCAGCAGGCCGGGATGGTCCTTCTCCGTGCGCGCGATCAGGTCGAGGAAACGTTCGTAGCCGAGGTTGTATTGGGGGATGGCGCGGGGCCAGACGTTCCGCCGGATGAACACCGGCTCACCGCGCACGCCGAGGAGATCGACGAGGTCGTTGCGAACGAGGGGGAGCAATTGATCGTCGCTCAGTCGCGCGAGATCGGGGCGCAGCACGCCGCCGGTCATGATCGTAAGGGCGACATGGCCGGCGGGGGCGCGACCGGGGAAGAGCGTGGAGTTGAACAGCACGCCGAGCGCCGAGCGGTGCTCGATCGGCGGAACGAGCAGGCCGAAACCGTCCAACGGATGGGCGACCTGGTCACGTTTGTATCCAAGAAAAAGCGACGAGACGGGCGGATACTCGACCTCTGCCAGGCCGGCCAGCGGTCGCTCGCCCATCAGGCCGATGGGCAACGCGGCGAGGGATGCCGCGGGCAAGGCAAGGATGACGGCGGCAAAGGTCTCGGTGCGTCGCGCGAGGTTTGGAAGTTCCCAGACGAGTTTCCATGGCTGGCCGGGCACGACGTCAATCACTCGGGCGTTCAGCTCCACGCTGCCGGGAGGGAGCTGGCCGGCGAGGGTGCGGGGCAGGGTTTCCACTCCGTCGGGAAAACTTGCGATGGGCGCGGGGCCGGTGGATTCGCCGCGGGCGCGTTTGCCCTTGGCGGCGGCGAGTTGCGCGCGGATGAGCGAGCCGTGGGTGCGCTCGGCTTCCCACAGCGAGGGGAAACTGTGACGGGTGGAAAGCTTTTGGGCGTCGCCCGCATAGACGCCCGAGACAAAGGGGCGGAGTCCGTAATCGACCAGCTCGGAGCCGAAGTGGCTGGCGACGAACGCGGCGAGGCTGAGGTCGGCGGGGCGTTGGCGGGGGAGTTTAAAGAGGTCGCCGAAGAGCCGGAGTTTTGCCGCAGTGGAAAAAAGCGGGGATTTTAGGAACCCGGGAGGCGAGGCGGGCGCGGCGACGGGGCGACCGTCGCGGACGATGTAACGGTTCTTGGCCTCGGGCGAGGCGGCGAGCGGCGGAATGCCGAGTTCGGCGAGCAACGCGGCGACGGGGGGCGTGAGCTGGAGGGAATTGGGGCCGGCTTCGATGAGCCAGCCGTCATGACGTTCGCTGCGGATGTTGCCGCCCAAGCGATCGGAAGCCTCGAAAAGCCGAAAAGCGCGGCCTTGGCGGGCGAGGTGGTAAGCGGCGGTGAGGCCGGTGATGCCGCCACCGATGATCGCAATGGGGAGTGAGTCAGTTCCGTTTGCCACAGAAAGCACAGAATGCACAAAAAACACAGAAAGCGACTATGCCGATTTTGCGCTTTTTGTGCCTCTTGTGGCCAAACTCATTTCCACGCCGTGACCGTGTCGATGAGGGCCTGCATGCACTCGATCTTGGCCTGCGGGGTGATGCCGTGGCCGAGGTTGAAGACGTAGCCGGCGGTGCCACGCATGGATTCGAGGAGGCGGGCGGCTTCGCGCGATACGATCTCGGGCGTCGTCTGCATGAGGACGGGGTCCAAGTTGCCTTGAACGGCGACGTTGGCGGGCAAGTTGCGGCGGACGATGGCGAGGTCGTTGGTCCAATCGACGCTGATGGCGCGCACACCGGAAAACGCCTGATCCGTGAGGTGTGGCGCGGTGCCTTTGGCGTAGAGAATGATCGGAAAATCCGAGGGCAGTGCGGCGACGATGCGGCGAATCCATTTCAACGATGCGGCTTCGTAGTCGGGGCCGGCGATCAGTCCGCCCCAGGAGTCGAAGATCTGGATGGCGTCGGCGCCGGCGGCGATCTGCATCTTGAAATAGGAGATCAGCGACTCGGTGAGTTTTTCGAGCAAGGCATCGAAGGTGCCGCGGTCGGTGTAGAAAAGGAGCTTGATGCGCTCGAAGTCGTCGGAACTGCCGCCTTCGACCATGTAGGTGGCAAGGGTCCAGGGAGAGCCACCGAAACCGAGGAGCATTTTTTCGCCGCGCAGTTCCTTTTTTAGGAGCGCGAGGGTTTGCGCGACGTAATCGAGTTTTTCGGGGACGGCGGAGACGGGGTGAAGAGCGTCGATGTCGGCGCGGGTGGCGATGCGGCGGGCCATTTCGATGCCGCCGCCGTCGCGAAAGGCATAGGGTTGGCCGAGGGCTTCCGGGATGACGAGGATGTCGGAAAACAGAATCGCTGCGTCGAGTCCCGGAAAACGGCGCAGCGGCTGGAGGGTGACCTCGGCGGCGAGCGCGGGCGTCTGCACCATGTGCACGAAGGAGGACTGGGCTTTGAGCGCGCGGTATTCGGGCAGGTAACGGCCGGCCTGGCGCATGACCCAGAGCGGCGGGCGGTCGAGCGGCTGGCAGGCGAGGGCGGAGAGGAAACGGTCGCGGCTGTTCATGAAAAACAAACGCTCAACGCTTAACGCTTAACGCTCAACGTCCAATTGGCGGAAAGGCGATCTGGGCGTTAAGTGTTAAAAGTTGAGTGTTGAGCGTTAAGCGTTTTCCGGATCGAGCCAGTCCTTCGGCTTAAGGAAGACGTCGTGGAGGCGGGCTTCGGGGGTGCCGGGCTCGGGGGCGTAGTTGTATTTGAAGGAGACGAGCGGCGGCAGGCTCATGAGAATCGACTCCGTGCGACCGCCGCTTTGCAGGCCGAAGTGCGTGCCGCGGTCCCAGACGAGATTGAACTCCACGTAGCGGCCGCGTCGATACAGTTGCCAATTACGTTCGCGTTCTCCGTAGGGCGCGGCTTTTCGCTTTTGGACGACAGGCACATAGGCGGGGAGGTAGGCGTCGCCGACGGCTTGCATCGCCGCAAAGCTGCGCTCGAAACCGAGCGAGTTAAAATCGTCGAAGAAAAGACCGCCGATGCCGCGCGGTTCGGCGCGGTGCTTCAGGTAGAAGTAGTCGTCACACCACGTTTTCCACTTGGGATACAGGTCGGCACCGAAAGGCGCGACGGCGTCACGGGCGACACGGTGCCAATGCACGCAATCTTCCTCGAAACCATAATAGGGGGTGAGGTCGAAGCCGCCGCCGAACCACCAGACCGGCGCGGCGCCCTCGTGGTCCGCGATGAAGAATCGGACGTTGGCGTGGCTGGTCGGGACGTAGGGGTTGCGTGGGTGGATGACCAACGAGACGCCCAAGGCCTGCCAGGGTTTGCCGGCGAGCTCGGGGCGGTGAGCGGTCGCGGAAGGTGGGAGCTGCGTTCCAAAAACATGGGAAAACCCGACGCCGGCTTTTTCGAAGACCGCGCCCTCGACAAGGACTCGCGAGCGACCACCCCCGCCTTCGGCGCGGGTCCAGTTGTCCTCGGCGAAGCGGGCTCCACCGTCCTCGGCTTCGAGGGCGCGGCAGATGCGATCCTGCAGGTCCAGGAGGTAGGCTTTGACGGCGGCGACGTCGGGTGAGGTGGACATGGCGAAATGGGAGAAGAATCAGGGAGAACGAGAACGACTATGAGAACGAGAACGATTTTGGCCGGGGGCTTGACGACTTTGCTACAGTTCGCGTTCGACAGTGGGCGAGGCCTGATGGCTTTATGTCCGCTTCGTCTTTTTAACCGCATGAACTCAACCGCCTTGGCCACCATCGCAGCGACCGGATTTACCGTGGCGTTTTTCCATGCGGCGATCCCGACGCATTGGCTCCCGTTTGTGCTGGTGGCGCGGGCGCGTCGTTGGAAGCGGGCAAAAGCCGTGGGTGTGGCGATTTTTGCCGGGCTCGGTCATGTGGCGCTGACGACTTTGCTGGGGCTGGCGATCGCGTGGTTTGGCTTCCAGCTCGACGAGCATTTTGGACATGTGTTCACGCAAGTGGCCGGCGGTCTATTACTCGTGGTGGGGGCGTTCTATTTTTGGCGGCAATGGCGCGGGCGCGGTATTCTGCATCACCATACTCCGGGCGGTCACCATGAACCGAGTTCCCATTGCGGTCATGAAATGCCTCATCACACACACCTCGAAGCGGAGCTTGAGGGAAGTGTGCTGGTCTCGAATCGCCAAGGGGACTGGGCGGCGATCAGCGGATTGTTTGTCATGCTGACATTGTCGCCGTGCGAAGGCTTTTTGCCGATCTATCTCTCGGCGGTGGAGTTTGGCTGGACGGGTTTTTTTGTTCTCAGCGGCATTCTCGCGGTGGCCACTCTCGGAGGCATGTTGCTCTTTACCTGGCTGACGCTCGTCGGCTTGGAGAAAGTCGAACTCAAGCGCGTCGAGCACTGGGAAGCGGCTTTGCTCGGCGTGGTGTTCACTGTGCTCGGCGTGCTCATGCTCACGCTGGAGCATGCCCACGCTGACTAAACCGCCCCGAGTTACTTCTTTTTCGGAGGCAGGCTGAACTTGACCATCGGGGCGTTGTCATCGGCGGCGGGTGCCGTTGGAGTGGGTGCCGTGGTGGTTGTGGCCGAAGAAATCGGAGAACGGGGGGCTTCCACTGATCCGGAGATGGGCGACGCGACATAACCGCGGAAAACCGAGGTGGCGGGAATCAAGGGGAATCCCTTTTCGATGAGCGAAGCGACATAGAGATCGCGAACTTTGGCGCTCGGGCTGCCCATGACGGCGACGATGAGACGCTTGTCGCCACGCTGCGCGGTGGCGGAAAGGCAGAAGCCGGCGGCGTTGGTGAACCCGGTTTTCAGTCCGTCAACTCCGGCGACCTTGCCGAGGAGTTTGTTGTGATTGCGCATGATGACCGGCTCGGGGCGTTTGCCGGCGCCGAACGCGCGCTCCTTGGTTGCGGTGTATTTAAGCACGTCGGTTTTGAGAAGGAGTTCACGGCTGAGGAGGGCGAGGTCGCGTGGTGAGGTGACATCGCTTTCCGAGATCTTGCGGCTGGTGGGCGGCAGACCATGAGGTGAGCGCCAGGTAGTGTGCGTCATGCCGAGTCCGCGCGAGCGCTCGTTCATGAGGGCGACGAAGGCTTCACGGGAACCGGCGGAGGCACGAGCGAGCGCCGAGCAGGCGTCGTTGGCCGACTGGATCATCACGGCGTAGAGCAACTCCTCGACGGTGAATGTCTCGCGGGGATCGAGCCAGACTTGGGTGCCGCCGATTTTGTTATCTTCGGCCATGATCTGGACCGGAGTATCGAGGGTGATCGCGCCGGCCGCGATGCGATCGGACACGATGAGAAAGGTCATCAGCTTGGTGACGCTGGCGGGGGGAGCCACCATGCCGGCATTCTCTTCGTAGAGAACTGCACCGGTGGCGGCGTCCATCATGATGGCCCCTTTGACCGGAGCGGGCGCGGGGTCCGCCGCGAAGAGGCGCGCAGTAATTGCGAAGAGGGCGAGACCGGAGAGGAAAATGGAGCGGGCGTGCACGAAAAACATGACGCGCCAAAAGAGGGATGTTTGGCGCGGACGTGCGAGCAAGAAAAAGAAAAGTAGAGCGGGCTTCCTGCCCGCCCTCGAACCCGGATGCAGGCTGGAAGCCTGCGCTACTATTGGCGGACTTGCTCGATGGGGAGCTCGTGGAGTTTGAGCTCGGGATTCTTCTCCATGAAGTAACGCATCGTCCAGTCGTTGGGGAACAGGGCGATGGGTTGGTCAAATTTATCGACTCCGAAGCTCACGCCGCTCGCGACGATGATCGAGGAGGTGTCCTTGAGCGACGGATGCGGTTCGATCCAGCGGAGCAGCGTCCAAGGCGTGGGCTCGAGGCGCGATTCGGCGTTGTATTCGGATTTGAGGCGGTATTGCACGACCTCGAATTGCAGGTTGCCGACCGCCGCGAGCAACGTGGCGCCGGGCGGGGCGTTGCGCGGCTGGAAGGATTGCACGACGCCTTCTTGCAACAACTGCTCCAGGCCGGCGCGGTATTTCTTCGAGTCGCCGGAGTTGGGATTCGAGATGTAGGTGAACACCTCCGACGGAAAACGCGGGATCTCGTCGTAGGCGATCGTGCGATCTTCGGTGAGCGTGTCGCCGATACCGAAGGCGTCGTGGCCGACCAGGCCGATCACGTCGCCGGGCCAGGCCTCGTCGACGGTTTCGCGTTCTTGTCCGAAGAGGCGGTGCGAAGACGAGAGGCGCACGGTGCGGCCGGTGCGTTGGTGGACGACGTTCATGTCGCGGGTGAACTTGCCGGAGCATACGCGAACGAACGCGATGCGGTCGCGGTGCTTCGGGTCCATGTTGGCCTGAATCTTGAAGACGAAGGCCGAGAACTTTTCGTGAGTGACGGGAATCTCGCGGGCGGCGGTCGGGGCGGGTGCGCCCGGCACGCTCATGCTGACGGAGCGACGCGTGGTCGGCGGGATGGAGTTCTTCAGGAAGCCTTCGAGCAGGATCTGGATGCCGAAGTTGTTTACCGCGGAGCCGAAGAAGACGGGCGTTTGCTTGCCGGCCTGCACCTCGGCGAGGTCGAAGGGCGCGCTGGCGCCGTCGAGGATCTCGATCTGTTCGGAGACCTGTTCGTAGGTGTAGTCGTCGAGTTTGTCGCGCACGACCGGGTCGGTGAGGCCGGTGACGTTGACGGGAGCGCGATAGGCGCCGTGGGGCGTGCGCTCGAAGAGGTGAACTTCTTTGGAACGGCGGTCGTAAACACCGCGAAAGCCCGGGCCGTTGCCGAGGGGCCAGGTGACGGGGCAGGGCGTGAGGCCGAGCACGCGTTCCAACTCATCGAGCAAGTCGATGGGGTTGAGCGTGGGGCGGTCGCACTTGTTCATGAACGTGAACACGGGGACGCCACGGCGTTTGCAGACTTCGAAGAGTTTGCGGGTCTGCGGCTCGATGCCTTTGGCGGCGTCGATCACCATCAGCGCGGCGTCCACGGCGGTGAGCACGCGGTAGGTGTCTTCGGAGAAGTCCTTGTGACCGGGCGTGTCGAGGAGGTTGACTGCGTAACCTTGATAGTCGAATTGGAGAACCGTTGATGAGATCGAGATGCCGCGCTGCTTTTCGAGCTCCATCCAGTCGGAGGTGGTGGCGCGCTGGCTCTTGCGGGCGGTGACGGTGCCGGCGAGGTGGATGGCGTTGCCGTAGAGGAGGAACTTCTCGGTCAACGTGGTTTTGCCGGCGTCGGGGTGCGAGATGATCGCGAAGGTGCGGCGGCGGGCGATTTCCTGGGCGGGCGTCATGGGAAACCCTCAACGCAACAGTTGGCGGGCGGAGAGGGGAAGCACTAAAATGACCAAGTCTCCATGACGAATCCCGTCTGATCGAGCCGTGTAAGCTGCGGTTGGGACTGATACTTCGAGGCCGTTGCGGGAAATTTTCACAAAATTATGCAACTAGATGGATGGTCATGGGTCTGTCGCGACGCATCGTGATCTCCACCTAAATCTCCCGTCAGACCTGTCTATCATGCTTATCGCACTTTCAATTTTGGCTGTCATTTACCTCTCCGGCTTGCTCGTGCTGGCGGGGGCGGTGTGGCGTGCGCCGGAAGGATTTGAGGACGAGCAAGGTTTTCATGAGGGGCGGCATGTTGCGGACGATACCGCACTTTGAGCTTCTATAGGTGAGGGGCGGTGCCTGATGATGGTCGGATGTCGTCGCCCGTTCCTTCGCTGAAACTCAAAGCCAACGCCAAGTCGCGCGTTCTCACCGGCCACCCATGGGTGTTTGCCAACGAGGTGGATGCACTTCTGCCCGCGGCCAATGACGGCGGCGTCGTCGAATGTCGTGATCGCGCCGGACGCTTTCTCGGCAGCGGCATCTACAATTCCAAGTCGCAGATCATCTGGCGCCGTCTGAGCACCCAGCGCGTCACCCTCGACGAATCCTATTTACGCACCGCGTTGACGAAGGCGCTCGCCCGTCGCGACACCGCCGCCCGCCATCGCCGTCTCGTGTGGTCGGAGTCCGACGACTTACCCGGCGTCGTGGTGGATCAATTCGGCGACACGCTCGTCCTCCAGATTCAGACGCTGGCGATGGACCAGCGCGCGCAACTCATCACCGATCTGCTCGCCGAGTTGCTTTCGCCCGCTGAGATCATCGTCCGCAACGACGCACACATCCGTAAACTCGAAGGCCTTCCCCTCGGTGTGCATACCCGCAGTGGCAAATCCTGGGAGCCGCGTTGGGAGAAAATCGACGGTTTCGATTACTGGCTCGATCTGCAAAGTGGTCAGAAGACGGGTTTCTACCTCGATCAACGCGAGCAACACTCCGTCCTCGCCAAGTATTGCGCGGGTAAACGCGTGCTCGACGCCTTCTGTAATCAAGGCCCGTTCGCCTTGCATGCGGCGCGTGCCGGAGCCACCGAGGTGCTCGGCCTCGATAGCGCGGCCGATGCCATCGAGCAGGCCCGCAAGAACGCCGAGCGCAATAACGTGAAGGCGTCCTTTGCCGTCGCGAACGTCTTCGATTGGTTCAACGACCCTGCGCGCCACGGCGAACCCTTGTGGGACGTCATCGTGCTCGATCCTCCGCCTTTCGCGAAGTCGAAGAGCGCGCTCGAAGGCGCCTTGCGCGGTTACAAGGAAATCAACCTGCGAGCCATGCAGAGCCTCGTCCCGGGGGGGATTTTGGCGACCTACACCTGCTCGCACCACATGCAGGACGCGGAGTTACGCAGCGTGCTCGCGGAGGCCGCGACCGACGCCAAGCGCAAGGTGCGTGTCGTCGAGTTCTGTCATCAGCCCGGCGACCACCCCGTGCTCGTGACAATGCCCGAGAGCGAATACCTCCGCGGCTACATCGTGCGCGTGGAATAAGGAATTCGATCAATCGGATTTATCAGGAACTCAGGAAATCAGGAACGATCCCGGACAAAACCTTCAGGGCTTTCCCTAATTCTACACTTCGGCTTCTTTTCCGATTCCTGATTTCCTGAGTTCCAGATAAACCACGTCTATGGCCTGGAGCACCCTTCATTGGAAAAGCGACATCATCGGCAAGCAGACCACCGCACAGGTGCTCCTGCCGGAAACGGGCAAGGGGCCATTCCCCACGTTTTACCTGCTGCATGGGCTGAGTGATGACTCGAGCCTGTGGCTGCGACGCACCCGCATCGAATGGTATGTGCGCGACCTGCCGATGATCGTGGTGATGCCGGACGGCTACCGGAGTTTTTACACGAAGCACAACGAAGGGCCCGACTTCGCCCGGCATGTGGGCGAAGAGCTGCCGACGTTTATCGAGCGCAACTTTCACGCGCGCCCCGAGCGATCCGCACGCGCGATCGGAGGTCTTTCCATGGGCGGCTATGGCGCATTACGCGTCGGGATGGGGCATCCCGATCGTTTCTGCTCGGTCAACAGCCACTCCGGCGCGGTGGGCTGGGGGAACTTTGATTTCAAGCTCGGCACCGGGGCGCCGCCTTCATTGAAGGATCGCGGGCCCGAGTTTATGCGGGAGTTGGGCAAAATTTTCGGCGATGATCCCCGCGGGTCGGATCATGATCTGGGAATTCTCGCCCGGCGGGCACACGCCGCGGGGAACTTGCCCGAGTTGCTGCTCGACTGCGGCACGGAGGATTTTCTCCTTGAGGACAACCGCGCGTTCGACGCGGAACTCACCGCGGCTGGAGTGCCTCACGTTTACCGCGAGTTTCCCGGAGCGCATACCTGGGACTATTGGGACACGCACATCCAAGAGGCGCTCGCGTTCCATGCCCGGAACATGCGCTTGCCGGGCTTCGGTGCCTGAGTCGTAGTTGTCTTATGGCACTGCTCGTTCCCTCGTCCGCATTGATTGTCGATGACGAAGCCCATATCCGGGCTTACGTGAAACTGGTGCTCGGCACCTTTGGGGTGGAAACCTTTTATCAGGCCGCCGACGTGGCGGGCGCCCGTGCGCTTTGGGCGAATCATCATCCCGGGTTGGTCATGCTGGATGTGAATATGCCCGGGGGAAACGGGTTGGTTTTTCTGAAAGAAGTGCGAGCCGAGGATGACGAGGTCTACTTGGTGATGCTGAGCGGGAATGCGCAAGGCGCCACCGTGAAGGAAGCGCTCGCGGGCGGAGCGGATGGTTTTATCCGCAAGGATAGCACCCGGGAACAGGTGATCGCGGAGCTCACGAAAATTTTCGAACAGCCGGAAGAGTGAGTCGGTGGGAGTAGCAGCCGAGGTCACGAGGCTGTCGCAGGTGTGATCACCAAACCAGCCTCGTGACCTCGGCTGCTACGTAATCAAAAAGGCGGACTCCGGAAGGAGTCCGCCTTGGATGGCAGAATGCAGACTGGATGTCTGCGCTACTTTACAAGCGACCGGCGTAGATGCCGGTGGAGCCGAGCTCTTCCTCGATGCGGAGGAGCTGGTTGTATTTGGCGACGCGGTCGGTGCGGGAGGCGGAACCGGTCTTGATCTGGCCGCAGTTGGTGGCGACGGCGATGTCGGCGATGGTGACGTCCTCGGTCTCGCCGGAGCGGTGGGAGAGGACGGCGGTGTAGCGGCTCTTGTGGGCGAGCTCGACGGCGTCGAGGGTCTCGGTGAGGGAGCCGATCTGGTTGACCTTGACGAGGATCGAGTTGGCGGTGCCGGTGGCGATGCCCTTCTTGAGGAACTCGACGTTGGTGACGAAGAGATCGTCGCCGACGAGCTGGATCTTGTCGCCGAGGGCGGTGGTGAGCTTCTTCCAGGTGGCCCAGTCGTTCTCGGCGCAACCGTCCTCGATGGAGTCGATGGGGTATTTGGCGCAGAGCTCGGTGTAGTAGGAGACGAATTCGTCGCCGGTGAACTGGCGGCCGTCGGACTTCTTGAAGACGTATTTGCCGGTCTTCTTGTCGTAGAACTCGGAGGCGGCGACATCGAGAGCGAGGGTGATGTCCTTGCCGAGCTTGTAGCCGGCGCCCTTCACGGCCTCGGCAATGGCGTCGAGGGCGTCAGTGGTGGAGGCGAGCTTGGGGGCGAAACCGCCTTCGTCACCTACGGCGGTGGCGAGACCCTTGGCTTTGAGAACCTTCTTGAGGTTATGGAACACCTCGGCGCCGGCGCGGAGGGCGTCGGAGAAGGTGTCGAAGTTGATCGGACGGATCATGAACTCCTGGAAATCAATCGGAGCATCGGAATGCGCGCCGCCGTTCATGATGTTCATCATGGGAACGGGGAGGACCTTGGCGTTGGGGCCGCCGACGTATTTGTAGAGGGGCTGGCCGAGGGCGTTGGCGGCGGCGTGGGCGGTGGCGAGGGAGACGCCGAGGATGGCGTTGGCGCCGAGCTTCGATTTGTTCTTCGTGCCATCGAGCTTGATCATGGCGCGGTCAACGCCGACTTGGTCGAGCGCATCGAAACCGATGAGTTCGGGAGCGATCACGTTCTTGACGTTGCCGACGGCGGCGAGGACGCCTTTGCCGAGGAAACGGGTCTTGCCGTTGACACCCTTGGGGAGCGACTTGGCGGTGACATCACTATCGCGGAGCTCATGGGCCTCGTGTTCGCCGGTGGAGGCGCCGGAGGGGACGGCCGCGCGACCGACGGTGCCGTCGGAGAGTTTGACGTCGACTTCGACGGTCGGATTACCGCGGGAATCGATGATTTCGCGGGCGGTGATGGCACTGATCGTGGTGTTGCTCATAAGGAAAAGAAAGGGGCAGTGAAGCAAAGGGCGCGCCCGAGGGAAGCCGAAACACTACGCATGCGTTGGCTTTAGGTGCGCAAGGGTGGGGCCTTACTCGTTCTCGTTCTCTTAATCGTTCTCTTTCTCGTGCCGATTTCGGATGCCTGACGAACGAGAAAGAGTAAGAGAACGAGAACGAAGCTGAGTCCGCTGCTTGCGGTGGACTCAAAATCCCAGCTTGCCCAGCATGCGGGTGATCAAGCCGGGGGCGGCCGGGCGCAAAGCGGGCGGCAATTGATCGACATGGTCGCGGCGGACTGCGTTTGCGAGCGGGGTGACGCCCTCGTAATTGCGCGTGGCGAGCAGTTCGGCAGTGAGCAGCTTGGGCGGGATCTGGTCCAAATGCCCTTCGTGGGCGGCGGCATGAAGCGGCGTGTCGCCGTGGTCGTTGCGGGTGAGCAGCAAGTCGATTGTCAGGCTCTCGGCGGGGATGCAGTTGAGCTGTCCTGTTTCGGCGGCGGCGTGGATCACCGTATAACCCGCCTTGCTCGTATGGACGAGGTGATCGTGGACAAGCATCTCGGCGGGAATCTGGTCAAGATGGCCGGAAATGGCGGCGGCATGGAGCACCGTATCGCCGGCCTGGGTGGTTAGAAGCAAAGCCGTGGTGGTCAGCAACGCCTTGGGAATCTGATCGAGATGCCCGTTGAGAGCGGCGACGTGCAGGACGGTTTCGCCGCTGAGATTGCGCTCGGCCAAGATGGAATCGGTGAAGACGGAGGCAGGCAGGCGATCCAAGGTGCCGTTTTCGGCGGCTTCGTGGATGAGGGTGTTTCCGAGATCGGTGCGCAGCAGCAGGAGCTCGCGGTCCAGCGGGCCTGCTGCGGCGGTCAATTGATCGAGATTTCCGCTGGCGGCGGCGGTGTGCAGGGGAGTATAGCCGGAATTGCTCCGCACGAGAAAGTGACTTCGTGAAAGCAGGCCGGCGGGCAGTTGATAAAAATGGCCTCCCGCTGCGAGGTGGTGAAGCGGAGTGTAGCCGGAGTCGTTTTTAAGCGAGAGCAACTCGGGGGTAAGGGCGGCGGGAGGCAAATCGCGCAGTCGCCCGTATTTGGCGGCGGCGTGCAAGGCGGTGTTTCCCGAGGCATTGCGTGACGTGAGTTCACCCGTGGACAGAGCGAGGACGGTGTCTCTGGGGAGGGTGCCCTCACGAAATGTCGCGAGCAGCGCATCTATATCCATGGCCAGGAGGGAAGCGGGGGACATCGGATCGCGCAAAACTAAAACTGCATTCCAGTGGTAACAGAGGCATCGAACACGGCGGCGAATGAGTCCCCGCCTTGCCTGATCAACAGCAGGAGGCGGACATTGATCGGCGCCTGATTGGAAAAGCAAAACGAGCCCGGATGAATGGCTTTGGGTTTGCGTTGTCCGACCAGGATTGCCATCTGCATCTCAGATTTTATGAGCAGAGGCGAAATCATCCCCACCGTCCAAACTTTGCAGCGTGAGGCCGTTTTGGTGGTGGATGACGAGCGTCCGTTGTTGGATGTATTTTCGGAGGCTTTGAGCACTCGGTTCGATGTCACCACGGCGACATCCGCGCGTGAGGCGGAATTTATTCTGCGCAAAAAAGCATTCAAGGTTGTCGTGGCCGATCACTTGATGCCAGGGGGGAACGGCATGAGTTTTTTGGTGCGCGCGCGCGAGGAGTATCCGCACATGCAGCGCGTGCTGGTCACCGGTTACATGAAGCCCGAGATGCTGCTGCGCAGCGTGAACGAGGCGGCATTGTTTCGATATCTGCTCAAGCCGGTGTCCGTGACGGAGCTGGTCAACGTGGTGACCGAGGCGGCGAAGTTGCACGACGCCCTGCAGAAAGTGGCGGCGGAAGACGCTTCCTAAGCCGTAACGATGCAGTCGGACGTAGCAGCCGAGGTGACGAGGCTGGGCCGGTGATGAACTCCTCCAGCCAGCCTCGTCACCTCGGCTGCTACGCGCTTTTTTGTGAGTTCACTGCATGGATAACAGCGCTTGTGGCACAGACCGTCCTGACTGTGTTCCGAAGATTACAATCCCGCCACACCAAGCTTTGGCTGGATTGCACATCGGATTACCCCCGGCGGGAAGATGCCGACTGTTTTCCTCCGGTGGCCACTTTTACATTGAAGAACCGAGGGTGATGGATTGGGCTGGCCGCATCCCCTTATGCCCACCCTAGCACGTCCCCCCGTGCGTGAGGCCTGCCTGAACATCCGTCAGGCTGCCAACCGCGCATTCACACTGATCGAGTTGCTGACGGTTATCTCGATCATCGCCATCTTGGCCTCGATCGCGTTTGGCGTGATGAAGGGCGTGAAAGAGCGCGCAGCGATCAGCCAAGCCAAGACGGAATTGGCGTCCTTGGCACAAGCCTTGGAGGCATATAAACTACAATATGGGGATTACCCGCAAACAGGCTCGGCTGCTAATGCAACGGAAGCAAGTGCATCTGCTACTGATGGGCCAGGCATACTGTTCAATGCGCTTACGGGTAAGCGAGGCCCGTTATCGTCGACCAATGTAGTTACCAATGGTCGGGCTTATTTGGAAACCACTCGGTTTTCATTGCAGGACACGAGTGCCGCTGGATCTCCGGTGGCTGGAGCAACACAAGTTGCTAATGCCTTTATGGATCCATGGGGGAGGCGCTACCTTTATTATTACAAGACCGACTCATCTTGGGTTCGGAAGGGCTATATATTGGTGTCGGCAGGTCCTGATGGTTTAACAGCTGCACCGACTGGCGCAGGGGATCCCCAGCTCGCCGCAGCTGATAATCTTGATAATTTATACTCCAATCGATAAATTTAAATATGAAATTTAATAAATCAGCAGGGTTTACTCTCATTGAGCTCTTGACCGTCATAGCGATCATTGGGATTTTGGCTGCTATCACTATCCCCACAGTGGGCGCTGTTAAGGTTTCTGCAAACAAGGCCAAGACCAAGACCCAGTTTAGCCAGTGGGGTATTTCCATGGGTTTATTTAAACAAGAATACGGGTATTACCCGTCCATCGGCGATGGCAGCAACAAGGTGTTGCCGACCGCCTTTTTCGCGGCCTTGACCGGTAAGACCTACTCAGGCGGAACGCCGACAGACTATTATGGTAATACCAAGAAGTTGTCGTTTTATTCGGCGTCGGAATCCGATGTCACCTCCATTGCTAATGGTGACGCGACGGATGGACTCTTGAAGGACGCCTTCGGTAATACCGAAATTGTCATCTTTATAGACTCAAACAACGATGGCCTCGTCAGTTCGGCGGACACTCCTGCGCTCTCGTTGCAATCGGTAAGGTCCATTGATGGCGTAACCGTGACTCCTACTGCTAATGATATCAGCACTTCTGCCGGTGTTCGCGCCAGCATTATATTTTACTCGGCCGGCAAGGGGGCTTCTGCGTCGGACATTGTATATAGCTGGCAATGAAAACAAAATCTGCTGGTTCCTGTTTCGGCACGGCTCGCAGCTTGAGGGGGTTTACGCTCATCGAACTGTTGGTGGTTATTGGCCTCATTAGCATATTGGCAGCCGGCATCGGCATATCGATGCGTGAGGGTAGTCCCACGTCGGCGTTGCGTGCGGGCCAAAATTCCTTGGTTGGCCTTTTATCCAGCGCTCGTGGTCAGGCGGCGCTTTCGCAGGCTGACGCGATGATTGTGGTCGATGTGACTCCCAACTCCGAGGAGTTCATGCGATCATTGCAAGTGGTGGTTCGAACTGGTGCCACTGCCTCCGACGATAAATGGCGTCCGGTGGGCGATCCAATCATGCTGCCACAGGGCATCTATATTGTTCCTCCTTCTTCATTCTCATCCACTGGCATTGCATTGAGTGGCTCTTGGACCACCAAGCGTCGGTCGAGCGGTTTTTTAACCACGACTGCTGGCTCCTTAATGGAGCGCGCCCCCGACACCACCTACACAACGCCGGTTACAAACGCGTTTACAGGGCGCAGTTATATTAGATTTCAAATGTTTAGCTCGTTGGGCACCGTGAGTTCAGCAGCAACTTTGTTGGTCTCCTCCGGTCGTCGCACGAGTGCCACCGCCGTTACGTTGGAAAATCCTGATTTTATTCGAGGCGTTTACCTCAGCCGATACGGGGTTCCGACGTTCATTAATGAGACGGACTCTTTTGATAAACTGTAATATTTCCCATGTGTAATCATCAGAATATGTCGCTGCTTAAACCCATGCGCTCGAAAGGGTTTTCGTTGGTCGAAGTCGTGGTGGCTGTGGGCATCTTTGCGATAACTATCGTCGGTGTCCTCGGACTTCTGGCTCCCACGAGCAAGAATATCAGTGATGTTTCTGACTCTGATGCAGCATCTCGTGTGATAGCTGCAATCCAATCTGGTCTGCAAACTGCGGGATACTCCAGTGTAAATGCCAGTTTGATCGCTGATAAACAATTTTACGCGACCAAGGATGGTAGTAAAGTGGCTGCTTCTGATGCGGTCGGGGTTTGGATTTCGGGGCAAAACCAAGAGAAATTTTTCGAATTCAAGCTAGTGCGTGATACTACTCTTTCACCTGTAGCAAACGATGGAACTGCTGGTTTTTTGGCGTTCACAATTGTTCTTAAATGGCCGTCTTACGTGCCTACTCCTGACGGAGTAACTGGAACGGCGGTCAACGATGCACAAAAGAGCGTAGTAGTCGTTCCTGCTGCGATTACACGATAGATTTTTATCCATGAGCAAACAATCCGGTCTTCGCCGAAGCAATCGCACGGGCAAGCATGGTTTCACCATCATTGAGTTATTAGTTGCCGTGGGTGTCACGGCTCTGCTCGTCAGTTTGATGTTAGGTATCGTAGTGAACATCACCAAAGGTTGGAACCGTTCTTCCGGGAACTTGGAAAGTGGTAATCAAGCTCGCTTGGTTCTGGATCAGATTTCCAGCGACCTTCAGGCCGCGATCATGCGTCGTGATACTAATGTCTGGCTGGCGGCCGTGGTCCAATCGAGCAAGCCGGTTGATTGGACTGGCACGGGTGCCAACACGTTTTCACTTCCTGCCGGATCCACCCCCAAGCTGGAGGATTATAAATTTGGTCCTTATGGTGTATGGCTCGGTTTCTTTTCCACTGTTCCGGGCACAAACACTGCAGGGACAACCTTGTCAGCCCCGAGAGCGGTTTCGTATCAAATTCTTCGTCTTCCTGTTGTCTCGGGTAGCAGTGAGGTCCGTTACCAGATGTTTCGTTCTGAAGTCCTGCCAGACCTGACGTTTACGGCGGGTTACAATCTGCTCAGCACGAATTATACGAGTGGTTCGAATGCGAATAATGCTCCTTACAGCATTCGTTCGCCCGAACGATCCAATGTTATTGCCAATAACGTGGTCGATTTTGGTGTTCGTCTTTATGTCAGCGGCACGGCGACCGCGCGCTTCCCAACGTCTTCAACGGACGCGTTTCTGGCCACCACGGATATCACTAAGGGCACCAATTTAGGCTATCCTAGCGTGGTCGAGGTTTTTGTGCGCATTCTTAGCGTTGATGGAGCCCAGCAGCTTGCCCTCTTTGAGAATCCGCCAACCGGTTACACCCCGAGCGGCACATGGTGGGATATCGTCGAGGCGAACTCGCGTGTTTATACCCGCCGCATAGAAATCAAAAGCAGTAGCTTGTAATTAAACTTCGCCCTGTAGGACGGCTGTTTAACGGAATCGGGTAATGCGATTGACCACGTCGGCGCGTAGTCGGTCGAGATACGCGAGTGTGAAGCCAGTCACGTCGAGGGCGGGATCGGTGATGAGCGAAGTCAGATCCATGGCCCAGGTGATACCTTGCAGGCGGTCGGTTGCGTGCGATGTGTGAAAGGTGGCGTGCGCGAGTCGGCGGCCGGCGGCGGCGAGATCGTAACGTTTGCCGCCGGTGATCTGTGAATCGAACACTTGGAGCAGCGCCATCGCCAGCTCCGGGCGGCGTCCGCTGTCGAGCGCGACTTTGTCGGTATCCACCATCCAATCGAGGTCGCGCCAGACTTCTCCGCCCAGAACGCGCTTGGGGCGTTGGTCGGCGGGCAACGCGCGCAATGCTTCCAGCGTGCGCAAGAAAACCGCCACGTGCGTGTCGTGTTTGTCGGCGGGATTATGCAGGTAAACCACTTCGGGGGAGCAACGGGCAAAGATCGTGGCGAGGTCGGTTGCCAGTCCGGGCGAAGGTGAGCGTTTTACGTCGGCACTCGGGTGGGCGAGCTGGAGCTGGATCGCGTAGCTGCCAAGGCGGGCGGCGTCGCGTTGTTCCTGTCGGCGGATGTCCTTCATCTGCTCGTCGGTGAAAGAGGCGTAGGCTCCCGTGCGGGGCGAGCCGCCACCATCGGTCACAACCACGCCGCCGAAGGCCTTGTGTTGTGGATTATCAAGGCAATCGCAGATCGCGTCGTAGGCGAGAATCTCGATGTCGTCTTGATGCGCGGCAATGCACAGGTGCGTCACGCGGGCGAGAGCGGCCGACGGATCATCGCCGGAAGGGACATAAATATCGGCTCGGGCTTGCGAAAATTTCATGCGCTAGCGCGAGGCAAGCAGGTTGATGCTCACGGGCAAGGCTGACGAATTCCGGGTCGCCATCTTACCGAATGACATTCGGGGTTTTTTGGTGTCCATTCACCTCAACATGCTTGCCGCCGAATTCTTTGCCCTGCCGCCGTCGCTTGCGCCTTTTGCCGCGCATTTTCGCTCCGATGTCGCGCCCTGGGAGTGGCTGAAAACAATCTCCGCCGCGTTGGCTGCGTTGCCCGCAGCGGTTTCTCGTGCCGTGCCTCCGGGCGTGCACATCGAAGGCACAGTCTGGATCGATCCCTCGGTGAAGTTGCCCGCCTATGCCACGATCATCGGTCCGGCCTGGATTGGTGCAAAGACGGAGATTCGTCCGGGGGCGTTTATTCGCGGAAACGTTATCGTGGGCGAGGGCGGCGTCCTGGGCAACGCGTGTGAGTTTAAAAACTGCGTGCTGCTGGATGGCGTGCAGGTGCCGCATTTCAGTTACGTGGGTGACTCGATTCTGGGCAATGGCGCGCATCTCGGCGCCGGCGTGATTCTCTCGAATCTCCGACTCGATCAACAACCCATCACGGTGCGATTGCCGACCGGGTCGTTTGAAACCGGATTGCGGAAGTTTGGCGCGATCCTCGGTGACAAGGCCGAGGTGGGCTGCAACGCGGTGATCAATCCCGGCTCGATCTTGGGCAAGCGTGCCCTCGTCATGCCAACGACTCCGTTTAGTGGTTACTTGCCAGCCGATACGATCGCGCGCATTCGCGGCATGGTGACACAGTTTCCACGGCGTGATTGATCAAAAATCGTTCTCGTTCTCTTACTCATTCTCGTTCTCCTCTTTCTTTTCCGATCATTTCGAGAACGAGTAAGAGAACGAAGAACGAGAACGATTTTCACAGACACGTCATGCGCATCCTCACCGGCATCCAGCCCTCCGGCCAATTACACATCGGCAATTACTTCGGCGCGATCAAACCCGCCGTCGAGTTACAGGCGCGCGGGGACTGCACTTACTTCATCGCCGACTATCATTCGATGACGTCTCTGACCGATGCGGTCCAGCGCCGTCAGAACTCTTTGGATGTAGCGCTGGATTGGCTGGCCTGCGGACTCGATCCGCAGAAGAGTGTGCTTTTCCGTCAAAGCGACGTGCCCGAGGTCTGCGAGCTCATGTGGATTCTGGGCACGCTCACTCCGATGGGCCTGCTGGAGCGTGCGCATAGCTACAAGGACAAGACCGCCCGTGGCATCTCGCCGAACTTTGGCCTGTTTGCCTACCCGGTGCTGATGGCGGCCGATATTCTCCTCTACGACGCGAACGTGGTGCCGGTCGGTCGCGACCAGAAACAGCACGTCGAAATGACGCGCGATATCGCCATCAAGTTTAACCACACCTACGCGGAGAGCTTTGTGGTGCCCGAGCCGGAGATCCGTGACGAAACGGCGGTGGTGCCTGGTCTCGACGGCCAGAAAATGAGCAAGAGCTACGGGAACACGCTGGAAATTTTCGGCGAGGAGAAGGCTGTGCGCAAAAAAATCATGGGCATCGTTATGGACAGCCGCACGCCGGCCGAGCCCAAGCCCGACGCGGAGAAAAACCTGGCGATCCAGCTCCTGAAGCTGGTTGCGTCCGCCGAGGTGGCGACCGACTACGAGAACCGTCTGCGCGCCGGTGGTCTCGGTTATGGTGACCTCAAGAAGGCGCTGTTCGAGCACTACTGGACTTTCTTCGCCGGCTATCGTGCCAAGCGTGCAGAGTTGGCGGCTAATCCAGATCATGTTCACGCCATCTTGAAGGACGGTGCGGAGCGCGCCCGGGCAACCGCGAGCCAAGTCCTCGGTCGCGCACGCAAAGCGTGCGGGTTGGGCTGAGCGGTCGATCCTAATTGAGATCGAGGGTAGGGACGCCTCTCCGAGGCGTCCTTCTGGTTGAAACGGAGCGGACGTCTCGGAGAGACGTCCCTACCATCGGCGATGGTGTCCGTATGGGGTCACACCACGACCGGCTTCGGTTCGCGAAGGGCGGCGATGGCGGCCATGATTTTTTCTGAGGCGAGTTGGTAGCGTTCCTTGCCGGCCTTCGGGTCGTCGTAGTCGGCAGGTTGCAGCGGCTTGCCATAGACAATCGAGACACGCGTGCCGGGTCGAAGGCCGCCGCCTTTGCCGAAGGCGATATGCGAATTGAAAATGCGAACGGGAACCACCGGCACGGCCGTGCGGCAGGCTATCATGCCCACTCCGGACTTGGCGGATTGCAAGGTGCCATCCGGAGAGCGCGTGCCTTCGGGGAAGAGGGTGAGGGCCTTGCCCGATTGAACCGTGCGGAGCACGTTCTTGATCGCGCTCACGTCGGAGCCGCCGTCGCGGTCCACCGGAATCGCGCCGACGCCGTCAAGCCACCACGTGGCGAGTTTTCCGCTCCACAGGGTTTTGCGGGCGAAGAAAGCCATCTGCCGTGGAACATGGCATCCGACGAGCGGCGGATCGAGGTGGCTGGCGTGGTTGGAGGCGATCAGAAACGGCCCCGTTTTTGGCACGTTCTCGATCCCGGCGACCTCGCCGCGGAAAAAAACATCGTAGAAAACGGTGATCGCGTAGTGGCAAATTCCATACAGCGGATCCATCGCACCCTGGCTGTGACGACGTTGCATGATTGGGAATCAGGCGAGCTTGGCGGAGATCAGGCCGGAGAGTTTGTCCACGACCTGTTCAAGGTTGAGATAGGTGCTGTCGATGTCGATCGCGCCGGAGGCGAGCACGAGCGGGGCGGTCTTGCGGGTGGCGTCGAGGCGGTCGCGTTCGGCAACGGCATCAGGGCGGCCTTCGAGCTCGCGGCGTTTGGCGCGGGCCTCGACGTCGGCATGAAGGAAGAAGCGCAGATCGGCGTTGGGGAAAATGACCGAACCGATGTCGCGGCCTTCCATGACCAGACCGCGAAAACCGTGCGCGCGGGCGACGTCGGCTTGGCCGCGTTGGTAGGTAAGAAGCGCGGTGCGCACCTCGGGGATCGCCGCGAAGTGCGAAACGGCGGCGGTCACTGCGGGGCCGCGGATTTCGGCCTCGGGGACAACGCGTCCGCCAATTTCCATGCGTGCGGCGCGTCCGTCCACCTGCGTGCCGAGCCGGAGGGCGGGCAGGGCGGCTTTCACGGCGTCGACTTGATCCACGCGCAGGTTGCGACGGAGCAACTCGGCGGTGATGGCGCGGTAGTAGGAGCCGGTGTCAACGTGGAGAAAGTTGAACCGTTCGCTGAGTGCGCGGGAGGTGGACGATTTGCCGGAGGCCGCGCCGCCATCGATGGCGACAATAAGAAAATGGGACATCAGGAAGAATGGGATTTCTGGCGCAGGCCTTCGAGCAATTCGAAAAAGTGGGGGAATGTCTTCACGCAGCAGGCCGGGTTTTTGATGGAGAGCCAGGATCGTCCGTCACCGTGAAGATCGTGGCTGCCGAGAATGCCAAAGCTCATGGCGAAGCGATGGTCGCCGTAAGTCTCGATTTCGACGCCGGACTTGAGGGGGCGCGGGGTTACGGTGAGACCGTCGCCGTCGGCGTGTTCATCCACGTCCTGGCCGAGCTTGCGGAGTTCGCGCACCATGCCGGCGACGCGGTCGGTCTCTTGTTTGCGCGAGTGGGCGATGCCGGTGATGCGCGTGGGGCCGGCGAGGAGAGGCGAGATTGCGGCGAGCGTGAGGAACGTGTCGGAGAACTCGTTGAAATTTTCGGTGACGCCGGCGCGGGACGAACCGGGTTTGAACGACACATCCAAGCCCTGCGGTGTTTTGGTGGCGGTGACGCCCACGCGCTGGAGCACGTCGACGAATGCGGTGTCGCCTTGGAGGCCGGGATGAAGATTGAGAAGCGTGAGCGCTCCGCCGGCGACGAGAGGCAGCGCGGCGTAATAGCTGGCGGCGGTTGCGTCGGGCTCGATGGCGTAGGTGCCTGGGGAGGCGTAGGAAACCTTGGTCACCCGGAAACGATTTTCGTCGAGGCGCGTGACTGCCGGAGCGGAGCCGGGCTGGAACGCCTGCATGATCAACGCCGTCATCTGCACGAAGGGCCAGCGCACGCCGCCGATGGTGGTGACCTCGATGGGGTTGGCCGCAAGCGGGGCGACCATGAGAAGCGCGGAGAGCATCTGGCTGCTTTCACGGGCATCGATGGACACTTTGCCGCCGCGCAGGCCCCGGGCGTGAATCTCGATGGGGAAAAAACCGTCTTCGCCGGTGCACCGGATGTCGGCGCCGAGCGCGCGAAGCGCATCGATCAAACCTTTCATCGGGCGCTTGCGCATCTGCGGGATGCCATCGATGCGGTAAACACCGCGCGGTGCGGCGGCGCAAAACGCGGTGAGGAAGCGGGCGGCGGTGCCGGCGAGTCCGACGAAGAGATCGACGGGCTGGGTATTTTTGAAACCGTTGCCCTGACCGGAAACCTCGACGGTGTGAGCGTCGGCGTTGGGGTTGACGGTGAAGCCGAGCGCCTTGAGTGCTTCGACCATCAAGTGGGTGTCTTCGCTGAAGAGCGCACCCGTGAGCGTGACGGGGCGGTCGCAGAGCGCGGCCAGCAGGAGGGCGCGATTGGTGAGGCTTTTCGAGCCGGGTAGCGTGACTTCTCCGCGCACGGGGCGGGTGAAGGGTTGGACGGAGAGGACTTCGGGAAGCGACGGCGACATGAGAAGGGCGGAGCGTTGAGGGAAGTAGCGCAGGCTTCCAGCCTGCTTTTAGAAGCGGTGCAGGCTGGGAAGCCTGCGCTACTTTTACGGCCTAAAACCGTCGCGCCAGGCTTTGCCTCGTTCGAGGCGGGTGCGGATCTCCGGCCACTCGCGGTTGGCGAGGGCGGATTGAAAACCATTCAGCTCGTCTTGGAATTCGGAGAGGGCGCGCAGGACTTCGTCGCGGTTTTGCTGGAAAATCTCGATCCACATGGTGGCGTCGCTGGCGGCGATGCGCGTGGTGTCGCGCAGACCGTTGCCGGAGAGGTTGCGCCATTGCGGGTTTTTGGCGGCAAGAAACGTGGCGAGCGTGGTGGCGAGCGCTTGCGGCACATGGCTGATGTGCGCCGTGATCTCGTCGTGCTGGTCGGGTGTGACGGTGGTGACCTCGGCGCCCAAGTCGTGCCAGAAGCGGACGACGGTGGCGACCGACGGCTCGTCGGCGTCGGGGAGCGGGGTGACGAAGCACACGCGCTTTTGAAAGAGGGTGTCGGTCGCGTTCTCCCATCCGGTTTTTTCGCTGCCGGCCATGGGGTGCGCGCCTATAAAATGGGCGCGGGGCGCGAGTGCGGCATGACAGGCGCGGCAGAGTTCGGCTTTGACGCTGCCGACATCGGTGACAAGCGCCCCGGCGGGCAGGTGCGGCGCGATCTGCCGGGCGAGTTCGATGATTTTGTCGACGGGCGCGGCGAGCACGACAAGCGAGGCTTCGCGGACGGCTTCCTCGGCCGTATCGGCGACGTGTTGCACCCAAGGTTGTTCGCTCAACTTGAGACGCGCCTCGGGGCGCCGAGCCCATACGGTGATGCGACGAGCCAAGCCGCGGGCATGAGCGGCGCGGGCGACTGACCCGCCGAGCAGGCCGGGGGCGAGAATGACGAGGTTTTCCAGCACGCTTCTGTGAAAATGCCAACGAGTGGAAGATGTCGAGTTTATCGCGGTTTGGGAGGGGAACGCGTTGCATTTTCGCTGCGCGGTCGTTTGCTCGCCCTTCTACCTCTTCCCCTATGTCGGCTTTCCGGATCAAACAATACATTGTGGCCGTCTTATGCGCTCTGCGCATCTGGGTTTTCTGCGGCCTCGGTCTCGCGGCGCTTGGCGGACTCTATTATTTTTTGGCAACGATCGGCCCCAAGCGCGTGGAAAATCCGTCGAACATTGTCACCAAGCCGGATGATCCGGTGATCGCCCGTCTCTCCGACGAAATCAGTGCGCTCGAAAGAACCTACCGGCAGGCGGCCGATGCCCGTTTAATCACGAATGAATCGACCGAAGCCTTGGTGCAGGCGGTGGAAAAGCAGAAGGAATTGTTGCGCACCTTCTCTGGCGCGGGCTTGGATCAGTCCACGCGTCTCGGTCGCCTGGAGACGGAGCTCGCCACGGTGCGTGCTCGGGAAAAAGTCCGTTTGGTGGATGGATTGGAAAAAGATGGCGAGGAACTTTTGCGCACTGAAAAAATCGACCAGGCGGGGGAAAAATTGCGTGAAGCCCTGCGTCTGCAACGAGAGATCAATGGCAGCTCGGCCAGTTCTCGTTATAAAAACTACGTGCGCGAGACTTCGCTGGCTCAGGCGATCGCCGCCGTCGAAGCCGCGCCTTTGCGCCGGGAGATGGAATCCGCACTGGCCGCGGCGCGCCAAGCCACCGCGGAGCAACGGTGGGCCGATGCGCTCACCGCCTACACGTCGGCGCGAGATGCCCAGGCACGGATCAACCGTGAGTATGGTCGCACGCGTTATGCGGATCTGGCCGGAGCGGATCGACTGAGCGCCGAAATTGAATCACTCAACGCGGCGGGCATTGCTTCGGACATCGAGGCCAAGGAAAAGGCGGGTGACCAAGCCGTGATCCAACGGCTTTCGGCCGAAGCGGCGGCGCTCTTCTCCGAAGCGGGGACTCTGCAGCTGAAGGTTAACCAAAATTACCCGCGCAGCCGGTTCGTTTCGTCGGAGCGTATCGAAAGTTTGGAGGTCAAGCGCCAGACCGCGCTCTCGATGGAGCTGGCCGATTCCTTAGAGGAGTTTGACCGGGTGATAAGCCGGAATCTGCATAGGCGGCAGATCGTGGCCGCCGAGCAAAGGCTCGGGGAAGCCGGGTTGTTGGCCGAGAAATTGTTCAAGGAGTATCCCAAGAGCCGCCGCCTGGATGGCAGCCTGCGAATCAAGATCGCCTACCTGTCTTTGCGCCGGACGGACCTGAGGAGATTGCAGGACGAAATCTATGATGGCCTAATCCCATTACCCGGGGTGGATGACCGACTCATGTTCAAGACAGAGGTGCCTCAATCGCTCTACGCCGTAGTGATGAACACCAATCCCAGCCGCAATGCGGGGCGCTCCTTTCCGGTTGATTCCGTGAGCTGGAGTGACGCGCAGGATTTCTGCATGCGGGTCTCATGGTTGTTGGGGGCGAGCGTAAGACTTCCTTCACAGGACGAGTTTCGTGTCGCGCTCGGAGCCTATGGTGAGGGCGATGTCTGGAGTCGTGATAACAGCGATGGACATAGCCAGGAGGTTGGTCGCCAAAAGCCCAACGCGGCGGGCTTCAACGATCTGCTCGGCAACCTGGCGGAGTGGTGTGCGGCTGATGCGGACAGCGACAAAGCGCCTGTCTTGGGCGGCAGCTACCTGCTTGAGTCCTCCGCCTTGGTGAAAGTGCCGACGGAGTTTATGATTAAAAGTGACCGGGCCCGGCATGTGGGCCTGCGTATCGTGGTCGAGCTGTGAGCGCGTCAGCCGCCGACGCAGGCGAAACCCGGTTTGAATGAACGGAACGTCCGCTTAAAGCCCGCCCAGCTTGGAAATTTTTTTAAACTCGGCCGCCGTGAGTGGCATGACTGAGAGGCGGCTTTGACGGAGCAGGGCGGTGTCTTTGAGCGAGGACTCGGCTTTGATCCGATCAAGCGTCACGGGGGTGGGCAACGCACGCACGGGCTTGAGCTCCACGGCAACCCAGCCGTCCTCGTCGGCAGTGGTGTCTGGGAAAAACGCACGCGAGACCTCGGCGAGACCGAGCACGGCCTTGGTGGTCACGCTGGCGTAGAAAAACACGCGGTCACCGGGACGCATGGCTTTCAGGTGATTTCGCGCCTGATAATTGCGAACGCCCGTCCACTCGGTGCGGCCATCGCGGACCAGATCGGTCCACGCGTAGGCTTCGGGTTCTGATTTCACCAGCCAGTATTGGGTTGTCATGCGATCAGTCGAAAGATGCAGTTCAACTACATGCAGAGGAATGCTATTGAAAAGGTAAAACCCTGCCGCCGCCGGCTGATTTTTGACGGCCGGCCCGGTGTGTTGGCCGTCAAATCGACTGCCGGACGTTGCTCGGTATCCTCCTGTCCGCATCGTCTCGCATGAACAGAACCCTGCTTCCCATCCGCCTGCTTTTTATCTCGCTGTGTGCGGCGGCGGGCTGGCTGGTGTGCTACGCGGTCCGCGACTGGGATGCGCATCGGTTGCTGGCGGTTTTCATCGGCGCGGGCATCGGATTCCTCGTGGTCTTGGTCGATATCATGCTGAAGGGATTTTCCCTGCGCGGTCTTTCGGCCATCACCTTCGGCTTGGCGGTGGGCACGGTCATCGCTTACATGCTCCACGCTTCGCCTCTGCTCGAAGAAGGCGACCCGCAGATCGTCTTCTTGGTGCGCCTGGCTCTCTTCGTCATCTGCCCTTATCTGGCGACGGTGATCGCATTGCGGGGCAAGGATGAGTTCAATCTCGTGATTCCTTACGTGCGCTTCGTCCCGCATGACGTCGATGTGCCGCTGGTCGTCGTGGACACGAGCGCACTCATCGACGGGCGCATCGCCCGTGTGTGCAAGACCGGGTTTTTGGGAACGGCGTTGGTGATCCCCCGGTTTGTGTTGAGCGAATTGCAGGCGATCGCCGACTCGTCGGACCCGCACTTGCAGGCGCGTGGTCGCCGTGGTTTGGAAACGCTGGGAGAACTCAAGAAGATCAAAAACCTCGACTTGCGCATCCATGAAAGCGACGTGAGCAAGCGCAAGGATGTCGACGCGAAGCTCGTGTTTCTCGCCCAGTCGATGCGCGCAAAGTTGCTTACGACGAATTACAATCTGGCCAAGCTGGCCGAGTTCCACGGCGTGGTTTGGCTCAACTTCAACACCCTCGGCAAAGCGCTCCGTCCCGAATTGGTCACGGGTGAGATGCTGGAAGTCGAGTTGGTGAAACCGGGCAAGGAAGAGGGCCAGGCAATCGGGTATTTGGACGACAATTCACTCGTGGTGGTCAACGGCGGCCGCAGCCATATCGGCCGTCTGGTGACCGTTGAAATTGTGAGCGTGCTGCCGTCTTCCTCCGGCAAGATGGTTTTTGCCCGGCTCGTCGAGGCCTAGCACTACTCCGTTAGTCGATTCGGACCGAGGTTTTCAACACAGAGGCACAGAGACACGAAGGCAGCACAGAGAAGAGTTCACCCCGGCTGTCTTTGTGAAAACTTGGTGTCTCTGTGCCTCCGTGGTGAACGTTCCATCAGTGGGGTAATCCCGGGCAGCAGTATTTGACCGCGAATGAAATCGCAGGCTGTGGAGGGGTTTTGATGCCGCCGGGATTCAACCACACAACCTAGTGCTTCACGTGCACGGTTGCGCCCTTGGGCTGGCCGATGTCTCTGAGGAGATTGCCGAACCAAGGGGTGCTCGTGTCGAAGGGTTTGCCGCCTTTGATGCGGGGGAACTCGATGGCGCGGAGAATATTTTTTTGGTCTTCGTCGTGGCCGATCACGCCGCTTTCACGGCGGAGGGCGCACTCCACCGCGAGGTCGGTGCAGCTCTTGATGAGGCGAAGATCGTCGGCGTTGGCGGCGGCGGCGCGGGCGTAGTAGCCGGATTTTTGAACGAGCACTTTTTCGGCGCCGAGCATCTTGGCGAACTGGTCGCCGAACCATTTGCCGGGGTTGATGGCGTCGAGCTTCACATGGCCGAACGCATCGCGAGGAACATCCTGGCCCTTGGCCTGCATCTCGGAGATGATCGCCTCCACGCCGGCGCCTTCGCTGATGAAGATGTTCACATTGTCGATACGATCCATGACGCCCTTGAGGCGGGCGGCCTCGGCGGCGAGGTCGATGGCCATCTCGGGTATGAACACGGCATGGACATCGAGGTTGTCACGCGAGAGTCCGAGGCCGGGGACGAATTCCTCGCGGTCGAGGAGCTTGCGGTATTCGGCGGCGGTGGCGGCGGTGAGCCAGCCGCAGTTGCGGCCCATGACTTCGTGGATGATGAGCATGCGCGGGTTGGCGTTGTGCTCGGAGACGACGTTGCGGAAGTAGCGCGCGCCGTGCTCGGCGGCGGTCCAGGCGCCGAGGGATTGGCGGATGGGATAAACGTCGTTGTCGATGGTCTTGGGCAGGCCGATGACGGAGAGGCCGTAGTTGTTTTTCGCGAGGAACGCGGCGAGGTCGGCGGCGGCGGTGTTGGTGTCGTCACCGCCGATGGTGTGGAGAATGTCCACGCCGTCTTTGATGAGTTGGTCGGCGGCGACTTTCTGCGGGTCCTGGCCTTCTTTCACGAGGCCGCGCTTCACGCAGTCCTTCACGTTGGTGAGCTTCACGCGGGAGTTGCCGATGGGGGAACCGCCGTGCTTGTGGAGAATCGGGGCGGCGGCGCGTTCGGCGGGGCCGATCTTGTAGCTGTCGCCGAGCAGGAGTCCCTTGTAGCCGCCATGATAAGCGATGAGCTCGATATCGGGGGCGATCTCGGTGTAGCGCTCGATCAATCCGGCGACGGCGGAGCTAAGGCAGGGCGCGAGGCCGCCAGCGGTGAGGAGGGCGACTTTCTTGGGGCGGTTGGAGGAAGCGGGAGTGCTCATGATGGGTGGTTAAAAGGTGTTAGCGTGGGAAGCGACTGGTGTGCCGTCGAGCCGTGAGCATCGGCATGTGTTGGTAAAAAGTGTGCAGGATTTGGGGTGGAATGCGCCGGATTGCGCACATGGGGTCCAATGGTGGAAAGGGCCGGGAACCGAGATGGTCTTTCGATTACTGTCGAAGCATGAAACCGCTTATACTGGGGGTATTAACACTGGTGGCGATCGGGGGATTCAATCATTTGAGGGCGGATGTTGAGCGAGAGATTCCGGTCGAACGCGCCCGCAATGCTCCGGTGTTCACGCTGTATTTTGAAAACGATTATTTTGGTGGTGAAGATCAGCATTACACGAATGGAGCGAAGCTTTCCTGGATGAGCGGGGATCTCACGGAGTGGGGCGTGGAGGGTTGGCGCGAGGTCGTCGTGAAGGCGTTGCCTTTTGTGAATGAGCCGGGCCGGCAAAAGAATTTCGGTATCTCGCTCGGGCAGAATATCTACACGCCCCGGGACACAAACCTGCTCATCCCCGATCCGATGGATCGACCCTATGCGGGGTGGACTTACCTTGAATTAAGTTTCGTCAGCAAAACCGAACGGGTGATGGACATGGTGGCGATTCAGGTCGGTGTGGTCGGACCTCATTCTTACGCGGAGGACACGCAACGAATCGTGCATGAGTGGCTCAACGACGATGTGCCTCGCGGTTGGGATTCGCAGCTGGAGGACGAGGTCGGTGTGAACCTGATCTTCGAGCGAAAGTGGCGTCTTAACGGGCGAGCGTTTGGAGACTTTATCGGCCTCGATTTTGTGCCCCATATCGGCGCGAGTTTGGGCAACGTCCAGACTTACGCCAATGCCGGCGCGATGGCGCGATTCGGGTTCAATCTCCCGAGTGACTTCGGCGTGGATTTGATCCGTGGCGGTGGAGCGGTGAGTGCGCCGATTGATGACCATGATCCGCGGGTGGCAGAGAAACGGCACTGGAGCTTTTTTATCTTCGGTGGCGTGGACGGACGCGCGGTGGCGCGAGATATTTTCCTCGATGGAAACACGTTTGAGGACGGCCCGAGCGTCGATAAAAAGCCCCTCGTCGGCGATGCCTACTATGGTGTCGGCCTCATCATGGGAACGTGGCAGCTGACATTCACCCAGGCGGTGCGCACGATCGAGTTCGAAGGGCAGGACGATGAGAGCTACTTTGGCTCAGTGACGCTCTCGAAGGCGTTTTGAGGGGCCGTGACGTTGACGCAGGATTTGAGAACCACGCGAATCACGTCGGCTGCTTGGTAATGGAGGCGGTCGGGCGTGAAAAAACGTGTGAGGTTGGCCACGTCGTAGCCGGCGGTGATCAATGGCGGCTCGTCGTGGCGATCGGTGTGTTGCCCCAAGCCAATCGAGGACACGAGGGCGTTGCACAGACATTTACGGTTTACGGTGTCGGCGGAGTTGCCGCCTTTGCGCGCGTAGTCCACCACCGCTTCGCTGGGGCAACGATAGCCGAAGGTGCCGTCTGGTTTGACATAGGTCTCACGCAGGTAACCGAGGTCGCAGACGCGCGGACGTTCAGCGTAAATCACCGGATTCGAAAGCGTGTCGGGGTGCTGAAAAACCTTGAACGGGAACTTGGTCGGCGATGCGTGCGGGTCCGTGTGGATGTGGGCGCAACCAGCCTGGGCCAGCACACAGACCTCATGCTTGAGCGTCGGACTGAGCCCGGATTCTTCGCAAAATGCAAAGGCGGTGCCGATTTGCACCCCGGCGGCGCCGAGGCGGCGTGCTTCGGCGAGTTGAGCGGAATTCGCGTGGGCGCCGGCGAGCCAGAAGGGCAGGCCGAGGGCGCGGATTTTTTCGATGTCGGGTCGGTCGCGCTCGCCGTAGAGCGGTTCGCCGGAAGGCGTGAGTTGAAGGGGACCACGTGGCGGTGCGTTGTGTCCACCGGCGGCTTCCGTCTCGATCACGAAACCGTCCACGCGTCCGGAGGCTTTGCGTGCAAGCGTGGTGGCGAGGACGGCCGAACTCACGATGGCGAGAAAGCGCGGACGTTTTAAAACCGGCGCGGGTCCGCCGAAAAACTGTCGCGGATCAAACGAGGCAAATACATCCGAGGGTGGTGTGGCTGTATCCGACACATCGATTTTCAGCTGGGCCGCCTCGCCTCGCGCCAACTGGTCGAGCACGCCGGGGATTGCCCGCGGGATGCCGGCTCCCATCAGCACGTAATCCACGCCGGCAAGCATCGCACCGTAGAGCGAGGGCAGGGTGGGGATCTGGATTTTTTCGAGGAGGTTTAGTCCGACGAGCCCTGTGTGGTTTTCCTTGGCCAGCAAAACCTCAACGAAGTTGGCGGCGACCGTGAGCTCGGTCAGCGCCGGGTTGCCCGGCAGCGTGGGTAACGGCGTGAGTTTATACGAGGCGTCGGCGGGCAGGCCGCCGGGCACGAAGTAAGTCGCGAGAATGCGCTCGGCCAGGCCTGGCACGGGGAAATGCGCGAGCGCCCGGCGCAGGTCTCCGTCCGGGTCGCCCTGTTGCAGGCGGCGCGCGAGCACCACGGCGAGAAGCGTGCCCGATACGACGCCCAGTTGACCCTGTTGCGAAACAGCCCGGGCGAGTTTCCAGTTGGAAACACCCACACCCATTCCTCCCTGAATGATGATCGGCAGTGACATGGTCGCCGACTCAACCGGGAGGCGCTTGCGCATGAAAGGGGCATCTGCCCTCCGCGCGCAGTGTGATGCGTTTCGATTAGACCTTAAACGAAACGCTTATGCCTCAACTGCAGGCGTGCCGTCTTTGTCGGATGTGCCGGCCGCGCGCTTCAGCTTGAAAAACCCTTGGATCAACGTGCGGCACTCCTCTTCAAGCACGCCGCCGGCGGTGATTTCCAAGTGATGGTTGACGCGTGGTAGCGCGTTCAAATCCGTCGCACCGCCGAGGCAGCCCATCTTCGGGTCGGGCACCGCGTAGCACACGCGTTTCAACCGCGACATGAGCGTCGCGCCCGAGCACATCGGACACGGTTCCTTGGTCACGTAGAGCGTGCAATTTTCGAGGCGCCAGTTGCCCAGTTTCGTGGCGGCCTGGGTGATCGCGAGCATCTCGGCGTGCGCGGTCGGATCGTTCGAACTCTCGACCGTGTTGTGGGAGAACGCGATGACCTCGCCACCGTGCTCGATCACGCAGCCGATGGGAACCTCGTCGCGACGCCACGCGTCTATCGCCTGATTGTAAGCCAGGCTCATGAAAAAAATATCGTCACGCGCGAGTTGCGACGGGAAGCGTTTCTCGAAGGGGCAATCGTTGACGACGTTGGACATGAAAGGTGGCGCGGTTGAGAGGGTGAGCCGCTGCCGGCGTTCCGAGGAAAACCTTGACTTACGAGGGGGAAAGATGGCTTACAAGTAGCTTTTATACACCCGACACTGAACGCATGATCATCCTCGTCCCTGGCCTCGTTGCCGCTGTTACCCATGTCTGAATCCTCTGACGGCAAGTCCATTGAAGTTGAAGGCAAAGTCGTGACCGTCCTCCCCGGCACGATGTTCAAGGTCCAGTTGTCCAACGGTCACATCGTGCTCGCGCACATCTCCGGCAAGCTCCGCAAAAACTTCATCAAGATCGCCGCCGGCGACGGCGTGAAGATGGAGATGAGCCCCTATGACCTCGAGAAGGCGCGCATCACCTACCGCATGAAGGACGTGAACGCCCAGCCCTTCGTGCCGCGCAAGCGTCGCTACTAAGAAGTAGCGCAGGCTTCCAGCCTGCATTGATCAATCCCAAGGTTCGGAGCAGGCTGGAAGCCTGCGCTACTTATATATTTCAATCGACGCCGTCCTTTCGACGGCGTCTTTTTTGTGCCCGGTGGCCGACTCTTCCGAAAAATCCGCATCCCCATTGCCCGCCCCCGGCCTGCCCGACGGTCTCGATGATCCGATTCGCGATTTCGGCAACTCGCTCACGCTCGAGCGCGGCCGTTCCGATCGCACGCTGGAGGCCTACGAAGGCGATCTGCGCCAATGTGCCGCACACCTCGCCCGCGCCGGGGTGAAAGACTGGAAGGCCGCCACCGGTGACCAAGTGATGGCGTGGTTGTATTCGCTGAGCCTGGAAGACGGCGAAAACTACACGGTCGCCAGTCTCGCGCGGAAACTCTCCGCGTTGCGAATGTTTGCCCGTCATCTCGTGCGCGAGCGGGTGCGCCCCGACGATTTCACCGAGCTGCTGCAAGGCCCCAAGCTCCGACGCAAAATGCCCGGCACGCTCAACGCGCAGGAAATCGACGCCCTGCTCGCCGCGCCTGTCGGCGGTGACGCGCACGCGCTGCGCGACCGGGCGATCCTCGAACTTTTTTATTCCAGCGGCCTGCGCGTGTCCGAGTTGGCCGGGCTGATGATTCAGCAGGTGGACTTGGAGGCCGGTTTTCTGCGCGTGTTCGGCAAAGGCTCCAAAGAGCGCGTCGTGCCTGTGGGCGGGCAAGCCTCCGAGGCGCTTGCCGCCTATCTGACATCGGGACGCCCTCATTTCGTTAAGCCCAAAACGGGCAGCCAGCTTTTCCTTAGTGAACGCGGCACGGCGATCTCGCGACAGATGCTCTGGGTGCTCGTCAAAAAATACGCGAAACACGCCGGCATCACGAAGACGGTGAAACCTCATTTGCTGCGCCATTCGTTTGCCACTCACCTCTTGGGCGGAGGTGCCGATTTACGCGCGATTCAAGAGATGCTGGGGCATGCTAACATCGCGACCACACAGATTTACACGGCGGTGGAAGAGAAGCGCCTGCTCGATCAGCACGCCAAGTTTCACCCCCGGAATCAGACCTGATCCCGGAACCGGGCAAAAACCCCTTGACCGGTTGGGGATTCACGGCGTCATCGTCTGCTTTTAACGGCCGTGACCACAATGTATTCGTCCACTCCCGCCATCTGCGTGCTTCGCGAGGTTTCGGCGCGGAAGGATGGCGAGACCCGCTTGGCCAGGATGCACGATTCCCGTTTTCGTGCTAAGGTCCGCGATGTTTAATTTCCGCAACGGCACACGACTGTGACCATGGATTTCAGTTCCCACTCATGAGCGACAAAATCACCCACGAATGCGGCATCGCGATGGTGCGGCTCCTCAAGCCGCTTTCCTACTACCAGGAAAAATACGGCACGCCGCTCTGGGGTTTCACCAAGCTGTTTCTCCTTATGGAAAAACAGCACAACCGCGGCCAAGACGGCGCCGGCGTGGCCTGTGTGAAGAGCGACATCGCCGCCGGCGAGCCGTTCATGTTCCGCGAGCGTTGCGTGAAGTCCAACCCGCTCGACAAGATCTTCAAGACCCTCCTCGGGCAGTATAACGAGAAGGTTCAGGACGGCATCATTCACCCGGAGTTCCCCGACACGGTGAAGAAGCACTTCGACTTCGGCGGGGAACTCCTGATGGGCCATCTCCGTTACGGCACCAGCGGCGGTTACAACATCTCCTCCTGCCACCCGTATTTCCGTCGCTCGCCCTGGCCCACGCGCAACCTCGCGCTGTGCGGCAATTTCAACATGACGAACACCGAGGAGCTTAACCGCTCGCTCATCGCCATGGGCCAACACCCGATCTTCGCCACCGACACGCAGGCGATGCTCGAAAAAATCGGCTTCTTCCTCGACGAGGAACACGAGGAACTCTTCCGCCTGCGCCGCAAGGAAGGCCTCACGCCGGAGGAAACCTCCCGCCGCATCAGCGACGAACTTGATTTGGCCCGCGTCATCACCCGCTCCGCCACCAAGTGGGACGGCGGTTACACGCTCTGCGGCTTGATCGGCAACGGTGACGCCTTCGTCGCCCGCGATCCGTCGGGCATCCGCCCCTGCTGGTATTTCCAAAACGACGAGGTCATCGCCTTCGCCTCCGAGCGCGCCCCGCTCATGACCGTGTTCGATCTCGCGCTGGAAGACGCGAAGGAAGTGCCGCCCGGCCACGTCATCGTGATGAAGAAGAACGGCGCCGTGAGCTCCTCGCGTTTCACCACGCCGCTCCCGCGCACCTCGTGCTCCTTTGAGCGCATCTATTTCTCCCGCGGCAACGACATCGAGATCTACAAGGAACGCAAACTCCTCGGCGGCCGTCTCGCCGACCAGGTCCTCAAGGCGGTTAATCATGACTGGGAGCACACCGTGTTCAGCTTCGTTCCGAACACCGCCGAGGTGGCCTACTACGGCCTCATGCACGCGCTCCGCGAGAAGCGCCGCGACGAGGTCAAGAAGGCGATCATGCAAGCGTCCGAAGACGGCAAGTTGAGCGATGCTCTACTCGACGATCTCATCCTGCGCAACTGGCCGCGCGGCGAAAAAGTCGTCTCGAAGGATATCAAGATCCGCACGTTCATCGGCCAAGAGGGCATGCGGAATCAGCTCGCGAGCCACGTTTACGACATCACTTACGGTTCCATCAAGCCGGGCGATCATCTCGTGTGTGTGGACGACTCCATCGTGCGCGGAACCACGCTGCGCCAGTCCATCCTGCGCATCCTTTCACGGCTTAATCCCCGGAAGATCGTCGTCGTTTCCACCGCGCCGCAGATCCGTTTCCCCGATTGCTACGGCATCGACATGTCAGTGCTGGGTAAGTTTGTGGCCTTCGAGGCGACCGTCGCGTTGCTGAAGGAACGCGGACAAGGACACATCCTCCAGGAAGTTTACGAGCTCTGCCGTGAGGCGGTCGCCAAGGGCGAGTGCATCAACCACGTCCGCAAGATCTACGAGCCGTTCACCGCCGAGGAAATCTCCGCGAAAATCACCGAGCTGGTCCGCCCGAAGAACATCGAGTGGAAGGGCGAGTTTGAGATCATCTTCCAGACGATCGAAAACCTGCACGCCGCCGTGCCGAATCACACTGGCGACTGGTATTTCACCGGCAAATATCCGACTCCCGGCGGCTTCCGCGTGGTGAATCAGGCTTACTTGAACTATTTCGAAAAGGGCGAAGGCCGCAGTTATTAAACTTTGGCCTAAGCGTTCCGTCCGCTGAGCTTTCGCCCGGCTTTTTCGGTTCGCCATTGGTCATTGGTCATTCGTCATTGGTCATTTCCTTCCATGTCGCTCTCCTACGAATCCTCCGGCGTTAACTACGACCAACTCGACGCCTTCAAGCGCGCCTGCCAGAAGGCCGCCAAGACGACCGCGCCGCTCCTTGAGCTGCACGGCTACGCCGAGCCCGCCAACACGCGCGGTGAGAGCTGCTACCTCATGGAGGCCGACGACCACTTCCTTGCGCACGTCGAGGAAGGCCTTGGCACCAAGAACCTCGTCGCCGACGCCGTTTATGCCCAGACCGGCAAAAACTTCTACCGCGAGATCTCCATCGATACGGTCGCGACGATCGTCAACGACCTCGTGACCTGCGGCGCGTTGCCCATCTCGGTCGCCATGCACGCCGCCGTCGGCGAGTCCGCCTGGTTCACCGATGCCAAGCGCATGGAGGCCCTCGTCGAGGGTTGGGCCGAAGGTTGCCGCCAGGCCGGCGCCGTCTGGGGTGGAGGCGAAACGCCCACGCTCCGTGGCATCGTCAACGCCGACGCCATCGTGCTCGCCGGTTCCGCCATCGGCAAAGTCTCGCCCAAATCCCAGCGCATCACGGGCGACGTCAAAGACGGCGACGCCATCGTGTTTCTCGCGTCGTCCGGCGTGCAGACCAACGGCCTGTCGCTCTGCCGCCTGATCGCCTCGAAGCTCCCGCAAGGCTACCAGACGCCCATCGGCCACGGTGATTCGCGCACTTATGGCGAGGCATTGCTCGCCCCGTCGGTCATCTACGTGAAGTTCGTCGCCGAGTGCCAGCAGTCGGGCATCACGCTCAACTACGTCTCGCACGTCACCGGCCACGGCTGGCGCAAACTCATGCGCCTCGATGAACCCTTCGTCTACGAGATCACGAACCCCGGTGAAGAGCCGGCATTGTTCAAATTCCTCCGCGAAGCCGGCCCGATCACTCTGCGCGAGGCTTACGCGACGTTCAACCAAGGCATTGGTTTCGCCGCCTACGTTTCGCCTGATGCGCTGGAGGCGACGCTCGCCGCCGCCAAGGCCTCGGGCTACAAGGCCTGGCACGCCGGCACGGTGAAAAAGCAGGGCGACCGCAAGGCCGTGGTCATCCCGTCGCTCGGTCTCGAATACGACGGTAGCACGCTGCAGGTGCGCTGAGCGGGTTTGATTCGCGTAGCAGCCGAGGTCACGAGGCTGGGGGGCGGCGAAGTCGTTGCGAACCACGCAATCCAGCCTCGTTACCTCGGCTGCTACGTGAAAGGTTCAGATATTCCCGAGTCCACGCGTTTTGAGCGCGTTGTGAATTTTCCAGAATCGATCCCAATAATTCGCATCCAAGGGGTTCAGGTCGGGGTAGCCCGGGACAATGCAGCCGGTGAATGGCCAAGACGACGAGGACTCTGCCAAGCTCGCGCGCATAGGGTTTTCTGCGATGTAGGCGCAGGTGGCGGCGAAGGCGCCTTGCTTGCGTTCGGCTTCGCGGAGCACGTGGTCATGCGCCTGATGTTGCAGTGTGTGAGGCGCGAGTAGGCGGGAGAGCCTTGGCCGCAGAAAGGCCGTGGCCCGGCGTTGGTCCGATTTTGTGGAAAGACCCATCCATACGAGGTGCAAGTGGTCGGGCATTAGCACATAAATCGGGCAGAGCAACGACTCACGAGCGGCCGCGTGGAGCATTAATTCGCGGAATGTGATGTGAAGTGTTGGTGTGAGCCAGCCCTTTGTCCGGTTTTTTAGCGTGTGCGTCCAGAATACGACCGCGTCACCTTGATAGAACCCGGGCGCGAGACGCGGGAGATGGCCGGAAGGCGTGCGTGGCTGGTCGGACATGCGGGTGATGAACCAGCCTCCTTACGTCGGCTGCTACGAAAAGAGTGCAGCTCGGATGCCAATGTAGCAGCCGAGGTAACGAGGCTGGTTTTTGATCTGCGCTCACCGTCCCTTGCGGTCTCGCCAGTGGGCGCCGGGTTTACCCTTGGAGTGCCACTTGGGATTCCCACCGCCGAACGCTTTTCCTTTGTAGGTCTTATCCTGGTTTTTGCCGGCGTCGCCCTTTTGCTTGCCACCTTTTCCGAGCGATTGCTGGTGGCCGGCGCGCTTGGGTGAGTTGGCCAGCGGATTGGCGGGATCGACGCGCGGAGCCGCGCCGCCTTCGTAGGCGAAACCTTCGACTGGAACGACGGGGATGGATTGGCCGATGAGTTTTTCGATGGCGACGATCTCGTTGGCTTCCTGCGGGGTCACGAGGGTGACGGCGTCGCCGGTGGCGGCGGCGCGTCCGGTGCGTCCGATGCGGTGGACGTAATCCTCGGGGTGGAGCGGCACGTCGAAGTTGATCACGTGCGAGACGCCGGCCACGTCGATGCCGCGCGCGGCGATATCCGTGGCGACCAGCACGCCGACGCGGCCGGTCTTGAATTTTTCGAGAGCATCGACGCGCTGGCCCTGCGTGCGCTCGGCGTGGATGATGGCGCAGGCGTGGTTTTCGAGGCGGAGCTGGTGGGCAACGCGGTCGGCGCCTTTGCGAGTGCGGGTGAAGACGATCACGCTCTTGAAGTCGTCGCGTTGGAGCAGGGTGTAGAGCAGATCGAGCTTCTGGTTCTCGGTGACCGGGTAGATGACATGGTTGACCGACTCGGTCACGGGCTTCGCGCGGGCGATCTCGATGCGCTGCGGGTTGTTCAGCGCGAACTTGGCGACTTCTTCCAGCTTCGGCGGAATCGTGGCGGAGAAGAGGAGGGTCTGCCGCTTGGGCGGGCAGAGTTTCACGATGGCTTTGACGTCCTCGATGAAGCCCATGTCCAACATGCGGTCCACTTCGTCGAGCACGAGGACTTCGATGGTGGAGAGATTGACGAGCGTGCCGTCGAGGAACTCGCGCAGGCGTCCGGTGGTGGCAACGATCACATCGACACCGGCGCGGAGGGCGTTGCGCTGCGGCCCGAGGGTGACGCCGCCGTGGAGGACGACGGATTTGAAATCGGTGAATTTGCCCAGGGCGTGCAACGATTCATCGACTTGCACGGCGAGTTCGCGGGTGGGTTCGAGCACCAGCACGCGGGGGCCGGTGTTACGGCTGGGGCCGAGGCGGTTCAAAATGGGCAGCGCAAACGCGGCGGTTTTGCCCGTGCCGGTCTGGGCAGAGGCGATCAAGTCGCGGCCGGAGAGCACGGCGGGGATGGCCTGCTCTTGGATCGGCGTGGGCTCGGTGTAGCCCAAGGCTTGCGCGCCGCGCACGAGGCTGGAGTAAAGACCGAGTTTGGAAAAAGACATGAGCGATTGCCGTGTTTAACCGGTATGAAGGCGAGGGGGAAATCCTTGGAGATGCCGGCTACGAGCCGACGCGCTGCCAGTCTTCGCACACGAGGCCGGGCACGCGGGCGAATTCAGCACAATTGTTCGTCACAAATACCGCGCCAAATGCGAGCGCCTGGCCCGCGAGCAGCGCATCATACGGGCCGATGGGCTGGGCGTTGGGCTTCAGGTTCGCCAGGTGTGCGCGCACGAGGCCGGTATGGTATGCACAGGAGGCACCAAATGGCAGGACCTCGCGGAAAATTGATTGAAGGCTCACGATGCGATCTCGAAACGCGGGCACGTCGGGGCGTTTGGCGGCGCCGTATTCGAGTTCCATCAAGGCGATGGCGGAAAGCTGGCATTCGGGAAGCAGCGCCAGCACGCGATCACGCAGGGGGAGGTCCTCGCGCCGCCCGCGCAGGAAACGTGACCAGACGTTAGTATCTGGTAGGTAAATCACGTGGTGTGATCGGGGAAATCGGGTGCCGAACCCCAAAGCGCGCGCAACGCCTTGAGGCGCTTAGCTTCGTAGGCGGGGTCGATCAGGCGAAAACTCCCGCCGAGGTCCTGGACGATGTAGGACTTGGCCTTGAGCTTGACGGAACGGGGCATGCGGATGGCGGTCGAGTTGCCCGATTTAAATACCTTGGCGACGATGGGTTGATCGGTGCTCATGTGCATACACTGTATATACGCTGTGGAGGGTCAAGCGCGTGGACGGGTTTTATCCGGTCATTCTGTTGAGGGCCTCTCACCAAAAGCCGGAGGCTCGGTCGGTTGGCCTCCGGCCTGACGTGCGGTTGATCAACCGGTCATCTTCACGGGCAGGATGATGAAGGGGAGGTTTTCCAGGAAGAAGCGCCGTTGGAGGATGAAGACCGTGTGGTTGTGCAGCCAGCGGGTGAAGCGTGTCTCACGCTCGAAGAGGAGCTGACCCGAGAAAAACACGGCGTTGGCGTAGCGCTCACGGATGCCGGTCGAGAGCCGCAGGATTTCGCCCACGGTGTCGGTGGCGACGGAGGTGATCGCTTCGGCGCCGTAGCCCCGCGCGTGGGCAAAGGCGACGTAACGGCGGCCGCTTTCGGCGACGTGCGCGCGCAAGGCTTCGAGGTCGTCGGCGCCTTTGAAATTACCCGCGTCCACCACGCCGACTTGCACGAAGACGTAGTTGCGAAACGTGTCGCCGAAGACGCGCGGGACGTTGAGCAGGGTGTGCAGGCCGAGGCCGTTGTAGCCGTTTACCAGGACGACCGCGGTGCGTGCCCCCGGGGCGATGACGGGAGCCGGGATCGCGGAGGCCGGAGCGGCGGCTTCGAGCTGAGCCAGGTGATCGAGCCGGTGCAGTTGTTGGCCTACGTTTTGATAGTGGCGTTTGATGGCGAAGGCCGCGGCGACCAGCAGGCCGGTAACGAGCAACGTGGCCCAGCCGCCTTCATGGAATTTCACCACGGTGAGCGAAATCAGGATGAACGTGGTGAGCAGCAGGCCGAAGCCGTTGATGGCGAGTTTACGCCGCCAGCCCTTCGCCGTGCGGCGCTCTTTCCACCAGTGGCGCACCATGCCGAGCTGCGAGAGCGAGAAGGTGATGAAGACGTTGATACTGTAGAGCACCACGAGAAGGCCGACGGAGCCGCGCGTCACCACGAGCATCACGAGTGCCGCGCTGCCCATGAGCAGCACGCCGTTTTGGGTGACGAAGCGGTCGCTCAGGTTGGCGAACCGCGTCGGGAACCAGCGGTCGAGCGCCATGTTGGCGAGCACGCGCGGACCATCCAGAAAGCCCGCCTGCGCGGCGATCAACAACAGGGCGGCTTCGGAGGCGAGGGTCGTGAACACGAAGCCGGTCGAGAGTCCGGCGGGCCAGCTCGCGGTCATGCTCTCGAAGAGAACCGCGTTGAGCGTCTTGCCCTCCTGCGGGCTCACGCCAAACACGAGATACGCCAGCAGCAGGCCGGCGACGGTGATCGCAAGGGAAGCGCCCATGTAGGTCATGGTGCGGCGACCGGTTTTTACGCGCGGTTCGCGGAGAATGGGCAGGCCGTTGCTCACCGCCTCGATGCCGGTGTAGGTGCCGGCGCCCATGCTGTAGGCTTTGAGGAGCAGCGCGAGCAGACCAAACCAGCCGAGTTCCTGGCTCACGGAGTGGACCTCGTGCACGGTGTCCATCGGCATCGTGTGGAGGCCGGACAGGTGAGTGCCGAGCGCATACACGATGACAAAGGCGTGGGTGCCGACGAACAGGAAGAAGACCGGCACGAACAGCATGACGGATTCACGCACGCCGCGCAGGTTGATCAAGGTGAGGGCTGCGACGCCGGCGAAGGCGAACGGCAGTTTCCACACGAGCCAGTGGGCGGGCAGCAGGCTGAAGAGCGCGTCCGCGCCGCTGGCGACCGAGATCGTGATGGTGAGCACGTAGTCGATGAGCAACGCGCTGCCCGAGACCACTCCGGCGGCGGGCGAAAGCAGCTTGCTCGCGACGAGGTAGCCGCCACCGCCCGAGGGAAACAACGCGATGATCTGCGAATAGCTGGCGCAGATCGCCACGATGGTGACGACCGAGGCGAGTGCCACGAAGAGGCTCAGGTGGTGATTGGAGCCGAGGGCCTTGAAGGTTTCCTCGGGGCCGTAGCAGGAGGAAGAGAGTCCGTCGGCTCCGAGGCCCACCCAAGCGAAAACCGCGATGAGCGAGACCTTGTGGAAGAGATCGCGGTCGGCGAGCGAACGCGCTTTGCCGAAGAGAAGGGTCTTAAGCGACATGGCGGGCGTCCGGGTTGAGATTGCGATGAGAGGTGGCGGAGCAGGCGGCGGGGAGGTGCGTGCGCGGGTGCGCGGCACCGAAGGTCGTAAGGACCGGTGTTTGCATTGAGTTTTGTCTCCAATATGCGCCGTAGGGCGCGGTTAAGCCGGGGAGACCTTGGAACGCGCACCTGCGCGCCCCAGCGGATCACCCTTCCATTTGCCGACGAGGTTAGCTGACGGGCTGGGTGCTGGAAGGTCACCTTGGCCGGCGGTTGCCCGCGGCCATACGCCCCGTCCGCAACCGTGAGGCTGCGGAATTTGGGTCCCCCGTGCCGACACCGAGGAAGCGGTGCGGCTTAGGCTGAGATACCGATAAAGAACGCCGTGAAGCTGACTTTGACGACAGGACAGGGCAACCACGGGGTTTGTAATGAGCGTTTAACCGGTTCCAGTGACCTCGCTTTTTTAAGCTCTTCTTTTGGCAAGGGAGCTTGCACTCTGCGCCATGGAAAAACGTAAATTTGCCGAGCTCGGGTTGTCCGCCGAGGTGCTGAAGGCCGTGGACAAGATGGGTTTTGAAGAGGCTTCGCCCATTCAGACCGCGGTCATCCCGCTGCTGCTCGCCGGCAAGGACGTCGTGGGCCAGTCGGCCACCGGTTCGGGCAAAACCGCCGCGTTCGGCGTGCCCGCCGTCGAAAAGGTCGATGCCAAAAAGAAGGTCGTGCAGGTGCTGATCCTTTGCCCCACGCGCGAACTCGCGGTGCAGGTCGCCGAGGAGATTGCCAAGATCGCCTTTTACAAGGCGGGCGTCCGCGAAGTGCCCATCTTCGGCGGCCAGTCCTACGAGCGTCAGTTCCGCGCCCTCGAAGCCGGCGCCCAGATCGTCATCGGCACGCCCGGTCGCGTGATGGATCACATGGAACGCGGCACGTTGAAATTGGATAACCTCAAGATGGTCATCCTTGATGAGTGCGACCGCATGCTCGACATGGGTTTCCGTGACGACATCGAGATGATCCTCTCCAAGACGCCGACCACGCGTCAGTCGCTGTTCTTCTCCGCCACGATGCCGCCGGCCATCCAGGCGATGATCAACCGCTTCCTGCCGAATCCCGAGTGGGTCAAAATCGCCGCGCAGGCGCAGAACGCGCCGAAGGTCGATCAGGTGTATTTCGAGGTGGATCGCCGCTACAAGATCGACGTGCTCACGCGCCTGATCGACCTGCACGACTTCCGCTACGGCATCATTTTCTGCTCCACCAAGGTCATGGTGGACGAGCTCGACGAACACCTGCACGCGCGCGGCTACATGACGGACCGCCTGCACGGCGACATCACCCAGGCCCAGCGCACGCGCGTGATGGAGAAGTTCAAGCGTCGCGGCTTCGAGTTCCTCGTGGCCACCGACGTGGCGGCGCGCGGTCTCGACGTGGACGACCTCGAAGTGGTTTTTAACTTCGATCTACCGAACGACGCCGAGGATTACACGCACCGCGTGGGCCGCACCGGTCGCGCCGGCCGCGAGGGCAAGGCGTTCACGTTTGTGTCGGGCCGCGAGATTTACGGCCTGCAAAACATGGTTCGCTACGGGAAGCTCAAGATCCGTCGCGAAAACGTGCCGTCGCTCGACCAAGTCGAGGAGGCGCGCGAAAACGTGTTTTTTGAAAAGGTGAAGGGCGTGCTGGAGGCCGGTAAATATGTGAAGCAGGACCGGTTCATCGACCGCTTGATGGAGCAGGGTTATGCGAGCACCGACGTGGTCTCGGCTCTGTTGCACATGATGCATAGCGGCGGGGACAAACAGGAACCGGCGACGGCCCCGGCAGCGAAGCCGGTGGCGAAGAGCGCTCCCAAGCCTGCGGCGCATACGCCCGCACCCGCTTATGTGCCCGAGGAGCCGCGCCCTGCGCCGCCCGCGTTTGCCAAGGTGGCGAACAAGCCGAAGGTTGCCGCACCGGTCCCTCAGGAAAACCGACCGGCGTTTCAGACGGCGTCGAAGCCGGTTGAGGCGGCTCAGCCCGAGGTTGAGCCGGCTGAAAAAGAGCGCGCTCTTTTTGAAAACGAGGAGTCCGCTCCCGTGCGCCCGAGCAAGCAGAAGTTTCAGCGCGCGGCCCGCACCGGTCGTGAGCCGGGCATGACGACCTTGTTCTTCAATGTCGGTCGCAAACAGCTCATCACGCCGGCCGACATCGTCGGCAAGGTCGCGGGTGTCACTCGTCTGCCGGCCAATGTCGTCGGTGCGATGGATATTCACCAGCGGCACACGTTGGTCGATGTTTCGAGCGAGCACGTGCCGTTGATCCTGCAAAAGATGAAGGGCATTCGTGTGAAGAACATCGCTCTGGAGCCTGCCTTGGCGACGGACGCGGATCGCGTGGCGGAGTGATCGGTGAAAGTAGCGCAGGCTTCCAGCCTGCTTTTCGGCCCGAGGCAGACTGGAAGTCTGCGCTACTTTTTCTCCGTCACGCGAAGTTTACGGGCGTGGTCCTTGACACGTCTCCACTCGGTCCCTACTCGAAAGGGCCCATATGGAGGCTGTGCTTGATCAACCTGTGTTGGTCCTCAATCGCCTGTGGCAGGCGGTGAATGTTATCGGCGCCAAACGCGCCTTTGCCTTGTTGTCGAGAGGTCACGCGAGCGTTGTCCATCATCACGATGACGACTTTCGCATCTTTAACCTGATGGATTGGGTGGATTTCTCGCAGAGCAATCCGTCGCTCGATCGGATGGATCACGTGCACACGCCGCGCACGACGATCCGCCTTCCGCGAGTCATCCTGCTGGCGTATTTCGACCGGTTGCCATGCAAAGAGCTGAAGCTCACGCGCAACAACGTGTTCGAGCGCGACAATGACACGTGTCAGTATTGCGGCCACGTTTTCGAACGCGAGGAGTTGAATCTCGACCATGTGATTCCGCGCGACCAAGGCGGCAAGACGACGTGGGAAAACATCGTGTGCTCGTGTATCAAGTGTAACTCGCGAAAGGCGAATCGTCTCCCGCATCAGGCGCACATGCGGCTTATCCGCAAGCCGGTGCGCCCCAAGTGGCGGCCGGTCATTTCGCTGGTGCTCGGCAACAAAGAGCGCGAGCGGTGGAAGGACTTCCTCGATCTCGCCTACTGGAACGTCGAGCTGGAGGACTGAGCGGAGAGTAGCGCAGGTTTCCAACCTGCATTCGGAAAGCAGGCTGGAAGCCTGCGCTACTTGGCTCAGAATCGGACGGAGGCTTGGACGCCGCTGGTGCGGGGCGCGCCGCGGATCGAGGTGGCGAGATTGTAAGCCAAGCCGATGTTGCCCGCGTCGATGAGGTATTCCTTGTCCAATACGTTGTTGACGTAGCCGGTGATTTCCCAGCGTCGGTTGAGCGGTCGGTAGCCGAAGCGGACGTTGAGCAGCGAAAAACCGCCTTGACGCAGCCGGCCTCCGAATGCGGCGTTGTCGTCCTCGAAAAATTGCTCCGAGCGGTATTGGGCGACCGGTGTGAGGAAGACGACTCCGCGATCACCCGCCGGTGCCGTCACGGTGCCGCCGAGCGAAAACGTGTGGCGCGCGGTCAGGCGGAACTGGTTGCCGGCGTAGGCTTGGGGTTGTCCGTCCTCGGTGTTGGCCGCGAATTTCGCGTCTGTGAACCCGTAGGTTGCGAAGAGACCGAGGTGTGAGTTGACCGTGCCTTGCAGCGTGGCTTCGAGGCCCTGGCCGCGGGCGCGTCCGCCGTCGATTGTGACCGTGCTGAGACCACTGGTGGTCTCCGTTTGGAAATGGTCGTAGTAGTATTGGAAGACCGAGACGCCATACTGGATGCGACGCGTGGCGTTGGTGCCTTTGAGGCCGACTTCGTAGTTCCAGACGCGTTCTTCGTTGAGCTGCTGAGCGGCAAACGTGGTTTGATCAAAACCGAGAACCGGTGAGCGACGTCCGCGGGCGATGCTGGCATAGGTTTGGTGCCGCGGGGTGATGGCGTAGCGGGTGTCGAGACGACCACTCCACGAAGTATAGTCGTCGTCTTGCTCCAGCATGCCGGGCGTGGGTCGATAGGCGTCATTGCCTCCTCCGGCGGAGGGAATGATGAAGCCGAAGACGGGATGACCCGGGGTGGGTGAGGCAAACGATTGGTAGCCGGACGTAATGTTTTCTTGGGTGACGCGCAGGCTTGCACCGACCGTGAGCTTGTCGGTGAGCTTGTAATCGGTGCGCCCAAAAAGATCGGCGGTCAGCTGTTCGGCGCGGTTGGTGTAGGTCTCCTCGTAATAGGAACGGAGTCCCGGAGGTGGCGGAGGGACCCCGCCGGTGAGCACATTGTAGAGTGTGTTTTCGTTGGTGCGAAGGGTGACGTCCTGCCGTCCCTTGCTTCCCAAGATGCTGCTTCCAATTGTTCCGGTGAGGCGTTCGCCGGCGTCGTAATCGAGACGAAATTCCTGGCTGAGTTGGCGATCGTAAGACTGTTCACGGAATTCGAAGAGGAAGAGGCGTGAGCCATCGGCGTCGAACTCGTTGAGTGAATCGACATCACGGAATGCGCTTGTGGACGTGAGATCCCAAGACTCGTTCAGGCGGTGTTGAACGATGCCGGTGATGCCGAACAGCTGGCGATCGATGCCGAGATCGTTGCCGCGGTTGAGTTCGGTGGCGGTGAAGGGGTTGGTGTCGCCGGCCGAAGTAGGGATCCGCATGCTTTTGAAAGCGATGCCGGGCGGGGTATCGTGCTGAATATTGACGATGAGATCGGCGGTGGTGTCGGGCGCCGGCTGCCAGCGAAGGCTGGTGCGGAGCGCAAGGGTGTCGGTGCCTTGCAGGGATTCGGCGCCGGGGGTGAGGTTGTCCACGTAGCCGTCGCTTTGTTTGAACGTGAAGGCGACGCGAGCGAAGAGTTTATCGGGAATGAGCGGGGTGTTGTAGTAACCACCGGCGAGACGGGTGTCGTAGTCGCCGAAGCCGGCGGTGAACTCGCCTGATGTTTCGTTGCGAGCCGGGTTGCCGGTGATGGCGAGGGCGCCGTTTTGCACGCCGCGTCCGAAGGCGGAGGGTTGCGGGCCTTTGAGGACCTCGACGCTTTCAATATCGAAGAGGGCGGTGCCGCCACCGCGCGGGCTGGAGATGATCACGCCATCTTGGAAAACAGGGACGCGGGCGGGGATGCGCGGGTCGGCGGCATCGGTGGTGAGTCCGCGCAGATTGAGGCTGATGTTATCCACCGACTGGGGTGATGCAAAGAATCCGGGAACGAGCGGGGCGAGCTCGTCGTAGGTCGATACACCGGCTGAAGCGAGAAGGCCGCCACTGTAGGCGGTGACAGGCGTGGGTTGAGTGAGCAGTGCGTCGGCGGGCAGCGGCGCGCTGACCTCGATGGGATCGAGCACCACCATGGCGTCCTCCGCCTTTATTTCCGGCAAGGCGATCAACGAGGCAACGAGCAGGTGCCAACGATTGACCTTCATGGTGTGTCAGCGTTGTTGGCGGCTGGCGGTGAATACGACGGCGGCGGCAATCAGGTCGATGCCCGCAACGGCAAGGCGCAGCGGACGTGGCAGGCGGACGAGGCAGAGCACGACGGTCGCGGCAATGATCAATGCGACCACGGCAACGATCATCATGGGGCGTTTGTCAGCAGGGGCGGACATGACGGATAGGGGCTCGGTTTAGCTAACGAGGGGAAGCGCGATGCGCATGGTGGTGCCGGCGGGACTGGAGTCGAGCAGGGTGATGTCTCCGTGATGGGACAAAAGAATGCGCTTGGCAATCGCGAGCCCCAGTCCGGTGCCATCGGAGCGGCCGGAGAGGAACGAATCAAAGATGTGCGCCCGCAGCTCGTCCGGAATTCCTCGACCGGTGTCGCTGATATCGATGAGGGCGAAATCGGCTTCGCCGTGTTTCTCCGTCGAGCAGCGAATGGTGATGGTGCCGCCGTCGTTCATGGCCTGCGTGGAATTGATCAGCAGGTTGAGAAGGACCTGCTGGATCTGACCCTTGTGGACATCGACGACGAAGGGGCGCGGCGGTGGTTCGAAGCGGAGCTGGATCTTGCTTTGCGCGAGCTTGAGACGGATGAGAACGATGGTGTCGCCGATCATGTCGGCGAGCACCCAGCGCGAGTGAAGGCTGGAGGGGGCCTTGGCAAAATTGAGCACGCGCGACACGATGGCTTCGAGCTGGTCGAGCTTTTCGCTGATCACGCGCACGTCGGTGCGGCGAGGATCGTCGTCGGGGAAGTGCAGGTCGAGGTAGCCGAAGAGAAGTTTGATAACGGTGAGCGGATTGCGGATCTCGTGGGCGATCTCGGCCGCGAGCAGGCCGAGCGTGGTGAGCTGCTCGTTTTTACGGAGGGATTCCTCGCTTTGGAAAACGCGGGAGTAGAGGCGCGAGTTTTGCAGCGCGACCGCACCGAGCGAGGCGAGGGCGGCGAGGAGGCGTTTTTCGTCGTTGTTGAAGCGGTGGACGTGGTCGGTGAAGACCGCGAGCACCCCGATGACCTCGTTTTCGTAGAGGACGGGTGCGGCGAGCAGCGAGCGCAGCGACGGGTCGCGGGGAAGATCGACCACGTCGAGAAACTCGGGCGATTGGATATTGAGATACTCGACCTGACGGCGCGTGTGAATGGCGGAGGAAACCAGACACGAGGCGATGGGCAGATCGGGCTCGGGCAGGGGGATGATCGAGGTGTTGGTGAGCGAGATCAGCCGCAGGGTCTGGCGCGGGGCGTCGAAGAGGTAGAAGGCGCAGGCGCGGGTGTTGGTGATGATCCGGGCGTCGCGCGTGATGGTGTCGAAGAGCTCTTGTTGTTCGAGTTTGCCCACGAGGGACTGGCCGATGGTGATGAGCGATTCGAGCTGGCGGGCCTTGCCGCTGAGATGACGCAATTGCCAGAGACGTTGCATGACGGCGGTGGCCTCTTCGCAAATGCGGATGAGCAGGGAGAGATCGGCGTCGTTGAAACCGTTGAGGCGGTCGCTGTCCAGGTTGACAACGCCAAGAATCTGGCCGCCGGCTTCGACCATGGGCGCGGCGATTTCGCTGCGGACCTCCTTGCGGATCGATATGTAGCGCGGATCGATGGTGACGTCGGTGACGAGTTGGGGACGACCATGGAAAGCCACCCAGCCGGTGATGCCCTGGCCGAGGCGCAGGCTGACGTCGTCGGCGTCGTGAAAAAGACCTTGGTGAACGTCGATCTCCAGCTTGCCGGTGTCGGGATTGAGCAGGGATACCGAGCCGGAGGACGCGCCGAGTGTTTCGATGCAGACGGCCAGAATCGCCTGCAACGCCTCGTGGGGATCGTCAACCCGGCCGGTAAGGCTGCTGATGCGATAAAGCGCCCGATCAGCGCGAGGATCAGATTCGACGTGCATGTTTAGCCGTCACTATCTCGCGAGATGCGCGGCGGGCAAACTCAGATCGCGGCGGCGGCCGTGGTATCCGACGGAGTGATGATGGCCGAAAGGGCGTCCCGGAGGTTATGCAGGCGGGTGGTGTCCTCGGCGAGGTCGGGCGACGCGTTTTCGATGTAGAAGGTGTCGATGGCGATGCCGCGCTCCGTGCCGATGCGGGCAAACGTGATGTCGTAGCCGTGGTCGCTGATGGTCTTGGCCAGGCGGAAGAGCAGGCCGATCTCATCCTTGGCCTGGACCTCGACGATCGTGCGCTGCATGGAGAGTTCGTTGTAAACCTCCACTGTGGGCGGGAAGGAGGCATGGATCATCTCGCCGCCGGTCGGGAGCGCGTAGCGCGCCGGCGTGAGTTTGCGGGCTTGGGCGACGATGTCGGGGTAAAGATCCTTGTTGGTCACCAGCGCTTCTTCGACGGTGCGGGCAAACGCCTCCTGGGCTTTCGAGCTTTGGACGATGCCGCGACCGGGTTCGACAACGTAAAAAGTGTCGATGGCGATGTGGTCGGAGCGGGAAATGACCTTGGCACCCAGAATGGAGAGTCCGGCCACGCTGAAAGCGCCGGCGAGCTTGTAGAAAAGACCGGCGCGGTCCCACGTGACCACGTTTACGACCGTGAGGGAGCGGTTGAGATCGTCCTTCCATTCGATGACAGGGCGGAGCGTGCCCACGGAATCCGCCGCCGTGATGGATTTCAGCAGGCGGTTGACCATGCCGATGTGCAGAGAAATTTCGGCCGGGTTGGTATGAATGAAATACCGCTCCGGGAGCAGGTTAAAGTGGGCGGTAATCTCGTCTTGGCTGATGCCGGGAATGGTCTTCGAGACTAGATCCTGATAGGTCATTTGCAGGCGTTGCGAATGGTGGGTAACGATGGCTGCACCGTGGATCAGTTGATCGAGGGTGGCTCGGTAGAGGCTGGTGTGGAGGGCGTCCTTGTAGCCGTTCCACAGACCCGCAGACGTGCCGCGCGCATCACAGAAGGTGTGCACATAAAGGTGCCGGAGTTTGTCGGCATCTTGGACGATTTCAGCGAAAGCAGCGGCAGTGTTGGGATCATCTACATCCCGCTTCTGCCAAAAGCGTGCCATTATCAGATGATTTTTTATGACGAAGCTGACCAACTCGCAGTTTTCCGGGCTGACGTTGAGCCGTTTGAGAATCGGACGGGCAATCTCCACGCCGCTTTCGGCGTGGCCTTGGATGCCGCGCGCCTTGCCGATGTCGTGGAGCAGCAAGATCAAATACAGCAGCGTGGGTTCGGGGGTCTCGTGCAGCGTGGCGCGGTATTTGAGCGTGATGGGCTCCGCCTCGGTAAAAATTTGATCAAGTTCCCGGATGGCGTTCAGGGTATGAATATCCGCCGTATAGCGGTGGTAATATTCGTGCTGAACCAGACAGGTAAGGCCGTCGAATTCGGGGATGAACCGTCCAAGCACCCCGAGCTCATGCATGAGGGCGAGGGTGGGGTGGACGTTGCCCGCTTCATCCAGGATGGCCTTGAAGCTGGTGTTGGCGTCGGTCGATTCGGAGATCTTTCGCGTGATCAGCGGGAGGGACTCCCGGATGAGAGCCTGGAGGTTGAAATCCATCTGCGCGTCGAGGCTCTGGCAGTGGCGGAACACGCGGATGAGGCGCGCGGGATCATCGCGGAAAATGGCCGGGGATTCGGCGCTGAACTCGCGATTGCGCAGGATAAAGCCGTCGATGTGCTTTACGCGTTCGTGACGACGGGCGCGCACGACATCGCGGAAGGACATGAAGCGACTGGGCTTTTCAAGGGTGAGGGCGAGGCGGTTCTCCACGAGTTTGGAGATGCGGAAGATGGTCTGCGCGGAACGGTAATAATCGCGCATGAACTGTTCGACGCGGCCCAGCATGTCACGATGGGTGTAGCCGAGTCCGAGTGCGATGCGGGGTTGGGCTTCGAGGTCGAGCACGTCGGTGGCACGCTTTTTCTGGAAGTGCAGTTCGTTGCGAGCGCGGTGCAGGAACTCATAGGCGCGTTGGAAATCGCGAAGTTCGTTGCGACGAAGAAAATTTTGATCGGCGAGATCTTTGATGTCGGTGATGCCGAGCTTCACGCGGGCCATCCATAACGTGTTTTGGTAATCTCGCATGCCGCCGACGCCGTTTTTGATGTCGGGTTCCTGGAGGAAAACCGAGTCGCCGTATTTGGTCCGGCGGGTGCGTTGGTCTTCGAGGCGGGCCGCGATGTAGGCCTTGGGATCTTCGACCGTGTAGTAGGCTTTGTAAGTCTGGGCGAAGCCCTCGAACAACATGGCCGAGCCGGCGATGAGGCGCGATTCGAGCAAGGCGGTCTTGCTTTGGATGTCCTTGCGGGCCTCGACAAACACCTCGTCGATCGTGCGGGTCGAGTGGCCGACTTTCAGGCCGCAATCCCAGAGAATATAGAGGATTTCGTCGATGAGGTGCTGCTGGAGGGGCTTGATCGCCGCTTCCTTCATCTTCGAGGGAAACAGAAACATGATGTCGATGTCGCTGAGCGGGCTCAGTTCGCTGCGTCCATAGCCGCCCAGGGCCAGCAGAGCAACGGGAGGCAGGGGCTTGGCGTGGATGCGCTCGTAAGAGGCCAGCGCATATTTGAACAAATGCGAGAGCATCACATCGATCATCCCACTGCGGGCACGGGTGATCGTGAGGCCCGACTCGCCGGCATCGTGGCGCATCCGGATCATGGCGCTTTCCAGGCGCAGGAAGGTCTTGCAGGCGGAGAGGCGTTTGGAGGCGGGAACTTCGCCGACGAAATTAAGACGTTCGAGGGCGTGTTTTTGGATGCGACCGATCACAGGTGGTAAAAGACACAAAGATCAATTGGGGTGCAGGAGCTTGGCAAGCCGTGCGTGCGGTTCATGGGCGTGCGCATACCTGTCGCGAGTGGACGGGTTGGTCGAATCCCGATGCTTGCCAGCGATGGAGAGGACCGGTTGGCTCACCGGTTTATTTTTCACCATGGCCGAGATCACCAAGAGCTACGAAGCGCGCGACGTTGAGAACAAATGGTATGCCGCCTGGCAGGAAGCCAAGTGCTTCGCCGGCCGCGCCGCGCCCGGACAGGAAACCTATACGATCGTCATCCCGCCGCCCAACGTCACCGGCATCCTGCACATGGGCCATGTGCTCAACAACACGCTCCAAGACGCGCTCATCCGCCGCGCCCGTCTCGAAGGCAAGGCCGCCTGCTGGATACCCGGCACCGACCACGCCGGCATCGCCACGCAGACGATGGTCGAAAAGCACCTCAAAAAAACCGAGGGCAAGGGCCGCCGTGACCTCGGCCGCGAAGAGTTCCTCAAGCGCGTCTGGTCCTGGCGCGACGAGAAGGGCGACAAGATCCTCCAGCAGCTCCGCGAACTCGGCTGCTCCTGCGATTGGGACCGCACGCACTTCACGATGGACCCCGGCTACTCGAAAGCCGTGCTCACCTCGTTCGTGAAACTATTCGCCGGCGGACACATCTACCGCGGCAAACGCATGGTCAACTGGTGCCCGGTTTCGCTCACCGCGTTGTCCGACGAAGAGGTCGAGATGCGCCCGACCAAGGGCTTCATTTACAAGCTCCGCTACGAACTCGTCGAGCCGTCCACCACCAAGGACGCCGAGGGCAACGTGATCCCGCTCACGCACATCATCCTCGAAACCACCCGCCCCGAGACCATCGCCGCCGACGTCGCCGTGGCCGTCCACCCCGACGACGAACGTTACACGCACCTCGTCGGCAAACGCGTCTGGCGCCCTCTCGGCGAATGCGTGCAGATCCCCATTATCGCCGACATCGCGGTCGATCCCGCTTTCGCCGCCGGCGCGCTCAAAGTCACGCCCGCCCACGACAAAGTGGACTTCGAGATCGGCCTGCGCCACGGCTTGCCGGTCATCGACGCGCTCAACGCCGACGGCACGCTCAACGAATTCGCCGGTCCCGAACTCGCCGGCATGGACCGTTTCGCCGGTCGCAAAAAAGCCGCCGAGGTCCTTCGCGAGCGCGGCGCGCTCATCGAGGAAAAGCCCTACGAAAACAATGTCGGCTACTCTCAACGCGCCGGCGTGCCCATCGAGCCGCGTCTCACGCAACAGTGGTGGTTGCGTTACCCGCGCGTCGAAGAGGCCAAGCAGGTCGTGCGCGACGGCCTCATCCAGATGCACCCCGAGCGCTGGACAAAAGTTTACCTGAACTGGCTCGATAACATCCAAGACTGGTGCATCAGCCGCCAACTCTGGTGGGGCCACCGCATTCCCGTGTGGTATGCCAAGGGTATCGACCGCGAGAAACTCACCGAGGCCGACCTCCGCGATCCGAAGAAGATTCACGTCTCCCTCGACGGTCCCGCCGACCCGGAAAACTGGACGCAGGAAGACGACGTGCTCGACACGTGGGCGTCCTCCTGGCTCTGGCCCTTCGCGACCCTCGGCTGGCCCAACGCCGAGGAGCAGGCCAAGGCCGGTTTCAGCCAGTTCTACCCGACGACCACCCTCGCGACCGGCGCGGACATCATCTTCTTCTGGGTCGCCCGCATGATCATGGCCGGCTTGGAGTTCTCCGGTGAAAGTAGCGCAGACTTCCAGTCTGCTTCCGGAAGCAGGCTGGAAGCCTGCGCTACTCCCAAGCCGCTCACGCGCGAGGAACTCGCGCGCCGCATCCCCTTCAAGCACGTTTATTTCAACGGCATCGTGCGCGACAAGCAGGGCCGCAAGATGTCGAAGACTCTCGGCAACTCGCCCGACCCGCTCGACCTCATCGCCAAATATGGCGCCGATGGTCTGCGTTTCGGCCTGCTCCAGATCGCTCCGCTAGGCCAGGACGTGAAGTTCGACGAAGACCGCATCGAGAGCGGCAAAAACTTCTGCAACAAGCTCTGGAACGCCACGCGCTTCCGCCAGATGAGCGGCCCGATGAGCGACAACTCCTCGCTTGCCGCCATCCTCGCGCGCCTCGATGCCTCAAAACTCGACGACGACGATCACGCCCTCCTCACCGCGTTGCTCGATACCATGCGCACGGTCGAGCGCGGTTTCACCGAGTTCGAATTCGCCGGTGCCACCCAGCGCCTGTATTCGTTTTTTTGGAACGACTTTTGCGACTGGTATGTGGAGGTCGCCAAAGCCCGCGTGCAAGACCCTGCCGTCAAAGACCACGCGCTCGCCGTGCAGGATCTCGTTATCCGCGAGTTCCTGCTCATGTTTGAGCCGTTCGCTCCGTTCATCACCGAGGAGCTGTGGTCGCTGCTTGGCTACACCGGTGTCGGACAGAAATTCCTTCAGGACACGCGCATCGAGACGGCCGACGGTCTCGCCGCCGCCCTGGCCGCGCGCGGTGCCCACATCGATGCCGCCGCCTCCGGTCGCGTGGATAAACTCAAGCAATTCGCCACGCTCGCCCGCCAGTTGAAGGCCGACAAATCCGTCGCTCAAAAACGCGACGTGAAGTTCTTCGCCCTCGGCAACCAAGCCGACTGGCTCGCGCTTGAAAAAGCCGTCTCGAAACTCACCCGTCTGGTCGGTGCCGCCGACATCAGTCGCACCACCGAGGAGGTTGCCTTGCCCGCCACGGTGACGCCTTTCGGCACGCTCTATCTCGACACGGGCATCAAGGTCGATCCGGTCGCCGAACGCGCTCGCCTGACCAAGGAGCTCGACGCGATCAACAAGCACATCGCCGGCACCGAGGCACGCTTGGCGAATGTGGCGTTCACCAGCAAGGCACCCGCCGCCGTGCTGGAAGGCGCGAAGAAGCAACTCGCCGATCAACAGGCCAAACGCGACGAACTCACCCGTTTGCTTAAGGCGCTTTAACTCGTTCTTCTCTAAAGTCCCTGTGTCACGCGGGGATTTAAGTATAACGATAAAAGCAGCTTAGGTTTAATAATATCCTTAATCTTTACTTAGGACATAAATTAAGTATCTGTTTGCAGTCCAATGAACGACGCCGCTTCCACTTCCGCTCCGTTTCCGCTCACCGATCGTGAGCTAAACCTTGAAAAAATCTCGGCGCAGGAGCGGGTGAAGTGGGCGGTGGATACTTACGGCGATGGCCTGGTTTTAACGACGAGTTTCGGCGTTCAATCCGCTGTGATGTTACACTTGGTCACACAAGTGGTCCCGAAGATCCCGGTGATCTTCATCGATACCGGTTATCTCTTCCCCGAGACCTATCGCTTCGCAGCCGAGCTTACCAAGAAGCTTCATCTCAATCTGAAGACTTACGTCCCCGCCCTGACTGCCGCGCATCAAGAAGCCCTGCACGGAAAGCGTTGGGAGCAGGGGCTTGATGGCTTGAATCACTATAACCACATCAATAAAGTCGAGCCCATGGACCGCGCCGTGCGCGAGCTCAATGCCATCGCCTGGCTCGCCGGTCTTCGCCGCTCACAGGCCAGCACGCGCGGTCAATTGCCCGTCGTGCAACACCAGAACAAGATCGCAAAGATTTACCCCATCGTCGACTGGGACAATCGCACCGTGCACCGTTACCTCACCGAGCACGGGCTCAACTATCACCCGCTATGGGAAGAGGGCTATGTTTCGGTGGGCGACTGGCACAGCACCGCCAAACTCGAGGTCGGCATGACCGAGGAGCAAACGCGATTTGGCGGCCTTAAACGCGAGTGCGGCCTGCACGAGAGCACCGGTCGCGGGGACTTCCAGATTTGAAAAAGGGCTAATCTGGAACTCAGGAAATCAGGAACCGATCCATTGGAGCGAGTTGAAGCGATTCCTCCCGGATCGTTTCCTGATTTCCTGAGTTCCAGATTAAAATTTCCGGGGTTTTCCCTTCGATCCCACATTGGCCTTGCTCCGTCCGCCGGGCGTTGCGGTCATAACCGTTTACTTTTCCGTCATGGTCTCTCCCGAAACGTTCAACCACATCGAAAACATCAAGAAGCGCGCAGGGCATCTATGGAGGTTTCTTTGACTGCGAACAAAAGCTCCGCGAAATAGAAGCCCTTGAAGCCCAAATGGGCGATCCCACCTTCTGGGATAACAACGAGCGCGCCCAAAAACACATCGGCAAGGTCAACAGCCTCAAGCGCGCCGTTCTTCCCGTGGTCGAATTCCGCAAACGCGTCGCCGATCTCGACGTGATGCTGGAGCTCATCGAGGCCGGTTCGCCCGAGGAACAGGAAGAGTTCGGCAAGGAGCTCAACACCCAGGTCGAAGCCATGGTCCCCGAACTCGACAAGATCGAGATCGGCGCCTTCCTCACCGGTCAGTTCGACCGCAACAACGCGATCTTCTCCATCCAAGCCGGCGCGGGTGGCACCGAGTCCAACGACTGGGCCGACATCCTCTACCGCATGTATAACCGCTGGGCCGAGCGCCGTGGTTTCGAGACCGAGCTGATGGACGTCCAACCCGGCGACACCGCCGGCATCTCCAAGGCGACCATCCTCATCAAAGGCGAAAACGCCTACGGCTACTGCAAGGCCGAGCGTGGCGTTCACCGTCTCGTGCGCATCTCGCCGTTCGACTCCAACGCCCGCCGCCACACCTCGTTTTGCGCGGTGGACGTCGTGGCCGAGATCACCGACGAGATCAAAATCGAGATTCCCGAGAGCGAGCTGCGCATCGACGTTTACCGTTCCTCCGGCAAGGGCGGTCAGGGCGTCAACACGACCGACTCCGCCGTGCGCATCACGCACATCCCGACCAACACCGTGGTGGTCTGCCAAAACGAACGTTCGCAGATCAAGAACAAGGCCGCCGCGATGAACGTCTTGAAGGCGCGTCTCTATGAAAAGAAGCAGGACGAACAACGCGCCGAGATGGACAAGTTCTACGGCGACAAGGGCGAGATCGGTTTCGGCGCCCAGATCCGCAGCTACGTGCTCCAGCCCTACCAAATGGTGAAGGATCTTCGCACAGGCGTGAGCACGTCCGACACGCAAGGCGTGCTCGACGGCGACATCGACCGTTTCATCACCGGTTGGCTCCGCGCCGGCTGCCCGCGCCATCGGAACAAGGAAATCCAGGTCGACGACGAGTGACCGGTCCCGCGCGGCGGGACCGGAATGACCAATGTTCAATGACCAATGCCCAATGATTCTGAACCTGGCATCGGTCTCTTCTCGGGAAGTGGGAGCGAGCTTGCTCGCGATGAGCGTCGATCATCGCGAGCAAGCCCGCTCCCACGCTAAAGCGTTGGAGGGGCGTGCAAATTCTTCATTGGTCATTGGACATTGGGCATTGGTCATTCGATAGTCCGCGCCATGTCCGACCTCGCCCACGCCGACCTGCAAGCCGCCTTCGCCGCCACGTCGTTGTTTGAGGACAAGACGTGGCAGCTCTCGCCCGAGGCCTGGCCGCTCACGCCTGCGCAGGCCGCCGAGTTGGCCGACATCGGCACGGCGTGCCTCGAATATCATCAGGCCCTCGAAACCCTTTACCTGCGCTCGGCTGCCGGGAAAAATCTCCTGCGCAACAAACCGCTGCTCGCACCGTGGGTTGCCGATTACCTTGATCGTGGGAAACCCGCCCACCTCGTCGCCCACGCGCGCGACCCGAAAAACCGCGGTGTTTACCCGACCGTGCTCCGTCCCGACCTGTTGCTGACGGACGACGGGTTTGTCATGACCGAGCTGGATTCGGTTCCGGGCGGCATCGGACTTACCGCCTTCTTGAATCGACTGTATTCGCCCTCTGGCGACGTGATCGGTGCGAGCGACGCCATGATCCGCGGGTTCCATGCTTCGCTGGCCGCCCTCAAGCCCGAGATTCGTAATCCACTCATTGCCATCGTGGTCTCCGATGAGGCGGCGACCTATCGGCCGGAAATGCGCTGGCTTGCCGAACAACTCCAATTGCAAGGCAAGCGAGTCTTCTGCATGGACCCTGACGACATCTTTCCGCTGGGCTCTCAGCTCTGTTTCGATGTCGAGGGCAATCCCGAGAAGATCGACATCATCTACCGTTTTTTTGAACTGTTCGACTTGGAGAATATTGCCACGGCTCACTACTTCTTCGAGTCGTGGGCGGCGGGCGAGGTCGCCATCGTGCCGCCGATGCGGCCCTACCAAGAGGAGAAGCTGGGGCTCGCGCTTTTTCACCACCACTTGTTGCAGGACTACTGGGCCGAAGCGCTCGGCGGGCGCACGCTGAAGCTCCTTCGCAAACTCATTCCGCAGTCGTGGGTGATCGACGCAACGCCGTTGCCGCCCGGCGCGGTGCTCGATGGCCCGAAGGTCGGCGGACGCGCGCTTTCCGATTGGCGGCAACTCGCCGGAGCGTCGCAGAAAGAGCGCGACCTCATTATTAAAATCTCCGGCTACCATGAAAGCGCTTGGGGCGCGCGCAGCGTGGTGCTCGGCAGCGATTGCTCACGCGAGGAGTGGCAGGGCGGCATCGAGGTCGCCATCGAGGACTCACCGCGAAACCCGCACATTCTCCAGGAATATAAAAAGCCGCGCCGGTCCAAGCACCGTGTCTATGATCGCGAGCAGCAAGTGCGCGAAGTGGACGGACGCCTGCGCCTGTGTCCCTATTATTTCATGATCGGCGGCAAGGCCGTTCTGAGTGGTGCGCTGGCGACTTTTTGCCCGCCCGACAAAAAAATCATCCACGGCATGCAGGACGCCGCGCTCCTGCCGAGCCGGGTTGTTCAGCCGCCGGTCTGAAGGCCTTCACGTAGCAGCCGACGTAAGGAGGCTGTTCCGGGGATCCGCAAGCCTCCCAGCCTCCTTACGTCGGCTGCTCTCCATCACTCGAAGGCCTCGGTCACTGGCTTGCCGTCGAACTCCGCCGGGATGGGCAGGCCGAGCAACCACAGCGCGGTCGCGGCGGTGTCGCAGGTGCTCACCGGCGTGGTGATATGAAAGCCTTTTTTCACGCCTTTGCCCCAGACGATCCAAGGGATGATGACGTCATCGAGAGAGTCCGAACCGTGGGTTTTATCGTGACCGCCATGATCGGCGGAGAGGATGACCACGCTCGAATCGGCGATGCCCGCGGACTTCAGCGCATCCATGATGACCTTGAGCGCGGCATCGCTGGCCGCGAAGGCCTGCTTCTGTTCTGGAGAGCCCCATCCGTATTTGTGCCCGGCCGAATCGGGATCCGCGAAATGGATCAGGCACAGGTCGGCGTTGAGCTGGGGAAGGCGGGCGGCGAACGCAGCCGCCACGTTTTTGGCGTCGGCTTTGGGCAGCGGAAGCACGAATTCATCAATCGAGCCGGGCAGGTTGAGGTGTTTGAATTTGGGTTTGCCCGCGAACATCGCGGTCGTGAAGCCGTGCGGATGGGCCAGTGAGAAAATCGTCGGCACGGGAATCAGGCCTTTCTCGGGCTGCCACTCGTTCCACGTGATTTTATGTTTCGCCGGACCCACGCCGCTGATCATCGAGGCGTGCGAGAGCAGGGTGATGCTCGGGACCACTGTCCGCGCCTCCCAGGTGTGGGCGCCCTCGGCCACCATTTTCTTAAGAACCGGCATCTCGCTGTCGGCGATGACCGATGGTTTCCCGCCATCAAAACTCACAATGAACACCCGTCCCGCCCGCGGTGCTGTCTGCGCGGCCAAGGTTGCGGTCATCAGCAAAAAAACGGTGATCAGGCGGCTAAAGAGGAGGCGCTTCATAGGGTGGGGAGGCGGGTTGATTCTGTGCGGTGATTTTCCTTCCCGAGCAAGGGGTTTTGCGGCACCGCTTAGTTACGTTTTTATGAAGGTTACCGGCCTCGCCCTTGTTCCACCTCCCACGGCCGCCGACCTGCCCAAGGTCACGCCCGAATTGCTTGCTTCTGTGCTGGCCCGCTATTCGCGGAGCAACGAAGGCATCCACGCGATCATGGACAAGGTGGACCTCACCAACCCCGATGCCTCCATCGATCGCATCCTTAAGTTTGTCGATTACGGCCATGCTTCCATCGGCGGCCTCACCGGCGGCCTGGCCATCGCCATCGACAACGTCTCGATGTGGCTCGCGTATAAGATCTTCGAAATCGCCCAGATGGCCGACGGACAGGAGTCGTCCACCCGTTACATCACGATGGACGCGGCCAATCTCCCCACCCCCGCCGAGATCGGCATCCCCGATGACCTCGCGCCGCGCTGGCAGGCCCTCATGGCGAAATCCTTCGCCGCCTATAACCAAGAATACTCCCGCCTCGACGCCCTCGGCGTGGCCGAGCCCGACCGCGTGCGCATCCCGGCCGATGCCAAACCCGCTGTCGTCACTCGCATCCGTAAAAACTACGCGCTCGACCGCGCCCGTTATTTCATCCCGCTCGCCACCCGCACCAACCTCGGCCTCGTGCAGACGTCCCGTATGTGGGCGACAACGGTCAAGCAGCTCGACTCGCTTCCACACCCCGAGGCCCGCGCCGCCGCGAAACTCATCCGCGAGGAACTGATAAAAATGTCGCCGCGTCTCACGCGACACAGCGTTGCGGAAAAATCCTACCAAGAACAGGCGCAACAGGAGCTCGCCGCGTCGCTCCGCATGGGCCTCGCCCGCCTCTCGACCGCGCCGCTGGCCGACGAAGTCTGGGTCCACGTTGACCGCAGCACGCCGCCGTTCCTCAGCGAAGAGCAACCGGTCTCCGAGGCCCTTCGTCATCGGTCCAACCGCTACGGTTACCAAGGCACCGCCACCCGCCGCATGCGCGTGAGTTTTGCCTGGAACAACATGGCCATCGCCGAGCTGCGCGACCTCAACCGCCACCGCACCGGCCACCGTTACACGCCGCTCATTCAGGCGGGCTTTTACCTGCCGCCCGAGATTACTCACGCCGCCCACCAACCTCTTCTCGATGAGCAGGCCGCGCTCACTCGCGAACTCATGCAACGCGGTTCGCCGGCGTATGTTTATTCGCTCCTTCTCGGTGCGCAGACGCCCTTCGAACACAGCACGCACGCCGATAAGTTTATTTATGAGGCAGAGTTGCGCACCGGCATGGGCGCGCATTACCGCTACGCCGACCACCTGAGCGCGGCGTTGCACGCCTTCTTCGCGCAGGTCCCCGAGGCCCGCCAGTGGGTGGTCGAGGGCACCGCTGAGCCGGAATAAGCCTTGTCCGTATTCGATAAAAAGGGTTGTTTCGCCGCCTTTCGATGAGGTTCGCAATACCCCTGCTCCTTGTTTTGTCCGCCGTGCTTCCCCTCGGAGTGCACGCAAAGGACCCTTCGCAGATCGACGCCTCGAAGCAGAACACGCAGCTGGCACCCACGCCCGAGAGCACCGATACGCCGCTTTCGCCGGAACGAGAGGCCAATCAGCGCTCATTTTTCCGCAACGATCACGTGCAAGATCAGCGCTTCACCACGCCTGATCTGGTCGAGCGTAAAGATGCTGCGGTCGGCGATAAGCGCGCGCCTATTGATGTGACTGAGAAACGCGAAAAAACCATCGTGGATCGCAAAGACTTTCCGAAGCCCGAGGTGCGCGACCGTGAGATGCATCACCGCGATGGCGAAAAATCCCGCATTCAGCCGAAGGGCGACATGGTCAAGACCTACGACAAGGTCTCCAAGTATCAGAGTCGGATGACCGATGCCGACATGGCTGCGGCCCAACGTGCGCCGAAGTTGGAAAAGCGCACCACCTTCGAGAAGCTCAACCGCTTCGTTTTCAAGCGCAACGCCCCGGGCTCGGCCGATGGCAAACCGGTGGTCACGCCCGCGGCGGGTGGCTCCAACCCGCCGCCGTCGCAGGATACCTACACGAAATACAAGGTCGATTGGACCAAGGGCAGCGTCACGCCGGAGTAATCTCCGCGAGCCGGTTTATTTTCCGCGGCGCACGCGTTCCTTCTCGGCGTCTCGCTCCTCTTCCAATCGGGCGCGTTCGGCCGGAATCTGGTCAACGATCTTGTTGACCTCGGCAAGAGCGCCTTCGGCGAGCGCGTCGTCGATCCGCTTCTTGAGGAAGATTTCGCGCTCGGCGATTTTGCCTTTGTAGACGAGGTCGATCTCGGCGAGCCGGGCCTTCTGCTCCGGAGTGAGTTTGGAGCCGCCGTTCGGATCGGATTTGGCGAGGCGTTCCATGGCGAGTTCGTAGGCGCTTTTCATAACACCGACCGTGCTTCCGTCGCAGGGGGAAATCAAGATTCCGAATGACTACGACGCGATGAATCTCATCCCGGCGAGCAGCACCAGAAAGGTGAAGGCGAACGGAACCCAATATCCGCCGCGCTTGGTTTCCCAACGGTTCGCGTAGCCAAAGAAAATCAACGCAAGCAATCCGGAGAAGGACGCATAACCTATCCACACGAAGGGGAACTCGGCCGCATGATGGGCCCCCGGAACGCCGACGAAGAACTGCACGCCTTTCTCGATGCCCATGAGGACGAGAACACTGGCGTGATTTAAAAGCATCACGATCCAGTCGAGGCCCGCCAAGCCGCACAACAGGGACAGAAATCCCGTTACGATCACGAGCGATCCGAAGGGGATCAGCACCAGATTGGCGAACAACGAAATCGGTGTGAATAGCTTAAAGATCACCACGCCGCTGATCATGCTGATGACCGTGGTTGATAGTCCGATGGCGAGCACGCCGAGGAGCTTTCGCCAGCTCCAGTCGATCGCATGATGATACCAGCGCCATGAGATTTTTGGCAGCTCGGCAAACAGCGCCCATTTCTCCGCCCAGCAGTCGCTCAGGGGCAATCCGAGCAACAGCAGCGATGCCACGATTCCGTAGCTGAGCTGAAAGCTCGCGCTGAAGAGCTGCATCGGTTGCACCACCAGCACGCACACCGCCGAGGCCACGAGAGCGGACAACGGGCTGCCCGGCAGGCGCAGCACGTGTGACGCATGCAGGAACATCACCATGAGAAATGCCCGGATCGCCGAGGGCGTCCCGCCGGTGATGTCCACATAGAGCCAGAGCAGGATTCCCCCGGCCATCACGCGTGCGACCGAGGGCAGGCGCACCAATAACAAAATACCATGAATCAACCCGGCGATCACCGCGATATGCAGGCCGCTGATTGAAAAGAGATGCATCGTTCCGCTCTCCCGGAAAACGTCCTTTTGCCCATCGTTCAGCTCCTGTTGTTGTCCGAGCAACATGGCGCGAAGGACGCCGCCTTGATCGGGTTGCGAGGTGATGCCGCGCTCAAGAATCGCGGTGAACCGCCGCAAAGCGGTGTCGCAAAAAACCTGATACGCGCTCGCCTTCGATATGCCGTCGGTGATGCGCGACCGAGTGAGTTTGAAGTTGACCCCCTGGCCCGCGAGGTAGTCGTCGAACGTGCCGTGGGCCGGGTCGCGCGGGAGGGTTTGCAGCACACCCGTGACTCCGAGCTGGCTCGAACGCAGTGGCGCCGACTCCCCGGGATTCACGCTCAGTGAAAAATAAACGCGTTGGCCGATCAGTTCCGGCAAGTGGGCATCGGTCGCGATCAACCGGCCCAGTCCGCTTACGCTGCGTGCCTCGGGGCGCGGCGGGAATATCCGATCGACTTCAAGCGTGGCCCGCAGTTCTCGCGGTGGCAGCGCATCCCAATCCGGCAGGCGCGCGCGGCGGATTTCATAGAGCGCCGCACCACTCAGGAAAACCGCAATCACCAATCCAGGTCCCCAGGCGCGTCGCCAGCCCAACGCCACGCCCGCGATCAACACCGCCGCCACCGCCCACCAAATCGGCGAGAGGGGGAGCCACTGCAGTTTTGCGGCAACCAACCCGCTCATCAAAGGTAGCAACACCCATAAAAGCGGTGCGCGGTATCCTAGGCTGCGGCTGGTCATGGCCCTGAGTTGGAACCACTAATATGCACTAATGCACACTAATTTACGAAAAGGCCTTTTCATTAGCGTCCATTAGCGTCCATTAGCGGTTAGCCATGCCGTCGTCCGACCAGCCCGATCTCTTTGGTGAAGCCGCCGCTCCCGCGTCTTCTCCTGCCGTCGCTAAAGTGCGCCCGACGGCGCAGCCCTTGGCGGCTCGTATGCGGCCTCGGGTGTTGGCGGATATCGTCGGGCAGGAACACCTCACGCACCCCGACGGACTGCTCACGCGCCTCATCAAGAGCAACCGCTTCGGCAGCCTCATCTTTTACGGTCCTCCCGGCTGCGGGAAAACGAGTTTTTCCGAGGTGATCGCGCATGAGACGCAAAGCCGCTTCGTGCGTATCAACGCTGTCATGTCCAACGTGGCCGAACTGCGCGACATCCTCGCCACCGCGCGCAAGCTTCCCGAAACGCCCACGTTGCTCTTCATCGACGAACTGCACCGGTTCAACAAATCGCAACAGGACCTGCTGCTGCCCGATGTCGAGGAGGGCTACGTGCGCCTGATCGGCGCGACCACGCACAACCCAGGTTTTTACGTCAACCCACCGCTGCTTTCGCGGAGCCATCTTTTTCGTCTGGAGCCTTTGCGCGCCGACGCGGTGGCCGGCGTGCTCGCGCGCGCCCTCGCCGATACGGAACGTGGACTCGGCACGCGCGGTTGCACGGCGGACGCGAAAGTGCTGGCCGATCTCGCCGTGCTCTGCGACGGCGACCTGCGCCGGGCGCTCAACGCCCTCGAAGTCATCGTGCTTTCGCTGCCGGAAGGTGCGGCGGTCACCGAGAAAGAACTGGAGGTCTTCGCGCGCGAACGGCGTATCCGCTACGACGCCGACGAGGACGAGCACTACGATACCATTTCGGCGTTCATCAAGAGCTGCCGCGGGAGCGATCCCGACGCGGCCATGTATTGGCTGGCGAAGATGCTGGCGGGCGGGGAGGACCCGCGCTTCATCGCGCGGCGTCTCGTGATTCTCGCGAGCGAAGATGTGGGCTTGGCCGATCCGCTGGCGCTCCCGTTGGCGGTGGCGGCGCATCATGCATGCGATTTTATCGGCCTGCCCGAGGCCGAGCTCACGCTGGCGCACGCGACGCTTCACATCGCCTGCGCGCCGAAGAGCAACTCGGCCACGCTCGCGTTGGCGGCGGCGCATCAGGCGTTGAAAACCCAGCCCGTGCAGCCGGTGCCGTTGGCGTTGCGCGACAAGAGCGGCGCGGCGAGCAAGCAGGCGGGGCACGGCAAGGGCTATCGTTATTCGCACGATTATCCGGAGAACATTTCGGGGCAGGATTACTTGGAAAAACCGCTCACGCTCTACACGCCGAAGACTGCGGGTCTGGAAACGCGTATCGTCGAACGTCTGGCCCGCTGGCGGGAGTTGAAGGCGCGCGTGCAGCAAAAGTAGCGCAGGCTTCCAGCCTGCTTCTGGAGTTTGGGGGAGCCGGAGACGGCCGGAGCAGGCTGGAAGCCTGCGCTACTCGGGGATGGGTGCTTTATTTCCGCGGACCACCTTCACCCATTCTTTACCGCGCCGCGCTTGCGGTCCGCTTACACCCAACCACACTCGTTCGCATGAAGCTCAACGCTGCGCTCGCCAAGTCGTTGTTGATGGCCGCCTCGATCGGAATAGTCGTGCCCCTGACCGCGCAAACCTCCACCAAGCCGGTCAAACCTGCTCCCGCCCCGGCGGAAGAGCCGGCCACGATCCCGGGTATTGAACTTCCCCGTCAAAAGGGTGGTTTTCTTGGGCTCACCGTCGAAGGTCCGTCTTTGGTTTTGAAGTTTTACGATAAGGACAAAAAGCCCGCCGCCTCCGATGTCGCCCGGGCGAGCGCTCGTTGGAATCCGGTCAATAAAACCGGCGAAGTCCGCGCCGTGCTGAACCCCGGAGCCGACGCGAAATCCTTGGTGTCGCCTTCGGTCGTCCAGCCTCCGCTGGTCTTCAAGGTCTATCTCACGCTGTTGGATGCCGAGGGCAACGCGGTGGAAAGCGTCGTGGCCGACCTGCGAAAGCTGAACGCGCCGAAGGAGTAGGCGAGGGCGGCTGGATTTAGGGGACGTATCACCGCCGTGAGGTGGTCGATTGGTCGTGAGCGCACCGTCTCGAAAAACCTGCCAAAAAACGTCCCCGTCCTCTTGTTGCCCCGTCCGCCGTCCGTAGTTTTCTTTTGAACCTCCGTGGCGCTGCCTTGGTGCTCGCCTCCGGCAAATGCCATCGCGAAGGTTTTGCCATGCCTGATGAGATTCTCCATCCCGAGTCCCCCGTTCTAACTCCCACGGAGCAGGATGGTTTGCCGCTGATTTCTCCGGATCACGAGGAAGTCGAACACGCGGACGAGATCGACAACGTGATTCCGGCACGCGGCTATTCGTCGTTGCCGGTCGTCGCGCTGGGCGGGAGCGCGGGGAGCATCCCGGCGATGCGCGAGTTTTTTGAAAACACCTCGGCGACAAGCGGTTTTGCTTACATCGTCGTGCTCCATCTCGCGCCGGGCCACGAGAGCACCATGCCGGAGCTGCTCCAGCGCCATACCGCCATGCCGGTGCGCTCGGCGGAGGATGAGGAAACACTCACGCCGAACACGGTTTTTGTCATCCCGCCTGGCAAGCACCTCACCGTTTCGGACGGCCACCTGCGGCTGACGGAGTTGCAGCCGGAGCGCGGTCGGCGCGTGGCGGTCGATCTTTTGTTCCGCTCGCTCGCGGATTCGCACGGCCCGCACGCCACGGCCATCGTGCTGAGCGGCGCGGACGGCGATGGCGCCATCGGGTTGAAACGTATCAAGGAGCGCGGCGGCCTGACGATCGCGCAAGACCCGCAGGAGGCGGAGCATGGCGGCATGCCCGGTTCCGCGATCGCGACGGGCATGGTGGACTGGGTGCTAAAGGTGGCGGACATGCCTCCGCGCATCGCGGCCTATCTCGCCCGGGCCGCGCGTTTGCGGGTTCCGTCCGAGGAGGGGCCGCAGCCGGCGATCGCGACCGAATCGACGGTCGATCAATCGGAGTCGTTGCTGCGGGAGGTGCTCGCTTTGCTGCGCTCGCGCACCGGGCGCGATTTCACCTACTACAAACGCGCGACCATCGTGCGGCGCATCGCCCGCCGGATGCAGGTGACCGGAGTCGAGGATTTGGCGCACTACCTTGATCATGTGCGGACGAATCCCGGCGAAGCGGGCGCGCTGCTGCAGGACCTGCTCATCTCGGTCACGAATTTTTTCCGCGACCGGGAGGCGTTCGACGCCGTGGCCGCCCAGATCCCGGAGCTTTTCCGGCACAAGAAACCGGGCGAATCCGTCCGCGTGTGGTGCACGGCGTGCGCGACGGGCGAGGAGGCGTATTCGATGGCGATCCTGTTGCTCGAGCAGGCGCGCAAGATGGAGTCGCCGCCCATGCTGCAAGTCTTCGGTTGCGATCTCGACGAGGTGGCGATCCAGACCGCGCGCGCCGGTTTTTATCCGGAAACGATCTCGACGGATGTCAGCGAGGAGCGGTTGCGCAGTTTCTTCGTGAAGGAATCGGGCGGTTACCGCGTGCGGCGCGAGGTGCGCGAGATGGTGCTCTTTGCCGCGCATGACCTGCTGAAAGACGCGCCTTTTTCCCGCATGGACCTGGTCTCCTGCCGGAATTTGCTCATCTACCTGAACCGCGAGGCGCAGGCGCGCGCGCTGGCGACGTTTAACTTCTCGCTGAAACCGGGCGGGCTTCTGTTCCTCGGGGCGTCCGAGACGGTGCAGGAAGCGAGCGCCATGTTCGTGCCGCTCGACAAAAAAAACCGGATCTTCCGGCAGCGGCCCGTGCAGCGGATGAACCTGCCGCTGTCCACCGGCATGGGGGAAATGTCGTTCCAGCGCATGCTCGCGCAGCACGAGCGGCTGAAGCAGGCGCCTGCCATGATGCCGGGGCGCGCTTTTATCAACAATCAGCCGTCGCCGGTCCCGGAGGCCTCCGCCGACGAACCCGTGCTGGGCGCCGATGCGCTCCACTTCAAATTGCTCGGCCACTTCGGCCCCTCGTCGCTCGTCGTGAATACCGAGCACGACATCCTGCACCTTTCGGAAAACGCCAATCGCTTCCTCAAGTTTCCCGAAGGCGTGCCGACGCGCAATCTGCTGCGCCTGATCCATCCCATGCTGCGCGTGGATCTGCGCGCAGCGCTGCTCCGCGCGGGGGAAACCGGCGAGCCGGTGGATATTTTCCGGCGCCTCGTGGATCTGCCGGGCGGTCCGAAGGCCGTGGATATCCGCGTCACCCCGGCGGGCGAGCTGGCGCCGGGGTATCTGCTGGTGGTCTTCGAGGCTCGCGAGCCGACCGGCGGCGAGGCCGCGGACATTCCCCTGATGAGCGCCGCGCTGGAGCCGACCGCCGTGGTGCAGCAGCTCGAGCGCGAATTGACCCGCGCCAACGCGAACCTGCGCGCCAACGTGGAGCAATACGAGGCCTCGACCGAGGAGTTGAAGGCCAGCAACGAGGAGTTGCAGGCGATGAACGAGGAGCTGCGCAGCGCCGGCGAGGAACTCGAGACCGGCCGCGAGGAACTGCAAAGCGTGAACGAGGAACTCACCACGGTGAACGCGGAGTTCAAGACCCGCGTGGACGAGCTCGCGCGCGCCAACTCCGACCTGCACAATCTGATGAGCGCGACCCAGATCGCGACGGTGTTCCTGAGCCGTGAGCTGCGGATCATGCGCTACACGCCCTCGGCGGCGCCGCTGTTTCACTTCATCCCCGGCGACGTGGGCCGCCCCATCGCCGATCTCAAGCCCTGGCTCGACTACCCCGAGCTGACCGCCGATGCCGAGCAGGTCCTGCGGACGCTCGTGCCGGTCGAACGCGAGCTGCGCGACGACGGTCGCTGGTTGCTCGTGCGCGTGCTGCCCTATCGCACGCTGGAAGACCACATCGCCGGCGTGGTGCTCACCTTTGTGGACATCTCCGAGCGCGCCCGCGCCGAGGAAACCGTGCGCGAAAACGCGGCCTGGTTGCACGGGCAGCGCGAGGCGCTCGCCGCCGCGGTCAACGGCGCCCCGTTGGAAACCTCGCTCGGCGCGCTGGTGCGCACCGCGACCGAGACGCTCGGCGACGGCACGCGCGCGGCCTTTTACCTCGCCGACGACAGTCGCACCGGGCTGCACCATGTGGTCGGCATGCCGGCCGACTATGCGGCGGCGGTGGATGGTTTCAAAATCGGTCCCGAGTCGCTGGCCTGCGGCCTGGCCACGCACTCGGGCGAGCCGGTCATCACCGTCGATGTGCAGACCGATCCACGCTGGGCCCCGTGGCGCGGGATGGCGGAGCGCTTTGACTATCGCGGCTGCTGGAGTTTCCCCATCCACAGCGCGGCGGGGGTGTTTGTCGGCACGCTCGCCATCTACTCCCGGCAGCCGCGCGAGGCGACCGCTCGGGAGTTGGAGCTGGCGTCGCTGCTGACGAACACCGCGTCGATCATCCTTTCGCGGCACCAGGAAGCGCGGGAACGCCAACAGGCCGAGGAGGCTCTGGCGGTGGAGAAAAAATATGCCGAGAGCATTGTGGAGACGCTGCACGAGCCGCTCCTGGTGCTCCACCCGGACCTGACGGTGCAAAGCGTCAACCCGGCGTTCTACACGCACTTCAAGGTCAACTCGGCCGAGACGGTCGGTCGGAAGGTCTATGAACTGGGTAACGGGCAATGGAACATCCCGGCCCTGCGGGCGCTGCTGGAGGATGTGCTGCCGGAAAGCAACGCGTTCAACGACCACGAGGTGACTCATGATTTCCCAAGCCTCGGGCGGCGGGTCATGTTGGTGAACGGGCGGCGACTGGACCATGTGCCGCTGATTTTGCTGGGCATTCGCGACATCACCGAGCGCACCCGAGCCGAAGAAGCCGTGCGCGCGAGCGAGGCGCGGCTGGCGGCGACGTTCGAGAGCCTGCCGCTGGGCATCGGACTCGCGAACACGGACGGCAGGCTGGTCCTTTCCAACAAGGAGATGCAGCGCTTTTTTCCGACCGGCATCCTGCCTTCGATGGATGACCGCTATGATCGCTGGCTCGCCTACCATCCCGACGGACGTCGGTTGGAGCGGCACGAGTTTGCGGGAGCCCGCGCGCTTCGCGGGGAGACGGTCGTGCCTGGAATCGAAATGCTCTATACGCAGGATGACGGCCGCCAGGTATGGAACAGCGTGGCCGCCGTGCCCGTGAAGGACAAGGAAGGGCACGTTTCCGCGGTTGTCCTGGTGGTGAGCGACATCGATGCCCTGAAGCGGACGGCGGAAGCGTTGCGCGGAAGCGAGGAACAGTTTCGCCGCGCCATCGAGGAGGCGCCCATCCCGGTCATCATGCACGCGGAGGACGGGCAGGTCCTGCAAATCAGTCGGACGTGGACGGAACTGACCGGCTACACGCCCGAGGATATGCCCACGTTCGACGTGTGGTTGAACCGCGCCTACGGGACCGGAGCCGATCAGGTGCGCGACCATGTGCGGCGGCTTTTTCAGGGCGAAGCGAGCGTGCTCAACACCGAGCTCGCCATCATGACCCGCGACGGAGAGCGCCGGCACTGGGCGTTTTCGGCCTCGGCGCCCGGCACCCTGATCGATGGCCGGCGCTTCATCGTCGGCATGGCGCTCGACATCACCGAACGGCGGCATGGCGAAGAGGCGCTGCGCGAAGCCCACGAACAACTGTCCAGCCATACGGCGCAGTTGGACCACCTCGTCCAGGAGCGCACGGCGAAGCTTCAGGAAATGGTGGACGAGCTTGAGCACGTTTCTTACGCGATCGCCCACGACATGCGGGCGCCGCTGCGCGCCATGCACCTGTTCGCCACGCTCCTGTCGGAAGAAGCGGCGGCGGGCGGTTCCGCCCAGACGCAGGATTATTGCCGGCGTCTCATGGCGGCGTCCAACCGGCTCGACAAGCTGATCCTCGACTCGCTCCACTACACCCAGGCGGTGCAACAAGAGCCGCCGCGCGGCCCGGTGGATTTGTCGAAACTCATGTCCGAGCTGATCGAGACGTATCCGAACCTGTCCGCGGACAAGGCGGACATCGCGATCGAGGCCGGACTGCCGGTGGTCCTGGCCAACGAGTCGTTGTTGACCCAGTGCTTCTCCAACTTGCTTGGCAACGCGGTGAAGTTCGTTGCGCCGGGCACGCGGCCTGAGGTGCGCGTGCGCGCCGAGGTGAAGGACGGCCGGGCGAAGATCTGGGTGGAGGACAACGGCATCGGCATTCCGCAAAACGCGCAGGCGCGGCTGTTCCAGATGTTCCAAAAGCTCGACAACAGCTACGAAGGCACCGGCGTCGGCCTGGCCATCGTGCGCAAAGTGACCGAACGCATGAACGGCTCGGTCGGCGTCGAGTCGGAGGAAGGCAAAGGCAGCCGCTTCTGGGTGGAACTGCCGCTCGCAACCGACGAAAACAACGGGAGGCCGCCGACGCCATGACCGCGCATGCTCCCGTAATCCTGGCGGCGGAAGACGAGGAGGACGATCGGTTCCTTTTGCAGGTCGCCTTTGCCCGCGGGAAGTTGACGCACACGCTCGTGACCGTGTGCGATGGCAAGGAGTGCGTGGATTACCTGAGCGGCGCGGGAGCCTATGCCGACCGGGCGCGGCATCCGTTGCCCGTGCTGCTGCTGCTCGACCTGAAGATGCCGCGCATGCACGGCTTTGAGGTTTTGAAATGGCTGGCGACGCGGCCCGAGTTCAAGGAGTTGCCGGTCTTCGTGCTCTCCTCGTCATCGGATGATGCGGACATCGAGAAGGCGCGGCGTTTGGGTGCGCGCGATTACTTCGTGAAGCCGCACGTGCTGGATGACCTGGTGAAAATCCTCCACGACCTGCAAAGCCGCGCGCTGCCGGCCGCCACCGAGGCGGGCGTTTCCGGCCAAACCGTTCAATCGTGACGGGCGCCGGGCGGCAAGGGGCCGGTCAGATCCGTTGCATCACGACGGCGACCGAAAGCCGTTCGGTGTGCGTGCCTTTGAACACGCCGCGGGTGGGAGTGCTGTCGAGGTAGTCGCGACCCACGGCGACCTTCACGTGGCGTTCGTGGACGATGCAGTCGTTGGTCGGATCGAGCGCCCACCAAAACCCGCCGGGAAGGAACACCTCGACCCAGGCGTGACTTTCGCTTGCGCCGATGAGCGCGGGCGCGCGTTTTGCCTCCGAGGCTTTGCGCTGGGTTTCGGTTTCGATGTAGCCCGTGACGTAGCGCGCGGGAATTTCGGCCGAGCGCAGCACCGCAATCATCACTTGGGCGAAGTCCTGGCACACGCCGCTGCGCTGTTTGAGGGCGACGGCCACGGGAGTGTCGATCCGCGTCGAACCGGCGGCGTAGCGGAAATTGGTTTTCACCCAGTTGTTCAAGCGAAGGAGCGACGCGCCCAGCAGGTCGCCGGGTTTGAACAACATGTTGGCGAGTGTATTGACCTCAGGGCCGATCGCGATCGCATCCGAGGGCATGAGAAACTCAAACAGGTTCAGCTTTTCACCGCGGTAAATCTGCCGTGCCTCGGAGATGCTGATGTCGAGCGCGCCGGAGGGAGGCGGGTGGGGCGTGGTGTCCACTTCGCATACGCTTTCCATTAGCAACTCGCGATGGCGTTTGACGATGGAGAAGGTCTCCACGGTGTTCCCAAAGTAATCCGTGTAGCTGTGAATGTTGGCCGTCGGCGTAGTCACGAGCTGGCGTGACAACAAGAGCTGCGAGTCGTCCGTGGTCGGCGTCAGTCGCGCCTCCATGAAGGACTCGGAGGCCGAGCCCGCGTAGCGATAGAGAGTGCTGTGGGTGATGCGAAAACGCATGGATCGACGCTGAATCAAAAGATCACCAACAGTCCTGCCGCCGTAAGCACGAGTTCAAGATGTTCGATGAGTTTTCGCATTGAAGAGGGTCCTGAGGCATAAACCTGACCGGACGGCTTGCAACCTGAGAACACGAAGGATTTTGCCCATCGCCGCCTTCATTGACACGGGCGTGCGCACTGGTGACCGTTCTTGTCCCATGGTCCATTCCGCGTCCTCACCTTTCGACTCCATCGAATCCGCGATTCAAGACATTGCGGACGGGCGTATGATCATCGTGACCGATGACGAGAATCGTGAAAACGAAGGAGACCTGGTCATCGCCGCCTCCAAGGCCACGCCGGAGATGGTCAACATGATGATCCGCCATGCACGCGGCCTGATCTGTGTTCCCACCACGGGCGCGCAACTCCGCCGTCTGGGCATCAACCCGATGGTTCAGGAAAACCGCGAGTCGCACAAAACGGCCTTCACCGTCTCGGTGGACGCCGCCGAGGGCATCACCACCGGCATCAGCGCCTACGACCGCGCCCGCACCATTTCGATCCTCGCCGATCCCGACGCCAAGCCCGAGGCGCTGGTGCAACCGGGGCACATTTTCCCGCTCCGCGCCAAGGACGGCGGCGTGCTCGAACGCGCCGGCCACACCGAGGCCGCCGTGGATCTCGCCTCGCTCGCCGGCCTTCATCCAAGCGGTGTGATCTGCGAAATCCTCAACGATGACGGCACGGTCGCGCGTCTGCCGGAGCTTATCGAATTTAAGAAGAAGTTTGGCCTGAAACTCGTCTCCATCGCCGACCTCATCGAATACCGGCATCGGCGCGACAAGCTCGTTGAACAGGTGTGCGTGCGCCCGTTTGCCAGCGAACATGGCGATTTCATGCTGCATGTTTTTCGCAACAAGCTCGATGGCCGCCATCACCTCGCGTTTGTGCTGGGAGAACTCGACCAGAGCCCGACCCTCGTGCGTGTGCATAGCGAAAACTTGCTCGGTGACCTTTTCCGTCAACGCGGCAGCGACAGCCATGCGACTCTGGTTGGCTCGCTGGAGGCCATCGCCCGCGCCGGTCGCGGCGTGGTGCTCTATATGGAGCATGCGCAAGGTGGCGCGGATGTCATGGACCGCCTCGCCGCCCGTCATGGCGCGGGCATGAGTTTTCGCGATTACGGCATCGGTGCGCAGATTCTGACCGCGCTCGGACTTCGTAAAATCCGACTGCTTTCCAACAGCCCGCGCAAGGTGGTGGGTCTCGACGGCTACGATCTGGAGATCGTCGAGCTGGTTCCGGTCGGCGGGAAATAAGTTGCCGAAGGGCGTCTGCCTTCGCACACCTTTCCTTTCCATTCTTTCACATGAGTCTCGACGCTCCCTCGCCTCTGTCCGTGTCCGGTGCCGATTTCCGCATCGGTATCGTGGCGGCCCGCTTTAACAGCGCGCTGGTGGATGCGTTGGTCGAACGAGCTCAGGCGCGTCTCGTCGCCGCCGGCGTGCCGTTCGCCGCTATCGAGCTGGTGCGCGTCCCCGGCTCGCATGAAACCCCTTGGGCGGTTCAACAATTTGTGGTTACCGGACGTTTTGACGCGGTGATCGCACTCGGCGTCTTGATTGCCGGCGACACCAACCACCACGAGATGGTCGGCGATGCGGTGGCGGCTGCGCTGATGCGCGTTTCCTTGGATACCCGGATTCCCGTGATCAACGGCGTGATCGTGGTCAACAACCTCGCGCAAGCCGAGGCCCGCACGACTGGCTCGATCAATCGCGGCACGGAGTTCGCCGCCGCCGCACTGGAGATGGCCGCGTTGAAAAAACAATTTACCAAATGAGCAGCAACAAAGCCCTTTTCGCCCAGCGCCGTGATGGCCGCGTGGTCGCCCTGCAATATCTCTTCGCCTGGAGTCTCAACACTCCGAAGAACCTTACGGACGACATCCGCACCTTCCTCGAAACGCAGGAAAAGCCGCGTGAGCACTACTCCTTCGGCGAGGAGTTGATCCATGGCGTGGTGGAGCACGTTGAAGATATCGACGGACGTATCCGCGGACTCGCGCACAACTGGGATTTCGACCGCATCGCCAAGATCGACCTGGCGATCATGCGTCTGGCGATCTTTGAGATGGTTTATCGCAAGGACATCCCCCCGGTCGTCTCGATCAACGAGGCCATCGATCTTTCAAAGCAATTTTCCAATCTGGACGCCAAGCGCTTCATCAACGGCATCCTCGACCGCCTGAAGGACCAACTCGGCCGCGATTCCCGCAAGGTGGAGAAGACCGGGTGATTTAATCTGGAACTCAGGAAATCAGGAATGAGCGACCTCGGTCAAAAAGAGCTGAGTAGCCGCGTAATCGAAGCGGCCATTGCTGTGCACTCTGCTTTGGGGCCGGGTTTTATCGAGTCGGTTTATGAAAAGGCGCTTTGTGTGGAACTGGCGGCGCGAGGCATCCGCTTTGAGCAGCAGAAGGTCGTAAAAATCACACACCGTAACATCGAAGTGGGAGAACATCGCCTGGATATTTTGGTTGAGGGATGCCTCTTGGTTGAAATGAAAGCCGTGAAAGAAATCGAAGACATCTTCTTCGCCATAGGCCGTTCGCAGATGAAGGCCGCCAACATCCAAGACGGTCTCATCCTGAATTTCGCGGCTATGCCCCTGGGTATTCGGCGCATCGCTCGTGAATGGGGCCGTTCCTGATTTCCTGAGTTCCAGATTAAAACATGTTCGGTCTTTTCAAAAAATTTAAGGACGGTTTTTCCAAGACCGTCGCGGCGATCTCCGAGAAAACCCGGGGGATTTTCGGCGGACGCGCCATTGACGCGTCTTCGCTCGATACACTCGAGGAGGCGCTCTACACCGCCGATTTCGGGGTGCAGACGACCGACGAGATTCTCACCGAGATCAAGGCCGCCTACAAAAACGACAAGGAGCTGCGCGGCCAGCAGGCCGCCGCCATCGGTTCCTCCGTGCTCAAGCGCGTGCTCGCCGGTAGCGAAGCCGAGATCAAACCGGCGCCCGCCTCGCCCACCGTCATCGTGATGATCGGTGTCAACGGCTCGGGAAAAACCACCACATCGGCAAAGCTCGGCTGGTTGCTCAAGCAGGACGGAAAATCGGTCATGCTCGCCGCTTGCGACACGTTCCGCGCCGCCGCCGTCGAGCAACTCAAGTCATGGGCCACCCGCCTCGACCTGCCCATCGTGGCCAGCCACACGGGCGCCGATGCCGCCGCCGTCGCGTTCGATGCGTGGCAGGCAGCCAAGGCGCGTGGCTGCGATTACCTGATCGTGGACACGGCGGGCCGCCTGCACACCAAGAGCAACCTCATGGACGAACTCGCGAAGATCCGCCGCGTGCTCCAGAAAAACGACCCCACCGCTCCGCACCATTCATGGCTTGTGGTCGATGGTTCCCTCGGAACCAACTCCATCGAGCAGGCGAGGGTGTTTCATAAGAGTTTCGGCATCACCGGACTCGTCGTGACCAAGCTCGACGGGACCAGCCGCGGCGGTGCCATCGTTGGCATCTGGCGCGAGTTGAAGCTCCCGATTTACTTCCTCGGACTCGGCGAGCAGCCGGAAGATCTCCAGCCGTTCAGCGCGGAGAACTACGCGAAAGCGGTCTTCGGATCGGAGTAGAAAGTAGCGCAGGTTTCCAACCTGCTTTGTCACGACAGCAGGCTGGAAGCCTGCGCTACTTCTTCCTGCAGCACCCGGGCCCGACGTAAGGCACGCGCATGGTTGGCCGGATCGATGTTGGCGCCTGTCAGCGCAACCAGCACACGTTTGCCGATGAGTGAAGGCAGTCGTCCGCTTAAACACGCGGCGAGCGCCGTGGCGCCTGCGCCTTCGAGCATGACCCCGTGGACTTCGTGGGCCGCGAGCAACGCGAGCGCGAGGGCGTCTTCGCTCACGGTGACCACGTCGTCAACGAGCGTTTGGGTGTGCGCGAAGGTGTGCGTGCCCGTTTGCGCAACCGCGAGACCGTCGGCCAGTGTCGGCAAGGTCGGCGTGCGCACCGGCCGCCCTGCGTGGCGTGCGGCGGCCAGTCCGGCGGCATGCGCCGGTTCCACCCCGATCACCTGCACGTCTGGACGCAACGCTTTGACCACGGTGGCAACGCCGGCGAGCAAACCGCCGCCGCCGACCGGGACGACAAACGCATCCACGTCGGGCTCGGCGAGCAATGCTTCCAGCGCGAGCGTGCCTTGTCCGGCGATGACGGCGAGGTCGTCGAAGGGGTGGACGTAGGCGAGACCTTGGTTTGCGGCGAGAGCGTGGGCGTGGACGGAGGCCTCGTCATAGGTGTCTCCGTGGAGAACGACGTGCGCACCGAGCGTGTGGCAGCGGCCGGCTTTCACGCGTGGCGCGTTGCGGGGCATGACGACGGTGACCGGGATGCCAAGCTCGCGTCCGTGCCAGGCGAGGCCGAGCGCATGGTTGCCCGCCGAGGCGGCGATGACTCCGCGCGCGCGTTGTGCGGCGGTCAGGCAGGCGAGGGCGTTGCGTGCGCCGCGTTCCTTGAAGGAGCCGGTGGCCTGGAGGTAGTCGTGTTTCACGATGATCTCCATGCCCGCCAGATCGCCGAGGCACGCCGAGGGCGCGCAGGGAGTGACGCGGACGCCGCCCGCCACGCGCGTTTGCGCGCGGAGGACGTCGTCGAGGGTGAGAAGTGGTGTGTTCATCGGAAAAGTGGCGAAAGGAGTGACGGAATTTGGACAACAAAAAGCCCCGGGCTGTGAGGCCCGGGGCTGGTGGAAATTCGCGTTTAAAAAGTGAGAAATGCGTTCACGCGATGTGTCCATGCCCGGGCCGGCGGCGGATAATAATCATCATGCCGATAATCATGGCGCTGGCGTTGGTGGTGCGGGACTTCATTGCGAGTGAGCGGCGAACCATGCGCAAACCGTCTTGAATGGCAAGGCTGTGGTCTGTTCCGAGCGCGCCGGCATTACAAAATCACGTGTTAAAATCGCCAAAAAAAACCTGAAATTTTGGCCACATGGGGTATGGTTTTCTTGTGGCCGAAAGGCCACTGACTCCGCCGATAGTAAAAAGACGAAGATAACCGCCATAGCCGCGGTCTCGGGTCTTATACCCGAAGCGAGAATAGTCGCCGCCAGCTTCAGTGCTGACGGCGACTTTCGCTTTTAAAGCGTATGGCATGAGGCGGCATGGGCGTTTAAACGCAGCCACGTTTTGCTGAGGAACCGGTCGATGAAATGCGGGACATTGCCTGACGTATATGGCACGCGCCCGGTCAGTTGGCCCTCCGTCTTCTGAACAGCTGAATCCGGCGAAATTTATCACGCCGATGAAAGCGCTTGGAACGGAGCAGATTCCCCAAGGGCCGTGGCGTTGTGAAATCAAGTTCGACGGCTATCGGGCGGTGGCGGTTTTGAACGACGGCAAAGTCGAACTCTGGTCGCGCAACCACAAGCCGCTGGCTGACGATTACCCGGAAATCATTGCGGCGCTAACCAAGGTGAAGTGCCGCAATGCCGTGCTCGATGGTGAAATCGTCGCGTTGGATGAATCCGGTCGTTCCCGCTTTCAATTGCTCCAAGGGCGCGATTTGGGCGAACGACCGGTCATCGTGTTTTATCTTTTTGATATGATGCACCTGAACGGACACGCGACCATGGGCTTGCCATTGGAGGAGCGGCAGCGGTTTCTGATGTTGCTTCTCAAAAAGCCGAAGCGACCGCTTCAGCTCTCGCCGTGGTTCGACGACATCGAGCCCGCGGATTTTTTGGAAAGCGCCCGACAAAAAGGATTGGAGGGCATCATCGCCAAGAAGGCGGGCTCCTTGTATGAGGCCGGTCTGCGCAGCGGGGCCTGGCTAAAGTGCAAGGTGCATGACGAGCAGGAGTTCGTGATTGGTGGCTTCACGCCGCCTCAGCGGAGCCGGCCGTATTTCGGCGCGATCCTCGTGGGTTATTATGCGGGAGAGCGGTTGATCTACGCAGGCAAGGTGGGAACCGGCTTTAATCACGAGTTGTTGCGATCGCTGCATGGCGAATTTTTAAAACGCAAACGCGCCGAGTGCCCGTTTGCCAATCTGCCGATGGAGCGAAAACCCCGGTTTGGCCGGGGGATGACGCTCGGCGAGATGAAGAAGGTCACGTGGATAAATCCCGAATTGGTCGCGCAGGTAAAGTTCGTCGAGTGGACCAACGATGGCGTGTTGAGGCAGCCGGTGTTTCTGGGATTGAGGGAAGACAAAGCCGCGAAAGACGTGCGGCGCGAAGCGGGTGCGGTGGGGTGAGTCTATCGGTTGCTCTGCCACTGCGCATCGTTGTCTTTGGCGATGCGGGCCATCGACCGGCGGGTGAGCGCGGAGCTGTCGTCCTGGCGCGCGGTGATCGGCTTGGCGGCGACGCCCGACTTGGCGATCAACCACACGTCTTTCCCGTCATTGCTGCGGATTTTGAAAATGTGCCATTCGCCTTTCAGTTTTTTGCCGACGAGGCGCAGCTTCAGGTTGCCCGACGTGTAATCGCCGCCGAGGAGTTCGTAGGTGCCAATATCCCACACCATGACGGTGCCGCCGCCATATTGGCCTTTCGGAATCGTGCCCTCGAATTTCAGGTAGTCCAAGGGGTGATCTTCGACGGCGAAAGCGGAGCGTTTCACGCCGAGTTCGGTCGGCACGCCCTTGGGAATCGCCCACGATTTCAAGGTGCCGTCCATCTCCAGCCGGAAATCGTAGTGCAGATGCGAAGCGGCGTGTTTTTGGATGACGAAACGGTTTCCGTTTTTGACCGGGCGATTTTTTGAGGATGCGCCCTTGGGTTCTTTGGTTTTCGAAAAATCACGTTTGGCTGCGTAGTCCTTGAGGGGCGCTGCCGAAGCGAAGGCCTTCGGCAGTTTTTGTTTCAACGTGAGCACGGGAGAGAAGAGGTCGCCGAGTTTCTTTAACCGTTTAAGCGCGGCTTCCGGGGTGAAGAACAAGGTCTCTGCACGCTTGAGACGTTTAAGTTCCGTCCACTTTACGGGCATGGAAATAAACGGCTCTTCGCGTTTTCCACGCATGGAGTAAACGGCCACCGTGGTTTTGGAAGGGTTGTTCTGGCTCCAGTCGATCAGCACGCGTTCGCGGCGCTGGTGCTTGGCCATTTGGCTGACGATTAACTCGGGGTGTTGCTGTTGGAGCAGTTCGGCCATCGCCTTGGCAAACGTCGCAGTGGCTTCATAAGTGGTCTTCGTATTCAACGGCACGTAAATCTGCACGCCTTTGGAACCGGACACCTTGGGAAATGCCTGCAACCCGAGTCCGTCGGTGACCTCTTTGACACGGAGGGCCACGTGTGCGCAGGTGAGCAGGTCCGCGCCGTCGCCGGGATCGAGGTCGAAGACGACATGGGTGGGTTGATCCAGTTTGGGAATCCGATGGAGAAACGGATGAAGCTCCAGAGCCGCAAGGTTCGCACACCAAGCGAGCGTCGAGGAGTCGTTGATCAAAATATAGTTTGTCTGTCCCGGATGGTGTCGGCGATCGACCGCGTGGGTCTTGATCCATGGAGGGGCAAACGCGGGCGCGTTTTTCTCGTAGAATTTTTCGCCGTTCACGCCATCGGGAAAACGAATGAGCGTCACGGGACGTTGCTTGAGGTGGGGCAGGAGGAAGGGCGCGACGTCCACGTAATATTGGATCATCTGCCCCTTGGTGTAGCCCGTCTTGGGGAAGAATATCTTGTCGAGGTTGGTGAATTTAACCTCGGGTGATTTCATGTGAGTCAGGCGGCCTTGGCGCGCGGACGAGACTTTGCGGGTTTGGCTGACGCCTTCGCGGATTTGGCCGACTTCGCCGCAGGTTTCGTTTTTCCGCCACCTGCTTCCTTAAGGCTTTGCTGCAGCACCGATGCGAGGTCGATGACGTTGGTGGCTTGTTTGGGGGCGCGACCGGTGGTTGGCAGTTCCTGGCCGCCGCTCTTCACTTTCTGGTCGATGAGCTTCATCAATGCGGAGCGGTAATCGTCGGTGTAGCGCGTGGCGTCCCAATCTTCGGTGAGTTGATCCACGAGGGTCTTGGCCATGGTGAGCTCACGTTTACCCGGCACTTTTTCGTCGGGGATTTTGATCTCCGACGGGTCAACGATCTCATCGGCGAAACGCATCAACTCCAGCACGAGCAGGTTCCCGTTTGCTTTGACCGCCGCGAGGTGCTGTCGCGTGCGAATGACCACTTTTGAAATGCCGGCTTTGTTGGTGTCGGCCAGCACCTGCCGCAGCAGCGTATAGGCAACGCCACCGCCTTTTTGCGGTTCGAGATAATAGGGGCGGTGGAAAAAAATCGGGTTGATCTGGGCGAGCTCGACGAAGTCCACGATGTCGATCGTGTCGGTTGCTTCGAGGTCCACGCGTTGGAAGTCCTCGTCCTTGAGGACGACAAATTTCCCCTTTTCGTATTCGTAGCCCTTCACGATCTGGTCCCAGGGGACCTCCTGGCCGTCCACCTCGGCCACGCGTTTGTAATTAACGGGACTGAGATCACTGCTGCGCAGCAGTCGGAATTTGAGCTCCTCCGAGCGACTGGCGTTCTGCAACGCGACAGGAATGCTCACAAGTCCGAAGGTGATCGAGCCTGTCCAGATGGAGCGCATGGCGGTCAGGCCGGCGGCGTGCGGCGGCGCGCTTGTTCGGCTTGCTCGGGAGACGCCGTGGACGAGGCGCCGGGGGTGGCTTCTTCCGCCGAGGGTTTGTCCCGCACATGCGGTTGGTTGTCCACGGTGCCCCGGGGTTTTCCGCGAGACAGTGCAACCACGAGCAGAACGATCAGCACGATCGTCATCACGCCGACGAGTAAGTATCCCATGGGTGACATTAGCCCGATGCGAAGCGGCTCGCCATGGGCGGAATCTCCCACCTTCGCACCGGTGGATTTTCGAGGCGGTCCGTGCGTCGTTCAGCGGTGAAAATTAGAATCGCCCGAGGAGAGCAGAAAGGAAGCGCCCGATGTTCGTTTCCATCCTCCGCGGCTATGTTTTCTAAAACCGAAAATCCCCACACTATGACTACTCAAAATAATACGACTGGCACCATTCCCGTGACGACAGCCACGGACATGCGCACGCCTTCCTATCGAAATCTCTCCTGGCGTGCGATCATCGCCGGCACCGTGGCGGGTCTGGCCATCCATCTTCTCCTCACGATGATCGGCTTGGGCTTGGGCATTGGTGCGCTGGATCCGGTCACGGACGAAAGTCCGGTGGCCAAGCTCGGTCTTGGTGCGGGCATCGCCTGGTCCATCAGCGCCTTGATCGCTTTGTTCGGCGGCGGCTGGGTGGCCGGACGCTTTGCTCCTTCGGACTATAAACTCAGCGGCACAATCCACGGATTTCTCGTGTGGAGTCTGGCCACGGTTGCGATGTTTCTATTCACCACATCGACCGCCGGCATGGCAATTGGTGGAGCGGCCCGGGTGATGGGCGCGGTCGCCAAGCCGGTGGGTGCAGCCGCTTCCGGGGTGACCAACCTTGCCCAGGATGCAATCAAGCAAAACACGGATGCGATCGGCAGCTACGTGGACGAAGCCGTTCAATCGGCAAACCTTAATCCGGGTGCCGCCGTGCGAGCGCGGAGGGAGATCGGTTATGCGTTGACCAAGTTGTTTACATCCGGCGGCGATGTTCAAAACCCTGAAAACCGCGGCGCGGTCACCCGCGCGCTCACGCAAGCCGGCATCAGTGAAGACCAGGCCAATCGCATGCTGAATGATTGGACCGCGTCGTTCGACCGTCTCAAGACCGACCTGAACCAAGCCAAAGAAACCGTGGAGCAAAAGGCGCGGGAGACGGGCGAGACCGCCTCAAGCGCCATCTCGCGTGGAGCGTTATGGACGTCCCTGGCTTTTCTGATCGGGGCGATCGTCGCCTCGCTCGGAGGCAAGGCGGGTGCAAACACAGTTGATGACGAGCCGCGGCGCCGGGTGGTGGCGAGCTAACCTTGTTATGTGAGAACGGAGGCCCGGCAAAGCGGTCGGGCCTCCTTTTTGGACCATCGATCATGCATTGTTTTTCGCTGATCCTGGGCGCAAGGAACACGCCTGCGGCGGGACGGCGTTTCTCGAAGCGGGATGATGAAATGATTCGCGAGATCACCGCCCGCCATTTTCCCGACGGATTCACGATCTTGAACGCCGAGGGCGGCTGGTATGATCCGGAACGCAGGGAGTTTGTGGAAGAGGCGGCGCGGCAGATTCTCATCCGCACGGCTGATCTTCGGACGCTGAGGGCATGGTGCGCGGCACTGGCGGGCGCGTTGCGTCAGAAAGAACTGCTGGTGGTGGAACTCGGGGCCGCGCGGACGTTTCGATACCGTGTCGCCGTTGCTCCATCCGGGTCGTGGGAGGGAGTGCTTGCGGATGCATCGGGGGCGCGGACGAAACCGCGATCACGAGCGACCAAGGAGGAACGGCGCGGGCGCGCATAGGTCGCACCGCTCTTACCGTCATCGTCCCCACGCGGGAGATGATCACATTAGATCCACCTCAAAAATTACATCCCATGTCTACCGAATCCCTGAAGGAACTGTTGGTTGATGAGCTCAAAGACATCTACGACGCCGAGAAACAATTGCTGAAGGCGCTGCCCAAGATATCCAAGGCTGCGTTCGACGAAGAATTAAAGGCCGGCTTAAATTCCCATCTCGACGAAACCAAGGAACACGTCACCCGGCTTGAACGGGTTTTCAAACTGCTCGACGAACCTGCGAAGGGCAAACCCTGCCCGGCGATGAAGGGACTGATCGAAGAGAGCAATGAAATCCTCGAAGAGAAGGAATCCTCGGCCGTGCGCGATGCCCAGATCATCGGTTCTGCGCAACGCATCGAGCATTACGAAATGGCGGCGTATGGCACGGTGCGCACGCTGGCGGAGACCTTGGGCGAGGACGAGGTCGCGGAGATCCTTCAGATGACCTTGGACGAGGAAGGCGAGCAGGACAAAAAACTCACCGCCGCCGCCGCCACCGTGAACGAAGCCGCGCTCACTGAGTAACCGCGCTCCGGCGGCCGATGTGCCATGAAGGCCAAAGTTGATCGGGCGAAGGCCGCCCTCGTGGTTGTCGATGTGCAGAAGGCGTTCGACGTCCCTCCGGAAATGGTCGATGGCATCCGGCGATATGCGCGTCGGTTCGAACACCGGATCTTCACGCAATTCGTCAACCCGCCTGGCTCGCTCTTTCGGAAGAATCTCGACCAGCATTCCTGCGCGCCTGGATCGGAAGACGTGCGTTTGCTGGTCGAACCGGCGCCCGGCGACATGGTTATCAGGAAGGCGGGCTATGGACTGAAGGAACGCGATCTCCGCCGGCTGAAGGCCGCCGGCGTGCGGAAGGCCATCGTCTGTGGCATCGACACCGATGCGTGCGTGCTGGGCGTGATGTTTTCATTGTTCGATGCGGGCATCGTCTGCCACGCGAAAGAAAACCTGTGCTGGAGCTCCACCGGGTTGCACGAGGCGGGCATGAAAATCATCCGCGAGCAATTTCCGGCTCCGCGCTAGCAGGACAACCAAAGGAGCGGCCTCCTCTTACCGTGCACGACATCATCATCATCGGAGGAGGGCCTGCGGGGCTGAGCGCGGCGCTGCTGCTGGCGCGTTGTCGGCGCACGGTGTTTGTTGTCGATTCCGACGAGCCTCGCAATGCCGCCTCGCGCGCCTTGCACGGCTACCTCACGCGCGACGGGGTGAGCCCTCGTGAGTTGCGCGAACGGGGACGCGCGGATTTGGAAAATTACCCGTCGGTGACGCTGCACGGCGGCAAGGTGAGGGATGCCCGAAGGGCTGCGGAGGGCTTCGAGGTGGTCATTGATGGCGGGCGCACCGAAAGCGCGCGCCTGCTCCTGCTGGCGACGGGTCGCGTCGATGTGGTCCCGGACCGGCCGGGCTTCACGGAATTCTACGGGCGCGGCGTTTACCATTGTCCACTCTGCGACGGTTGGGAGCATCGCGACCAATCCTTGGCGGTCCATGGGAACGGGGCGCGGGCCTTTGCCATCGCGCGCGAGTTGCTCACATGGAGCGATCGCGTGGCCATCTGTTGCGAAGGCCCGCCGGCCTGGCCCGGCGAAAAACCCCACGCCGACACGGTCGGCATTCGCGTCTTCGTCGAGCGGGTGACGCGACTCGAAGGCACGCCGGACGGATTGAGCCGGATCTGTTTCGAGGCAGGCGAGCCGCTGCCGTGCGAGGCGCTTTTTTTCGACGGCGAGTGCGTGCAAAAATCATCGTTGCCCGAGCGACTCGGCTGCCGTTTTGGCCAGGATGACGCGGTGCTCTGCAACCACCACGCGGCCACCAATGTCCCGGGGCTCTATATCGCGGGCAACGTGCGCGGCGGGCTGCACCTCGCCATCACGGCCGCGGCCGAGGGCGCTGAGGCCGCCGTGGCCATGAACGACGCGTTAATCGACCGCGCCTATCCGCGCTTCACCCCATGAAAACCGATGCACCCGGGCGCCGCGGGCGGTCGTTTTGGCGAGGCTGGCACCGCGTCGTGTTGCTGGTGATCGTAATCATTGCCGTGCTGGCTGCGACGCTGCGACTGGCGGCACCGACGTTGGTGACGAAGGTGGCCAACCGAAAACTATCCGAGCTGCCCGATTACATCGGTCGGATCAGCGGTGTGGAGCTGGCGATCCTGCGTGGCGTGGTGCACGTGCGGGATTTCACGCTCACGTCGCGGAAGAAGCCGGGTGACGAGCCGGAGATTAAAATTCCCCGCGCGATGCTCACGGTGGAGTGGCGTCCGTTGCTGCAGAGGAAGATCGCCGGTCGTGCGGTGATGGAGCGGTCGGAGCTGGTGGTCTTCAATGATGAACCGGTCCGCGAGGAGGACCTTTCCCAAGAAGAGGAACGAAAACGGGAAACGGAGGAGCGTGTTGGAACCCTGGAGAAAGCGCGCGCCTGGCAGGAACTCCTGCGTGAGGCGTTTCCGATGGAAATCAGCCGTCTGGAGATGCGCGACACGCGTATCCGTTTTGTGGACCGATCGATGAATCCACCCCCGGAAATCGTCATGGAAGGCGTGTCGATCATCGCGACGGGACTCACCAATCGGCCCGCGGCGGGCGACGAACTCCCGGCCAGCCTGGAGGTGAAGGGAGAGGTGAAGACCGGCGGACGCGTGTTTGTGGACGCGCGGTTCAACCCTGTCGCGGACCAGCCGAGGTTCACCACCAAAATGAAAGTCGAAGGTTTGGCGCTGCCGCCGCTCAACCACTTCGCTCGTTACTATGGCAAAGCCGACGTGGAGAGCGGGAGGTTCACGGTGTTTGTCGAGGCGGATGCCGAGGGAGGGCGTTATCAGGGCTATGTGCAGCCATTTTTTGAGGATCTCTCGTTCAAGGCGGTGAAAGAGGAGAAAAACGTGCTCAAGCGGGCCGCGACCAAGGTGGCCGACGCCGTGGCCTCGGTGCTCGAAAGCGAGGAGGAAAAGGTGGCCACGCAAATCCCGATTCAGGGGAACTTCACCGACAATGACGTGGACATTTGGACGACGATCCGGACCCTGATGCGCAACGCCTTCGTGCAGGCGCTGCGCGAGGGCTTCGCCGGGCAAAAGCCTTCCGACTGACCGGCACGTCACCACCATGAACGCCACGCGCCTTGTGCAACCCGAGCTTCTCGACAGCCTGCCCCACGATGCGCCGTCGGCCTGTCGCTCGCGGCGCGATTTGAGGATGATCAACCGTTTGCTGGGCAGCCACGACTGGTTCCGTCGCGCGTTGAAGCCGCGTCTTCAAGGCGGTGAAGGGTTGCTGGAGATAGGTTCGGGTGATGGTGCGCTGGGGTGTGCGCTCATGCATGCCGGCTTTGGTGCGGTCGCCGGGATTGATTTGGCGGCGCGTCCGCCGCTCTGGCCCGAACGTGCCCGGTGGTTTCAGACCTCGGTGTTTCAGTTTGAAGATTGGGCCGCTCATCCCGTGGTCATCGGCAATCTGGTGTTCCATCATTTCAAGGACGATGAACTGGCCGTGCTGGGGGATCACCTGAATCGCCACGCGCGGTTGGTCGTGGCCAGCGAGCCTTTGCGCACACGTCATTCGGTCCGGTTGTTTTCGGCGTTGTGCCCTTTGATCGGGGCGGACCCGGTCACGCGCCATGATGGCCGGGTGAGCATCGAGGCGGGTTTCCGCCGGGATGAACTCGCGGGTCTGCTGGGGCTGGATGCGAAACGTTGGTCGTGGCGCGTGGAGGAAACCTGGCTGGGTGCATGCCGCTTGGTGGCGGAAAGGCGTCCATGATGAAGGCGGGTTCAAGACCGATTGAAATCATCGGTGGCGGCCTCGCCGGGCTGGCTCTTGGCATCGGTCTGCGGCGCGCGGGCGTGACCGTGAAAGTAATCGAGGCGGGCGACTATCCGAGGCATCGTGTGTGTGGCGAGTTTATCGCGGGGTTGCCGGAACGGACCGTGCGGCGCCTGGGGATTGAAAGCGTATTTGAAGGCACATTACGGCATGTCGGAGTGCGGTGGTTCCGGGGAAACCGTCCGGTGGCTCGCATGCGCCTGCCGTCGCCCGCGATTGGAGTCAGTCGGTTCGCGCTCGACGCAAAGCTGGCTTCATTATTCGTCGAACACGGCGGAGAACTGGTGACTTGCGAGCGGGTGATGGGCGAGATCACGGGGGAGGGGCGCGTGCAGGCGGCGGGTCGGCGGAGGTCCGTCGATTCGCCATGGGTGGGATTGAAGGCGCATGTGCGCAACCTGTCGCTCTCCGATGATCTGGAGCTGCATCTGGGCGACGGCGTGTATTTCGGGTTGTCTCCGGTCGGCGACGGCTGGATCAACGCGTGCGGCCTGTTCAGGCGAAAGGGCGTGCTCAAGGGAGATTCATCGCACGCGCTGGCCGAGACGTTGCGCGGTCGCGGACTGGACGCGTTGGCGAAGCGGATCGAAGAGGCGGAGTTTTGCGAAGGCTCGGCGACGGCGGTGGCGGGTTTTGTCTTTGATGCACGCGTGGCGCCCCGGCGTGGCGTGATGCTGGGTGACAATTGCGCGATGATCCCGCCGTTTACCGGGCATGGCATGGCCATGGCGTTTATCGCTGCGGAGCTCGCGCTGGAGCCGCTGGTGGATTGGGCGGAGCAGCGCGCATCGTGGGAGGAAACCTCGGTGCGTGCGCACAAGGCGCTGCATCGCACGTTTCGCACCCGGCTGAGGAGTGCGCAGCTGTTGCATCCCTTGCTTCTAGGTAGGAGCGGTCAGGCCTTTCTCAGCGCACTGGCACGTAATCATGTGCTGCCCATGCGGGCGCTCTATCACCTGTTGCACTGAGCCTTTTACTATCATGTTTTTGCACGCCATCAGCACCGCTGTCCCGGATAGATCACTGACCCAGCAGGAAAGTTGGGAAATTTTGAGGAGGTCCGGGGCCTATGAGATGTTGAGCGAACGCGCCGCGATGATGGTGCAAACAATTCTGCGGCGGGATACGAGCATCGAGCGGCGGTATTTTGCGACTCCTGAACTCGAAAGCGTATGGCGGCGCACCCCGGACGAACTCAATGAAGCGTTCCGCACCGAGGCGCCCCGGCTGGCGGGGCGCGCGTTGAAGAGCGCACTGGCTCAGGCGAAGGTCGGGGTGGGCGAGGTGGACGCTTTGTTGATTTGCACCTGCACGGGATATTTGTGCCCGGGTTTGACCAGTTACGTGGCGGAGCACTTTGGTCTGCGAGCGAACGTTTGGCTTCAAGATCTGGTTGGACTCGGCTGCGGTGCGGCAATCCCGATGTTGCGCGCGGCGCAAGCGGTGCTCGCGGTGCAACCCGACGCCGTGGTGGCGTGCGTGGCCGTGGAGGTGTGCTCGGCGGCATTTTACCTCGATGATGATCCCGGTGTGTTGGTGAGCGCGTGTTTGTTTGGCGATGGCGCGGCGGCAACGATCTGGCGGGGAACTCCGGGACCGACGCGACTGCGGTGCCACGGGTTCAACACGCTGCATCAACCCATCTATCGTGATTTTATCCGGTTCGAAACGCGCAACGGACGCTTGCGCAATCTGCTGCGCCCCGAAGTGCCCTCACTCGCGGCGGCGGCGGTGAAGCATCTGCTCGATGAGGAGCGGGTGCGGGCGGAATCCAAGACGGTTGCCAGACTGCTGACTCATACCGGCGGGCGCGATGTGTTGCTGGCCATCGAAGGCGCGTGTCCGGGATATTTGCTGGAAGCCAGCCGGAGTGTGCTGCGTGACTTTGGCAACATGAGCAGTCCCTCGGTGTTGTTTGCTCTGGAGGAAGCGCTCCGGAAGGATTCACCGGGAGATGACAGTGACTGGTTATTGGTGGGTTTTGGAGCGGGTTTCAGCGCACATTCGTGCCGGTTGGGACGGTGATCGGGCGCGTTGTTCGCTCCTAAGATTTTTCCCCCAGAGACCGGCCCGGTAAACACGGTCAAGAGCGTGGTGTGCGACCTGATTTGTCCCAAAATGTGGCCATGATATGGTGGGTTCCATCCCTCCAATGCCGGGTTTATTCCATGTCCAAGCTTACCACACCACGTAACCTTTTGATTCAGGAAATCAAAGATCTCTACAGCGCGGAAAGTCAGCTGATCAGGGCGCTTCCCCGCATGGCGAAAGCCGCCACGCAGGCTGAGCTTAAAAATACGTTTTCAAGGCACTTGGAGGAAACCAGACGCCATTCACAGCGTATCGAAAAAATAATGACAGCACTCAATGTGAGTCCGCGTGGCCGGAAGTGCAAGGCGATGGAAGGCATGCTGGAGGAGGCGCGGGAAGTGATCGAGGGGGATGCGTCGCCGCTGATCAGAGATCTCGCGCTCATCGCGGTCGCTCAGAAAGTGGAGCATTACGAAATGGCCGGCTACGGTTGCGCGCGCACCCTGGCTGATCTGATCGGGGAGAGTGAACTTGCCGACACGCTTCAGGAGACCCTCGACGAAGAGGGCGCCACCGACAAATCGCTTACCGAAGTTGCCATGGGGATGAATATCGAGGCCGGCGCGCCGTCCGTGGTTTGTCTGTGAACCTATTTTTTATCACTAGGTTAGGAATCTGTAAAAACACCCAACCTTTCGCAAAGTCATTGCTCGTCGGCCTGCAAGCCTTGAGCGTTTGTTTGGATATGCACCAGGCCATTGTATGAACGCCCCCACCATCCTAATCGCCGAGGACGAAGAAATTGATGTGATTCTTCTCAAGCGCGCCTTTCTCGCGGCGGGTGTTCCGCATCCGGTCCAAGTCACCCGGGATGGTCGGGAAGCGCTCGATTATCTGGAGAGCTTGCACAATCACGATGTAGGCGCGCCGTGGCCGATCCTCTTCTTGCTCGATATCAACATGCCGCGTTGCAACGGGCTGGAGGTGCTGGAACGCCTGCGGGATTCGTCCTTTAGCCGGGTGATTCCCATCATTGTTTTTTCGTCGTCGAATCACCCGCGTGATGTCGAGCAGGCCTACCGCCTCGGCGCCAACGCATATCTCGTGAAGCCGACATCCACGATTCAGCGCAACGAGATGATCCGCGTCATTCACGCGTTTTGGCTCACGCTCAACCAAGTGCCGATGCTCGGCGTGGCGAGTTGACGGCCGGGCCGCGTCGAACTTCCGGACGGGCTCAGGCGGGCCGCCGGTCATTCGTGGGTCAGGTCCAGCTCGTTTTCGACCGTCGCCGCTTGTAGCATTATGGTGAATACACTGCCGACCCCTTCCTCGGATTGCAGGTGGATGTTCCCGCCCATTTCTTTCACGGCATCGCGGGTGATCGAAAGGCCCAGGCCCGCGCCCACCGTGCGGTCGTCCTTCAGGCGGACAAACGGCTTGAAAACCGCGGCGGCGTGGGCCGCCCCGATGCCGCGGCCATTGTCCTTCACATAGAGAAGCACGCGGTCCTCGATTTGCTCGGACCAGATTTGCACCTCGGGACGCCGTCCGGCGGGCACGTATTTGACCCCGTTGACCAGCAGGTTCGAAATAATCTGGAGCAATGGGACGTAACGGCCGGAAACGGAATGCAATGTGTCGCGTTGCATGACGAGGGCGTCGCGCTCCTGCAATAACGCGTGGGCCAGCTCGATGGCGTCGGCCATCACCTCGTTCAAGTCCACGGTATGCAGCGGCGCGGGGGCGGCCTTGCCCGCCTCGCGGGCGCGACCGAGGATTTCGATGGCGAGCGCCTCCACCTTGCTCGCGGCCCTGAAAATGCGATCCACATAGGTGCGGCCGTCGTTGTTGAGCACGCCGCATTCACCGCTGGAGAGCATTTCCACGAACGATTTGATCGTGCGCAGGGGGCCGCCCACGTCGTGGGACAGTTGCGCCGAGCAGGAGCGGAACTCATCGAGCGCGAGACGCAGGCTTTCGGTGCGTTGCTCGACTTTTTTCTCCAGGAAATCCGCGAGCAGTCGCTGTTCATCGAAAACCGTTTCCAACCAGCGTTGCTGGGATGCCTGCCACTCCACCAGCCAGCCCCACGCACTCTCTTTTGTGATGATTCCGATGTAGCGGTCATCGGTCGAGAGCATGACAAGAATGGCATCCGTGTCGGCGCTCAACTCGGCGAGGATGTCTTGTGTCGCGGTATCTTCGTTTATGCGGCTCCAGGGCGCTTCACTGATCATCGCGTTAAATGTGCGGAGCTCCGGATTACCGAAAACCGCGGTATCGCCCAGTCGCACCACGCCGGAAAACACGTGCGTCTCGGGGTTGACGACTGCGCAATATTGCGCGCGTGTCTGTCGCAATTCCAATGTCACATCAGCCAGGCGCTGCTCGGGATATACGATCACGACCCGGGTGCTCAGCAGATCTTTCGACATGGTCGATGACCTCATTGACCGACATCCGACTGGCCTGACTCAGAGCAAAGCCGCTGAGAAAACCCCAATGGCAGCAAGATGGGTGGAATTGGATAGCGCGACACATGAGGAGCATACATTGAAACGTAGCCTCCCGGCATCAGGGGCTTTACCGTATCGAAAAACTTACCACTGCCGCGTCCCGTGGTGAGCTGTGATCATGGACCGATTTATGGCACCGGTTTATTTCTTCTGAATTTTATCCTGTTTATCAACAACTTGGCGGAAGCCCGGACACGCCTCCAGCCGTGCTTGAAGGTGAGTTCAACGTGGTCCAAAAGGCAGGCCATCGCCCACCATTGTGAGGCGAGCAAGGCACCGGCGATGATGAAAAATATAAATGCCGGCCCGGAATAAAAACGAGCACCACACCGATTGCCATGGAGATGATGGCCAGCCCGATGCCGAGGATGCGTGTCGCCATCGTCATGCCGTGCGACCGGGCCCGGAGATGCTCGTTCTTGAAACGAACACCAGCTTGGTCGTTTTTCATTTTTCTTAAGTGGAGCACGTGAAGGAAGACCGGGGAAGCCGCACATGGTTCGTGCGTGAAGGCAGGAGGGTTGTTGCAATTTTATCAGAATGTCGCGCCGTGATTGCAGAATGCGACGGGGCAACGCCGACAGGCATCCCAAGGCTTTATCATGCTCCTGTCTTTCAACCACCTATAATCGCTGGGTCATCTGGCATGATGTCAGCAATTGAATGACCTGCCATGAACTCTAACCACAAAGAAACCGTTTTGATCACCGGTGCTTCCAGCGGTATCGGTTATGAACTGGCCCGTGAATTCGCACAACATGGCCACAATCTTGTGATTGTCGCCTCGATCGAGCCCGAGTTGCTGGATGCGGCGCGCCGACTGTCCGCCGACTATGGAGTTTCCGTGAAAACGATCACGGAGGATCTTCGGCGCGAGGCGGCCGCCGACGACATCTTCGCCCAAGTCGCCGCCAGTGGCTGGTCGGTGCAGATCCTCGTCAACAATGCCGGCATCGGTCGTCGCGGGCGTTTCTGGGAAATTCCTTTGGATGACGACATCTCGATGATCCGTTTAAACGTCGAAGCCGGGGTGCGTCTCACCAAACGATTCCTGCCCTCGATGTTGAATGAGCGCAGGGGGCGGATTCTTAATACCGCGTCCATCGCCGGCTTTGAGCCCGGCCCGATGATGGCGATCTACCATGCGACCAAGGCCTTCATGCTCTCATGGTCGGAGGCGCTTGCCACCGAGCTGGAAAATACCGGGGTCACGCTCACGGTGCTCTGTCCTGGTCCGGTCGATACGGAGTTTTTTCCCAATGCCGGCATGGTCGACACGCATATGTTCCAGGACACCTGGGTCATGGCACCGCAAGAAGTCGCCGTGACCGCTTACACGGCGCTGATGGACGGGGAGCGCATGATTGTGCCCGGTGCGCTTAACAAAGCCCTGGCCGTGGGCGCGCGGTTGCTTCCCGAAGCCGCCTTGGCGGAAATCACCGGTCGTTTGTATGGCAATACCGACCCGGCCACGCGCAAGCGCGAGCCCGGCGAGGTCAAAGCCGAGGCCGAGGCCGCGGCGGCGTTGTATAACCATTGAGAAACCTCCGCCGCCATGGCCACGGTGCGAATCGGTATTTCCGGCTGGCGTTACCCTCCGTGGCGCGGGGTGTTTTTTCCCAAGGGACTGCCTCAGCGCAACGAGCTGGCCTACGCGGCGAGCATCTTTCCTTCGATCGAGATCAACGGTTCGTTCTACGCTCTTCAGCGACCGTCCAGTTACGGGGCTTGGATGGAGGCAACGCCACCCAACTTCCAGTTCTCCGTCAAGGCTCCGCGCTTCATCACCCACATCAAACGCCTCCGCGAAGTGGATATCCCGGTGGCTAATTTCTTTGCCTCAGGTGTCCTCAGGCTCGGGGCAAAACTGGGGCCGATTCTTTGGCAGTTTCCTCCTTCGTTCCGCTATGACGCGGAGTTGATGGAAACCTTTTTCTCGGGGTTGCCGCACACAACGAGCGATGCGCTGGAGATTGCGCGTCGGCATGACGACCACCTGCGCAGCGAGGCTTGGCTGACCATCGACCGTTCACGGCCTCTGCGTCACGCGATCGAGATTCGCAACCGTTCCTTCGAAACCCCGGAGTTCGTAAAACAGGCGCGGCGCCATCACATCGCCTTGGTGGTGGCGGATACGGCTGATCGCTGGCCGCTGATGGAAGATCTCACGGCGGACTTTGTTTATGTGCGACTGCACGGTGACGAAGTCCTCTACACGTCCGGTTACACGGAGGCGGCGCTCAACACGTGGGCGCTCAAAATCGAAGCGTGGCAAAATGGCATGCAGGCCGAAGAGGCGAAAACCCTGACGCCCGCTCCGCCGGTGCGTAAGGCCGGCCGGGATGTTTACGTGTATTTCGATAACGACGTGAAGGTGCGTGCGCCCTATGATGCGATGAGCTTGTCGCATCGGCTGGGACTGGGGCCGCCACCCCTTGAGCTGCCGCCGGCGGGTAGCGTGAGCGAAGTCGATCTGGTGGAGTGGCCGGTTTATGGACGAGAGGTGTGAGTGCCCTCCGGGTTTTCACGGATTGGCCGGTGCTTGGGCAATCCCGCCTGTCTCCATGAGGGCTTTGAAACGGTGCAGCGTTTCCTCGACGTGGTGGCTCGCTTCTTCGCTGGAGAGTTTGGCCAGCGTCGCGCCGGTTTTTCCGCCGGGCGGGACATAATCAAGGGTCACGGTCACCTCGGTGCCATCATCGCCTGGCGAAGGTTCGAAACGAACGGTTCCCGCATGGACGATTTCGGATATCTCGTGGGAGCGCCATGCAATCAACTGATCGGGCTCATCATTGATGATAAGCGCGTCCCACTCGACGGAGTGTTCGCCGGACGGGCCGCCGACCAGCCAGTGGCACTCGATCGGGGACCGTGTCGTGATGGTTACGGGGTGTTTGATGACACGCGTGAGATTTTCAAATGTGCGGCAGAATGCGTAGAGCTCATGCGGAGGTCTTCGAATGACGACGGAGTGGGTGATTTTGATGCCCGCGTTGCCATGCACCACGATCTTGGAAGGGGCGAGACCTTTGCGTGAGGGAACGGCGGAGCCGTTGCGTCGCCGCCGGGGTGAAGCGGAGTCAGCCATAGTGAGCCTATTATAGCCGTTGCGGGCGTTTGTGCCCATCGGGCCTTGGTCTTACCGATGGCTAAAGGGAGGGCCTGCCCGTGAGTCTTGGACGTTCGTGGCAGGCCGGGAGGCCGCCAACCGCTGGTGCCGCCGTCGCAACCACCACGCCACGCCGGCCAAGATCGCAAGCTGCATGGCGTAGAAGCCTCCCAAAAAAATCAACCCCTGGCGCGATGGCGAACTGCCGAAGTTGCCCAGAAAAAGCGCCACATACGAGCGGAGCAAATGAATGGGCAGCGCCACGCAAAAGTAGATCCGAAGAGGAATCCCGGAGAGCGCGAGCGCGTAGTTTCGGATGAAATACGGGATGGCCGGGGTGAGCATCAGCATGAGTGCGATGGCGCCGTTTTCACCGGGCGGAACCTTGGGCACGTGGTGTTTGTGCCGTGCCATGAAAAGCAGCAGAGGGCGTCGAAAAAAACTGCGTGTTATCCAATGCGTGCCCAGTAAGTGGATGGCGGTGATGACCCCGACGACGCCCAATCCCAGCAGGCGGCCGAAGCGGGCTCCGACCAGCAAATAAACCAAGGTGATGGGAAAACCCGCCAGCGGGAGCACCGTGCTCAGCAAGAGGAGGGCGGTGCTATTGAGCGTGCTCATCCTCCGAAGCAGCGATCTCCAGTCCGGGCCGGTCGAGGAAATTGCCCACCAGAGCGTTGCGCCGAGGATGATGGCGCAGACACAACCAATCACCCATCGGCGTTTCGATGAACAAGGGCGAATGGCGCACATGACAGATCGGCAGCCGTGACACGGCGCATGGACGGCTCCGACGAATGACCCGATAAAAAAACTTTGGTAACACGCCAAAGCCGCATGAACGGGTATCGCGGGCCCTGGATATTTTACGACGGGGTGTGATGCTTTTTATAAGAACCGTGGCCACTGGAGCTTTTGAAGACGCCATCAGGCCCGCTACCGATGTCGATTTTCGGGGATTCCCCCAAATGAGGCGGGGTTAAGTGATTCATTTTGCCCCGGTCGCCCCTGCCGGGCGTGAGTGGAGCCTTAGTTACCTCACTTGCATGTTCACTGAAGCCCTCGCCAATTTGCAGCATAAGCCGAAGCCTGTCTTCACACTTGCACTCTACGTTCTGTGCACGGGTTTCACCTTGTGGCTGCGATTTGGACTTCAGGCGGGGTGCGTGATCAACATCAGCTATGGTCTGCCGCTGTTGATATGTTTGTGGTATCCCGAGCGGAAACTGCTGTGGAGTCTGCTCGGAACATTCACGTTGGCGTCGGCCTACAAGGTCTTTTATGCGATGCCCGAGTTGCCGCACGAGGATCGGCTTCCGACTTGGTCCATGCAGATGACCAACATGCTTGTGATCGGTCTGGCCGTGCATCTGGTGATCGACTTGATGCAGCGGTTGCGCCGGAAAAAGGCCGAACTGGAAACCTCCAATCGAGATCTGACGATGCACAAGGAGGCGATCTCGCTTAAGAATGAAGAACTGAAAGAACAGTCGGAGGAGCTGGTCCGACAGAACAAGGCGATTCAATGCCAGGCCGATAAATTGAAGTCATTGGCGGCGGAATTGCGGCAAGCCAGCGATGAATCGATCAAGCGCCAGGCGGTGCTGCAGACGCTGCTTGAATCGTTGAGATCGGATAATCCCCACGAATTGCCCGGGCGTGTCTGCGATCTGTTGATATCTTTGCTCGGCGGCACGGCGGATACGGTTTTCATACTCGAAAAAAGAGGGGACGAACTGGTGGTGCTCGCGCAAGCGGGCCCCGTCAAATTGCCGGCGCGCCGGTGGGCGTTTGAGCGGTCATTCACATCGGTGGTCATGGAGCGCAACCACACCGTGTATGTGCCCGATCTGAGTGCGCGGCCCGATTTGAATGGCGCACCTACGGGTGAGTGCACCTTTCGTTCGGTGCTGGCCACGCCCTTGCTCTTCGCAGGACATCCGGCGGGAGTCGTCAAAGTTTACTCGGTGGAGCGGCGCGAATGGACGCAGGAGCAGATTAAAATCCTCGAATGGATATCCGCCCAATGCTCGATGCTGATGGATTCGCGTCGTCTTCACAACGAGCTCCAACAGGCGAACGCCAACCTCGACCACCTGGTGAAAGAGCGCACCGCTGAATTGCAGGCTTTGGTGAACGAGCTGGAGTATTTTTCCTACACGATCACGCACGATTTGCGCGCACCTCTGAGGGCGATGCATGGATTCGCGGGCTTGCTGGCCGACGAGTGCATGCCGGTGATCAATGTGCAAAGTCGCGAATACCTCACGCGTATCATCACGGCTGCGAACCGCATGGATCGGTTGATCACGGATGCGCTTAGTTACAGCAAGGTCGTGCGCAACGAAATGCCCAAGGAGCCTATTGATGTGAGGCGTCTCTTGCACGGCATGGTGGACTCCTACCCGATTTTTCAGCGTCCCCACGCGCACATCGAGATTGCCGACGACTTGCCTCCGGTTTTGGGCAACGAAGCGGGACTCACCCAGTGTTTCTCAAACCTTCTTGGCAACGCGGTGAAATTTGTGACACCGGGAAAAGTGCCGGTGGTGCGGATTTCAGGAGAACGCCGGGGCGCAAAAGTCAGGCTCTGTTGCGATGACAACGGGATCGGCATCCCGAAGGACTTGCAGTCCCGCGTATTTGTCATGTTTCAGCGGCTGAGTAAAAACTACGAAGGCACGGGCATCGGCCTGACACTCGTGAAAAAAGTGGTTGAGCGCATGGACGGCACCGTGGGCATCGAATCCGAGCCGGGCAACGGCAGTCGCTTTTGGATTGAACTGAACGCGGCCGATGAAACGACGCGGTAAATAAATCCCGCGGGCATGCGCCGGAACATGGGCCCGGACGCCCATGCCATCTCAATGCTTCAGCAGCCGTCTCCCTCCGAGTAGGCAGCGAGCTTGCTCGCGCTCCGAACCGCGCCTGCAAGCAGGCGGCCTACCGAGACACACCTCAGCCAAAATCGAGTGTGGGCAGGGGAGGGAAAAAAGTTTTTCCCTTGAAGAGGGCGACCAAGTCTTCGAGCGCCGGATACTTTTCGCAGTAGAAGTCCGCTCCAAACGCACGGGCGTTCTCCATGTCGAGCGGTCGATTGGACGAACTCATGATCACGATCGGAAGGCGGTTGAACTCGGGTTGGGCGCGAATCCATTTCAGCACCTCAAAGCCGTCCCGCCTGGGAAGCTTGAGATCCAAAAAAATGATGTGGGGGAGCGGAACCGCGGGGTTTTTCAGACGAGCCTGAAAATAAGCGACGGCTTGCTCTCCATCGGTCGCGATATTGATGGGGCTGGTTACTTGAGCGCGCTTGAGCAGCAACTGAATCAGCAGAATGGCATCATCATCGTCATCGATGAGGAGCACGGGTTCAGCCTTGGCGGGATCGATGGAAAAGGGGGTGTGTGGAGTCGAGAGCGCTTTCATGAGCTTAACCAAGGATCCCAGCATCTTGGCCGGTCCTTGCCCTAAGAGGAAGGCCTCCTTCAGCGCTGTCGAGAGTGCGTTTAGCCCAAAGCGCACAAACGGATAAATCCCCGCAGGGTCCATGGGAGATTTAAGCGAAGATGCAAGGGACGACCTCAGGCGCTCAAGGCAAGGTCGGCGGGCTTTTCCATCTCGGGGGGCGTTTGACGGCTGAGCTTGGCGACGCGTTCAAGCGCCCAGGCAAGCCGGTTGGACACCTCATACGGATGCATGCGTAGCAATTGCGCGATGGTGGAAAGCGGCATTCCCAGCACATGTCGCAAGGCGAGCAATTCACAATCGCGTGGATCGATTTTGCCGGGCTGCAAGGCGATCACCCGAACGAACGTCTTTAAATCCAACCCGGGCTGGTGGCTGGAGAGGGTTCGCCGCATGCGTCGCCGTGCAATCAGTCCGACGGATCGCCAGTGATACATGCGCACAAACCGGAAGCTGGCGTAGTAAATCCATTCGATCACGGACGCCGGGCTGTCGCCCATCCGCTTCCGGGCCCGGGAAAACACTTGTTGCGTGATTTTTTCCGCCGCCACTTCGTCGCGCAACAGCGCGTGCGCGAGATGGAAAATCGAACGGTGATGGTTGCGAACCAGTCTGACAAACGGATCCGGCTGGCGTGGCTGAAAAGGTGAGTCTTTCCAAGTCGTGTGATCGAGCGGGCCCAAGGAAACCGGAGTGCCGGCATGGGCGCGGATGGACGAAGCAGGGTCATACATGGGGGTGGAAAGTCAGGAGGTTTTCCGGCGGCGGGCGGCCAGCATCTGATCATGCTGGGCTTCTTCGATGCCCTCGATCGCGAGGCGTTCATTAAGGTCGTCATCATCCGCTTCGTTGTAAGTCGGGGTCTGGTGTCCGGGGACGGAAATCGGTTCACTGGGATCGCGGCTGAGGGCGCAGGCGATGGAAGGCGTGTCATCGGCGGTGGTTTCGGGCAGGTCGCGGCCTTGCAGTTCCTGGCGGGCGGCCCGGCGGTCTTCGGCGGTGGGGGTATCCCGGCCTTCAATCAGAGCGATTTCCTGCGCCCGGGCCTCGATCATGGCGCGGGTGATTTCTCCCGCTTCCTCGCCGTGCAGCAGGATTTTTCCAGAGTGTTTTTCGTGTGAATTCATTGGGAGTGGAGAGGTTGAAAAGTGGTTCCTTGAAATTTAGGGGGAGTATAGCCGTTGCCTGGGCACGCAGGTATCAGGCCCCCTTCTTAAGCGCGCGTGGGGTGCGGAAAGCGGCGGACTTTCGGAAAAAACCGCCGAGGCAAATGATCATGCCTTTGTGAAAAAAAGCCGCCGACCCGGGTGGGCGTCGGCGGCGAAAACGAACAAGGCCGATGGCGCGTCGTGCGCCGTCCTTATTTGACCGCGATGTTGTTTTTCACCTCGGTGACGCCTTGGACCTTGGAAGCTAGGAAGCCGGCGCGTTCCTTTTCCGCCGTGGTATCGACGAAACCGCTCAGCTGCACCACGCCGCGAAATGTATCCACATTAATTTGACGGGCCTTGACCACCTCGTCGGAGGCGAAGGCGGCTTTGACCCTGGCGGTGATGGCCGAGTTGTCGATGTATTCGCCCGTGCTTTCACGTGTGGACGTTCCAGAGCAACCGCTGCTGATCAGGATCGCACCGGAGGTGAACAATGTGGCAAGGCACATGCTGAGAAGGCGGGAATTGGTTTTCATGATAGATGGAGTTTTTGTGGCGGTTGATGCGAACAACGATACCCATGCTCATATCACTCACCAGCGAGCGGACTGCAGTGTCGCCCATGAGGATTATGCCTGAGCGGCCCATGAAAAATTTGGCAAATGGGGGAACCGCCTGATGGCGGTCGCCATAAAATCACGATATTGTGTGCCGGAACTGTTTCCAACCGCAGACCTCCCTTAAGCGTAGTGATCTCAGCCATCTTAGCCTCCCGCATCCTTACGGCTTCCGAAACGCCCAAGACCATTCAGGTGCTGGTGGTGGAGGACCAGGAGGACGACTACATTTATCTCGAACGTATTCTGAGGAAAGCGGTGTTCGCCCGCTATGAACTTGTTTGGTGTTCCACGTATGAAGCGGGCATGGAGGCGCTCGCCGCCAAAAAGCACGATGTGGCGCTCTTCGACTACAATCTGGGTTCGGGCACCGGACTCGATCTCCTGAGGGAGGCGATTTCCATGAAGTGCGAGCAACCGGTCATTCTCCTTACGGGACATGATAGCCCGGAGGTGGATCGAGAGGCCTTGGGCGCGGGGGCGGCGGATTATCTGTGCAAGAACGGGCTTAACATCACGCAGCTTGAGCGGGCCATTCGTTATTCGCTCAGGCAGGCGTTGATGCTCTCTTCGGTGAAAAAGAGCCAGCACCAGCTGGAGTTGTTTATGCGCAATGTGCCTTGCGCGGTTTGCATTCGCGATGAGGCGGGGCGCTATGTTTTCCAAAACGAGCGGTTTAAAAAACACTTTGAACATGCGCCGGTCAGCTCGATCTGGGAACCCACGCTTTCGCAGGAGCCGCGTTCATTCACCGATGGTGAGCATTACTGGCTGGTGAGTTCCTTCCCGATGGAAGAGGGCCGGTTGCAAGGCCTCGCCGCCATTGAAATCACCGAGCGCATCAAGGCCGAGGAGATGCTCCTCAAAACCACCGGACTCCTCAATGGCATCCTCAAGAGTCTGCCGGTGATTGCCTGGAGCGTAGACGTGGAAGGCACCATTCTTGAGGCGCGTGGAAGCGGTTTGGAGGGAGTGGGGCTTAATGGTGATCAGCTGGTGGGCCGGTCCTTGGCGGATTTCTCGCCGAACGCCGCGACCGAGCTCGCGAAAACGTTCCAGGCCGGCGACTCCAACTTCATCCTGCCCATCACGCACGAGGGACGGGAGCACGCGTTTGATACGTTCTTTCATCAGACCCGCTCGCAAGGCCGCAACGCCGTGGGCTTCTCGATCGATATCACCGAGCGCCGCTGGCTTGAGCGAAAAGTTCTCCTCATCAGCGATGCCGAGCAGTTGCGCATCGGCGCCGATCTTCATGACGGTCTTGGCCAACACCTCACGGGGATCGCCTGCATGGCGGCGGCATTGCGAGATCGTCTGAAGGCGGCTGATCGCCCCGAGACCAAACAGGCCGACGATATTGCCCGCTTGGTCAACGAGGCCACGGCACAGACACGCGCACTCGCCCGGGGCTTGTGTCCGGTGCAGCTCGATCAGTCGGGGCTGCATGCGGCGCTCGAGCACCTGGCCTACCAGATGGAGCTTCTGCATGGTCTGGAGTGCCATTTCCGGGACAACGACGAGCCGTTCGACTGCGAGCATGACAGTGCCCTGCATCTTTACCGCATCACCCAGGAGGCGTTGAGCAATGCCGTTCGACACGGCAAGGCCCGTCGCATCGAGGTGGTGCTCGATTCCAGTCCCCAAGGTCGCCGCCTCGCCATCGAGGACAACGGCCAGGGATTCGATCCGTTGCAGAAACCCGCGGGTGCCGGCGTCGGCTTGCGGCTTATGCAATACCGGGCGGCGATGATCGGCGGAAATCTTTCCATCGAATCGCAACCGCAAGGTGGAACCCGGGTCGAGTGCGTCTTTCCCTTCTCTCTTTCTAAATGAAATCCTCCGCGACAACACCGGTCCATCCGGCCTCCCAGTCCACACCCACCTTGGCGAAACGTCGCATCTTCCTCGTCGATGATCATCCCATCACGCGGCAGGGCGTCGTGGTCCTCATCAATCAGGAAGCAGACCTCGAGGTCTGTGGTGAGGCCGACAGCGCTCCCAAGGCCTTCGATCTCTTGCAGAAGAGCAAGGCCGATCTCGCCGTCGTCGACATCTCGCTGAAAACGACCAGTGGCATCGAACTGACGAAGAATCTCAAGGTGCTTCTGCCCGATCTGCCCGTGCTCATCATGTCGATGCATGACGAGAGTCTCTATGCCGAGCGCGCGTTGCGCGCCGGTGCCAAGGGCTACGTCATGAAGCAGGAAGCCAGTGATAACATCCTGATCGCCATCCGCCGCATTCTCGATGGCGAGCTGTATCTGAGCGACAAAATGAAGGAGAAGATGCTCCATCGTCTCGTGCACAATCGTAAGGACGAAGTGGTGTTCTCGATCGACACCCTCAGTGATCGCGAAATGGAGGTTTTCCAGCTCATCGGGAACGGCTTCAGCACGCGGCAAATCGCCACGAAGCTCAACCTGAGCGTGAAGACGATCGATTCCTACCGTGAACATTTGAAGCTCAAGCTTCACATCGAAAAGGGCGCCGATCTCGTGCGCCACGCGATCCAGTGGGTGAAGAGCGAGAATATCGTGTGATCTTGTCCGGCCGCCTGGCAGGCGGGTTTGGTTTGAGAGTTGTTGAAGCGAGGTAGCGAAGAATCCCCCATCCTTCCAGATGGGGGATTTGCCATTATGCGGAGCGAAGCAGGCCGGATTCTTGGCCTGCGTGCATTCGTTTAAAATGCACGCATGATTAACAAATCCGTGCAAAAAACACCGGTCGCCGAATCTGAAGACCAAGAACGGTCGGGGGTGACATTGACAGTTCTTATGATTGGTGACGAAGCGCGGAGCCGCCGACTTCTCGCGTTCGGCCTTGCGGGAGAAAACGATGCGGCCACATGCGTCGGTTCACTGGTGGCGCTGGATGCGTTGCCCTCGATAAGTGGATTCGGGGTGGTGCTGATCGATTGGGAAATGAAGTCGGCATCGGCGGTCTTGCTGCTGCAGCGTCTTCGACAACTTGATTCCAATGTGCCCGTCGTCGCCACGGTCTCGGATGAACTCACGGCGCGCGCGGCCCGGCAGCACGGCGTCAATCACTGCATCATCAAGCCATTTTCCACGCAGGATCTGAAAGATCTTTTGACCCGCTGCGCGCGCGCAGCCCTGGACATCCCGCCGGACACGTTGGAAAAAGAGCCGACCGCCGACGAGGCTGATGAAGCGATTCATGTCTCGTCGCCGGTGGTCTTCGGTTCGCAAAGCCAACGAATGAGGCAGGTTCTTCAAATTGCCCTGAGGGTGGCGCCGACCTCGGCAAACATTCTTATCCTTGGGGAAAATGGAACCGGTAAAACCGCGCTCGCCCGCGGTGTGCACGAGCGCAGCCTGCGCAAGCGCATGCCGTTCGTCACCGTGAACTGTCCCTGTCTTCAGGCGCAGTTGCTGGAGAGTGAATTGTTCGGGCATGTCCGCGGCTCATTCACGGGTGCGATCAATGACACGCTTGGCAAGGTGGCGGCCGCGGAGGGTGGCACGTTGTTTCTTGATGAAATCGGCGAACTCCCGCTCGAGATTCAACCCAAGCTGCTGCGGCTTTTGCAGGACCGTCAATATGAGCGTCTGGGAGAGACGAAGACGAGGCATGCCAATATTCGCGTGCTGGCGGCGACGAATCGCGATTTGAGCGAAGAGGTCAAAATGGGACGTTTTCGCGAAGATCTTCTTTACCGTCTTAACGTCATCACGCTCGACATGCCGCTGCTGCGACGTCGGCCCGAGGATATTTTGCCTCTCGCCGAGGAGTTCTTGCGTGAAGTCACCCGCGGGGCCGATCTGAAGGGGAGTCGTGCTTTCACGCCGGCCGCCCGACAGGCGTTGATGGCGCATTCCTGGCCGGGAAATCTGCGTGAGCTGCGCAATGTGGTGGAGCGGGCGGCAATTCTTTCCGATCGTGAAAATATCGATGTCGATGATTTCCCCCCTTTCACTTCGGTGGTGCAGCCCGGGAAGCCGCAAGTGGGCGATCTCGTGAGTCTGGCGGAATTGGAGGAAGCGCACATTCGCGAAGTGGTGGCTCGCACCCAGACGCTGGGCTATGCGGCTCATGTGCTCGGAATCAACCAGGCCACGCTTTATCGTAAGCGGAAGCGGCTTCCGGCCTCGATTGATGCGTTTCCTGTTCCGCAGGCGATTTGACGGGGTGTGGCTTTTCAGGGGGCCGGACGAGGGCGAAAATCAAAACCCCTCAAACGTCACGGGGGTGTAGACGCCGAGGGGCCAGAGGGGAAGGGATGGGGGCGCTGGTTATCAGCGCTTGGTCTTGGTGCGTGCGGTCTTTTTGACGGGCGAAACGACGCGTGTTGTGGCGGGGAGCGCTTTACGGGCCGGTTTGCTCGCGGGCTTGGGCGCAGGCTTTATTTCCTTGGACGGTTTTCGAGTTGGGCGTGCCACCGGAGCCGGTGCCTTGGACTTGGTCGTCGTCAGACGGCTGCGCGGTTTTCCCTGCTTGATGGATTCATCAAAGTTCGCTGCGGAGACGGAGATGCCGCCCCTGCCTTCCACCGAAGGATCAACGCCGAGGAGCTGGCGCTCGGCTTCAAGCCAGATCTCTTTGTCGCGTCCAGTTGGCCTGCCATATCCCTCCCACAATTCCTTGGCCCGTTGAGAGATGTTTTCCTGCGAAACGGATGGGGCGAGTTCGTTTTGGCCGGAGGATTTTTTCATGTAAATCGTCCGATCACTCTATCGTTAAGCGCGGCACGGCGGCATCAGGGTAAACCTGTGCCGGTGCCTAGGGAGATTCGGACGCCCCTGCACAATCAAGTGCAGAGGTTGTCCGCCAGTCGTGTGTTTGGTCATGTCGTCGGACCGTGACGTCCGCGACCCATGACCAGAGAGGCGATGAACAAAACGAGAAAAATCACGAACAGAACCTTGGCGATCGAGGCGGCGACACCCGAGATGCCGCCAAAGCCGAGCACGGCGGCGATCAGGGCAACAATGAGAAAGATAATCGTGTAGCGTAGCATGAGGGGAGATGGATTGAGGTTGTCGCGCGCCGGGGCGGGTATCGCCGTTGAGCGCAACAGGTGAGGGCATGAGCCATGCCAATGGCTTTGTGATCATCCAACCGACGTGGCCTCAGGCGCCTGTGTCTTTCTCACTTGGATGGACTATAGCTCAGATTGCATGAAGCCGTGGTGATGAGCGGTCATATTGCAATCGACGGCGCGGTGGCGCGCCGAAGCGAAAAAGAAAGCGCCCCGCAGACGGATCTGCGAGGCGCGTGGTGCCAGGCTGAAAACTTCGGAGCCGGCTTTGGCTTACAGGTTAAAACCCACGCCGACGCTCCAGAGGAAAGCTCCGTCATCGAAGTTATCATCCACTTCTCCGGAGTCTTCAAACGTCCACGCATAGTTGATGAGCGCGAAGAGGAATGTTTTCGGCTTCACGTAGAATTTAACACCGCCCTCGAGGCCGGCGGCCCAGGTGTCGCTGCTGTTGTCGCCATAGAGAGCGCCAAAGTTCACGCCGACAAACGGACGGAGGGCGCTGGTCCCGATGTGATAATCGAGGGCGACAAACGTGGAGCCGTCGTATTCGGCGTTGCCGGTCGTGCTGTTGGAGTAGTTCACGGATTGGCGTCCCACGACTTCAAGCATGTCGCTCACGAAATAGCCGAGCGACACGTTGACGCCGCCGAGCGAGTTGTCGAAGTCGGTATTGGTGGACCCGCTGCCACCGAGAGTGACTTCCCAGTCGCCCATTTCGGCTCCAAAGCCGTCATACGTAGGATTGGTGGTCTGGTATTGAGCTTGGGCCGTAAAAGCCGAAGCGATCAACAAGGAGGTCACCGCTAGGATCAGTTTTGTTTTCTTCATTGGATTTATTTGTTGGTCGTTCCCGGTCAGGGGGACTTCACCAAATTTCCGATGTCGTATCCGCTCCGCAATACGCAAGCAGGTCGCAAAGTCCTGAAAGCCCCATCGGTAACCGTGGCATGAAAGTCATCAGGCAATGTGAATCATGCATCCCGTGATCAAGATGCCGGAGCTCGGGGTTTCACTGCCTCGGCAGGAACGATGAGCGGCGTCTGCTGGTCATAGCGGGTGCGGCGACCTGCCCCCTTGGTGTCGTGCGCCCAACCCCAGCAAGGAGTCCTATGTTCAAAAAATCAGCCTTCTGCATCTCCACCTCCCGCATTCAGGCCGAGCGTATCGTTGACAGCCTCCGTGCGGCGGGCTTCTCCAACAGCGACATTTCGGTGCTCTTTCCCGACAAGGATACCACGCGTGATTTTGTGCATGAAAAGCATACCAAGGCTCCGGAAGGCGCGGTTGCGGGCGCGAGCGCGGGAGGCATTGCCGGTGGGGCGCTCGGCTGGATCGCCGGCATCGGAGCTCTCGCGATTCCGGGAGCGGGTCCTTTTATCGCCGCCGGCCCGATTGTCGCGGCCTTGAGCGGAGTGGGCGTGGGCGCCACGATCGGCGGCATCACGGGTGCGCTTATCGGACTGGGAATCCCCGAGTTCGAGGCGAAGCGTTACGAGGGGAAGATCAAGGCGGGTAATATCCTCATCTCCGTCCATACCGAGAATTCCGAGGAGCTGATGGACGCGCGCAAAATCTTCAGACGTGAAGGCGGCGATTACATCAGCAGCACCTCCGAGTCCCCGGTGCCGAAGGCGGCGAGGGAGGATTATGCCGCGCGCAAATGAGGCCCCGTGTTGACTGCAAGCGCAGAGCCGGGCGCAATGCCGGTTCGGACGTCGATGCTTTGTCATGTTTAATGCCGCCAAAGATGCTCTCTCCAGCCAAGCCGCCCGCAGCTATGTCAACGGGCTGATTCAACGGTATGGGGAAGTGCGGGACCTAAGAATCAACTCCAAGGCAAAAACGGTGGACATCGTATGCGTGCTCAAAGGCGAGCACGAGCCGGTGAGGGTGCGCATCGACAGTTACCGCATCGAGAGCGAAGGCCCGAATCGTTTTATCAAGCTGCAGTCGTGCTCCTGCTCACGCCTCTGGTTGCAACATCTGCTCGAAGATCAGGCGTGCGGTCGTCGTTTAAAACTGCCCTCGTGGGCGGCGGCGGCGTTGTAGGCTGTCGCGGCACTCTACTTGCTGCCCTGGGGAAGGCCTTTGTGGCTGGCCGGTTCCTGTGCAAGCGCGGTGTGTTTGAACTGCGGGTTCTCGGCGGCAAGATCGTCGCGTGGTTCGTAGCCGATCAGCGCGCGGGCATCGGACAGATCCAGGCGCTTGAAGCGATTGTTGCTCAGCCCATGGAAAATCGCGAACAGCAGCGTCTCATCATCCACGCAGCGGACGATGAGTTGATTCAGGTCACGCCGTGATACGAAGGCGTCCAGCAAGCTCGCGCTATCCGGGGCGGCGGCCGTGGTCCGCGGTTGGAATGCACCGATGCGCAACGCGATCACCGACATGCCTTCTTGTTCCGCAAAGTAGCGGCCAAGTGCTTCGCCAAAGCATTTGGAAACACCGTAAAGATCTCCCGGGTTTACCGGTTCGCTGGTCTTCACCTGCACGTCGGCCGGGTAACCGGATACCGCATGAATGGAGGAGGCGTAAATCACTCGTCTCACCCCGGCCACCCTGGCGGCCGACATGAGATTGTAGGTTCCGATGATGTTGGATTGAAGCAGGCTGTTCCAATGCGCGTCGGGATTGGGATCGGCCGCCAGATGGATCACGGTGTCCATTCCCTGGCAAAGTTCGATCAAGCGGGGACGATCACCGAGGTCGGCTTCCACGACTTCGCCGAAACGGGCGAGATTTTCCGTATCCGCATCACCCGGACGCACCATGAGCCGTCGCACATGATGAGCGGGGGCGTTCTCCGCGTAGTAGGACCCGATGTGACCGCCCGCTCCGGTGACCAGCACGCGATGCAGGTTGGCGGTCTTTAACTTGGCTACGGTTTCGTTGGGCGTGAAGGAGAGCGGCATGTGGAAAAATAACCACAGGACGACGCCCCGCGCCATCGGGCACCCTGCTCGCGCCGGCACCGTGAAAACACCTCGGTTTCAGGCTTGGGCCAGCGTGATGGCGATGCGTGTGCCGGTGCCCGAGGGTGACGGGCCCACGGCGATTTTTCCGTTCAATCGCTGGACCGTGCGATGCACGATGGACAGGCCGATGCCGGTCCCGGGATACTGCGGATGAAAGCGCTCGAACAATCCGAAGATGCGCTCACGCGCGTCAGCAGGAATGCCGATGCCATTGTCGGTGATATAGACTGAGACACTGCCGGCGTTGCGCTCGGCGGAAATTTCGACCCGCGGACGCACGTCTATGGCGACGAACTTGATTCCGTTGCCAATCAAATTTTGGAAAATGACCTGAAGGAGCGTCGCATCACCCAGCACGACCGGAAGCGGCCCGCTGGTTGCCACCTCGGCGTTCCGCTCGGTGATCTCAGCCTTCATCAATGCCGTGGTGGAGCGAAACACCTCGTCGAGATTCACCGTCGTCAATTGGAGCTTCTGCTGAGTCACCATCGCGTATTTCAGGAGATCGGTGATGAGCTCATCCATCTTCGTGACAGATTCCTGGATGCGATCCAAGTGGTTGATCGCTTCGGGAGAGAGCTCCTTTTTGAAGTCTTCACACAAGATTTGGCTAAACCCCGAGATTCCTCGCAGCGGGCTGCGGAGATCGTGCGCCACCGAGTAGTTGAAGCGCTCCAACTCCTGGTTGAGCTGCTCGATTTCGATGCGACGCTTCTCGCTTTGCCGGGCGGATTCGACCAGCGCAAAGATCTTGGGCACGAGAGGAAACAAGGCCAGCGCGGTGGCCACTGACGCGGCGGCGGTCACCACTTTGATGTAACCGGAAAGCCAGTAAACCGGCTCCCAAATAACCCAGACTTCCATGAAGTGGGTGAAGCCGCACGAGATGATGAAGAGTCCGAAGGCCAGAAAGATCCAATTAAAGGGTATGCCCTTGCTCGCCTTGTAAACCAAGTAGCCGAGCGTCGCGGAGATGGAGACGTAGGCCAGGCCGATCAACAGGTCGGAGATGACGTGCAGCCACACGAGCTTCGGGTCACGAAGGTAGCAGAACTCGTGCGGCATGCCGATGCGCGTGAAGACCGAAATACCAAGCGCCTCAAACACGAGCGCGCCAGAAAGACATGTTCCGACGATAACGGCACTCCAGCGAAAAACCGGAAGTGTAAGCCAGCGTGAAGGCGCGGATTTCAAAGGTGGCGAAAGGGGGCCATTGAATTAGGGGATGCGGGGGAGCAAAGCTCCTAGATCTATCGTGAAGAGACGTGTTGCCGGGGGATAACGACACTGGCGATCTGCAAGCCCTTTAAAGGGATTGTGGGCGTTTCTGGCAAGCGCCTGTCTTGATTCCCCCCGCGCACCGCAATCCGGGATCACACGGCTGCAAATCGCCGTGTTCGACGCCAAGATGCTTCCAACGCCTCAGCAACACTTCGCGATGGCTCAAAGCCGAACCACGGCCCACTGAGGAACACGAACGCGCCCATTGTGTGATCATCGGCCGGCGAGTATGTTGGCCGATGTCGTTATCGTTTGAAACCCGGCGACGGCATTTGCCTCCCCGATCACGTGCCCGGCGGCCCGAGCCGGTCGTGGAGGCGAAGACTGCGGCGGCCGAGGCAGGGCTGCGTTACGTCATCGACCGATCGCCTGGCATCACTCGTAAGCGCGCGGGCGACGGATTTGTCTACGTGGACTCCAGTGGACGTCGTATTCAAGACCCTGTGACGCTAGCGCGCATTCGCAGTCTGGCGATCCCGCCCGCCTGGCAGGACGTGTGGATTTGCCCGCAGGCACGCGGTCACTTGCAAGCGACCGGGCGCGATGCACGCGGTCGCAAGCAGCACCGTTATCATCCGAGGTGGAGTGAGACGCGCGATGGGGCGAAGTTTAGCCGCACCATCGCTTTTGGTCGTGCGTTGCCGCGCATCCGACGCCGGGTCGCGCGAGATTTGCGCCGACCGGGATTGGGGAGGGAAAAGGTGCTCGCCGCGATGGTGCGGCTACTGGAGACCACGCATATCCGTATCGGCAACGAGGAGTATCTTAAGCAAAACCGCTCCGTTGGCCTTAGCACGATGCGTGACCGCCATGCCTCGGTCCGCAGTGGGGTCATTCACTTTAACTTTCGGGGCAAGGGCGGAAAACAGCACGAGATCGACCTCGAAGATCCGCGACTCGCGCGGATCGTTCGGCAGACCCAGGAGTTGCCAGGGCAGGAATTGTTTCAATACCTCGACGAACACGGCGTGAATCAGAAGATATCCTCGACGGATGTGAACGCCTATCTGCGCGAAATCGCCGGGTCGGCATTCTCCGCAAAAGATTTCCGCACATGGTCCGGCACGGTGTTGGCGGCGGTGGCTTTGCGTGAGTTGGAAAAGGCCAACACACAAAAGCAGGTGAAACGTAATCTGGTCGCCGCGATCGAGAACGTCGCGCGTCGCCTCGGTAACACGCCGGCGATCTGTCGAAAATGCTACATACACCCGGCCATTATAGAGAGCTATCTTGATGGAAAAACCGTCGAGGTTCTGAGGGCGCAGGCCGCGGCAGAACTGCGTGCGGCCCGGTCAGGGCTCAGCGTCGAGGAAAAGGCCGTGCTCGCTTTCCTGCAGACCCGCCTTCGTGCTTCCCGGGGAAAACCCGCGGGGGCGCGGTAAAACTCCTACACCGTGTGCCGGTGAGTGCCTGCGAGACGCTGGCGACCCTCGTCGTTATATTCTGCGGGCCATGAGCAAAAAGCCTTCTGTTCCACCATCGTCACCATCGTCGCATCCCGCTTCTTCCGAAAAGAAAAAGCCGGAGCTGAAGGCCCAGCCTCCGGCGGAATCGGCATCCAAAAAAGCCGACAAGGAAGCCAGGAAAGGTAATCCGCTCTCAGCTGAAGGTCCTCGGGACCGTTCACCCAAACAGGAAAATCTCTGAGCTCTCACCTCAGGCGCACGTCTCGTCGTGAAAGGTCCTTTGGGAATGGGCGCCGTAAGACTGTGGAAGGGCTATTGCTATCCACTGGGCGCCACGTGGACGGGCGACGGTGTAAACTTTGCACTGTTTTCCCAACATGCCACGGGCGTGGAGCTTTGCCTGTTCGCCGATTCCGATCAGCCGGAGGTTGCCCGTGTGCGTCTGACTGAATACACGGATCAGGTCTGGCACGGGTTTTTGCCCGATGTGCGTCCCGGCCAACTTTACGGTTATCGCGTCGAAGGTCCTTACGCCCCGGAAAAAGGCCATCGCTTTAATCCCCACAAACTCCTGCTTGATCCCTACGCCAAAGCGGTGTGCGGCAGTCCTGAGCGCTGGGACGAAATGTTTGGCTACGTGATCGGACATCCAGACAAGGACCTCTCCTTTGACGAGCGCGACAATGCAACCGTCGCGCCCAAGGGCATGGTGGTGGACACGCATTTCAAATGGCGCGATCGGCATCATGTGCGCCGACCCTTTCACGAGACCGTTATCTATGAGGTGCACGTGAAAGGTTTTTCGAAATTGTGGAAAGCTCTCCCAAAGTCCCTGCGAGGCACCTACGCCGGCCTCGGCAGTGCGAAGGCGATCAAGTATTTCAAAAACCTTGGCGTGACCGCGCTGGAGCTCATGCCAGTGCACGAACATGCCGAGTCGCGCCACTTGCATGAGAAAGGACTTTCCGACTACTGGGGCTACAACACGCTCGGATTCTTTGCGCCCGAGGGAAACCTCAGCAGCTCGGGCCACAGCGGGAGTCAGGTCCGTGAATTCAAAAGCATGGTCAACAACCTGCACCTCGCCGGCATCGAGGTGATTTTGGACGTCGTCTATAATCACACGGCGGAGGGAAACCATTTGGGGCCCACGCTGAGCTTTCGCGGCATCGACAATGCCAGTTACTACCGCCTCGTTCCCGGACACCTGCGCTACTACATGGACTACACCGGCACGGGCAACACGCTCCTCGTGCCGCATCCGCGCGTGCTCCAGTTGGTGATGGACAGCCTGCGCTACTGGGTGACGGAGATGCACGTGGACGGTTTTCGCTTCGATCTGGCCCCGGCGCTCGCGCGCGAGTTGCACGAGGTCAGCAAGCTCTCCTCGTTTTTTGATGCGATTCACCAAGACCCGATCATCTCGCAGGTGAAGCTCATCGCCGAGCCGTGGGACTTGGGCGACGGTGGCTACCAGGTCGGCAATTTTCCCGTGTTATGGGCCGAGTGGAACGGCCGCTATCGCGATACGCTGCGACGTTACTGGAAAGGCGAATCCGGCCGCATGAGCCGTTTTGCGCACCGTTTCTGTGGCAGCGCCGATATTTACGAGCGCAGCGGCAAAACCCCGTCGGCGAGCATTAATTTTATCACGGCTCACGACGGGTTCACGTTGCGCGATTTGGTTTCGTTCAATGAAAAACACAACGCCGCCAACGGAGAGAGCGGCAGGGACGGTTCCGATAACAACAGCTCGTGGAACTGGGGATATGAAGGCCTTGATGCACCTCCCAAGATCCAAGTCCTGCGCCGCCGGATCATGCGCAATTTTCTCGCGTCACTGTTCCTTTCCCAAGGCGTGCCGATGCTTCGCGCCGGTGATGAATATGGCGGCACCCAGCGGGGTAACAACAACGCATATTGCCAGGACAACGAGATCAGCTGGCTCGATTGGTCCCGCGACGAGCACGCGCAACGACTGACCGAGTTCACGAGCCGTCTCATTCACTTCAGGCTTCGGCATCCGATCTTTCATCACCCCCGGTTTTTTCAGGGGCGGGATCCGCGCGGCAACGGGGTGAAGGACATCAACTGGCTGAATCCCGATGGCTCCGAGATGAGCGACGGCGCGTGGCAGTCGGAGGACGCCAAGGCCTTCGGTGTGATGTTGTGCGGCGACTCGCTGGAGCTGCGCGATTACTACGGCAAGCCGGTGACCGATGACACGTTCCTGATTTATTTCAACGCCGACTCCGAAGACGTGAACGTGATACTGCCCGGCAAAGGGGCCAACCGCGTGCGTTGGCGTCATGTCATCAGCACGGAGGACGAGTCGGGTTTTATAGAGGGCGACCCCACCTATTTCGCCGGTGAGGAACGCCTGTTGTCCGCGCATTCGGTCTCTCTCTACGTCCAGGTGGAAGGCACCGGGGCGGATGCACGAATTTTCACCAGAAAGTGGTTTTCTGAAACGCAGTGACCAGGAACAAAAACGATTAAAAAAACAAAATTATGAGCGACCTCGACGGGGTAAAAATGAAGCGAAACAACAACAAAAAGGGGGCGGCCTTGCCCGTGCTTTTTTTGAACCGTGAAGGCGAGCCGGAGATGGCCGGATCGCCTGGCAGCGCCACGCCCTTTGGTGCGGATGCTCCTGCGTTTTCCATTCAGGGCGATGGGTGTCGCGGCCAGCGAGCGATCTTGTTGCCGCAAGAGAAGGCGATGAATCGTCTGCAGCGTGCCTTGTTCGAAACGGGCCAGTTGTGCGTGACGACCCATGACGGGTTGGTGCGCGTATGTTTTTCCGGGATGGGTGATCCCGAGCGATTGTTTGTCGAGTCGGTGCCGCGCGACGTGGCGGTGCCGGCGGTGGACTGCGATTTTCCCGGTTGCCTGTGCTCGCTGGAGCAGGCGGAAAAGATCTTGCGACGAATCTATCGTGGGGAGAGCAGCAGCCGCCTGGAAGCGTTGTTGGATCGACTCGCGCACGGGCGCCGCAAGCAGCAGCAAACGAGCATGGCTCGTCGGTTGCGTGCCGCTTAGCCGTATCCCTGCAATTGAACCGGTCTAATTCAAGTAGCAGCCGAGGTAACGAGGCCGGGATTAGCCACTCCCCCGCTAACAGCCTCGTTACCTCGGCTGCTACGTTCGACTGCATGGTTACGGCTTAGTTAGATTTGGCTTTTGTTCAACCGGGCGGACGACCGATGGTGGTGTGAGCCGGGGACCTGATACCCGGTTCATGGGCGATGGATTAAGTTCCGGCCTTATGACAACCATCGACCTCATGCTCAACCAGCACCCTCGGGCGGTGCCGACGACACGCGAATCCTATGCGGTGGCGGCCGCGGCACTTTCGATGTGTGAAGAAGTGTGCACCTCATGCGCCGACGCCTGCCTCGGTGAAACCGAACATGTGCATAAGCTCGTCCGCTGTATCCGGGCGAATCTGGACTGCACCGAAATCTGCGGGACCACCGCGCGTCTGCTGACGCGCCAAACCGAATCGGACGCGCCGGTCGTCCAGGCTCAACTTCATGTGTGTGTTCTTGCCTGCCAGACGTGTGCCGACGAATGCTCCGCGCATGCCGCGATGCACGGCCATTGCGCGACCTGTGCGGATACGTGCCGCTATTGCCAGGAATGCTGCAACCGGCTGCTCGGCGAAATCTCGTCCTCCGGCGTGCGCGAAGAAAATTTTTCCACGCACGCAGCTTGATTACGCGGAGCGCGCATCTTGGGCCGGAGTGGATGTGCGCATGGGCACCAGGCGCAGTCCTCCGGCGCCTTCGCCTACGGTCGCCGTCGCGCCTTCGTGATATTCGGCGTCTTGGTTGACCTGCCAGAGATCGTAGAGACGTCGTCCGGCTATGATGTTTCGCGCGCACAACATGGCGGTCATCATGGCGTGGTCCTGGTTGTTGTATTTGTGCATGCCGTTGCGGCCAACGAGGTGCAGCGTGGGATAGTTGCGCTCCATTTCGCGGCGGAGCGTGTCCACATTTTCGGCGTAGGTGTCGTCGTAAACGGGATAGGCCTTTTTTTGGCGAACCACGCAGCCATCGACCACGTCGTCCATCTTTGCGAGGCCGATCTTTTCGAGCTCCATCTTGGCGAGGGAGATCAACGTCTGGTCGTCGGCGTCCCAAAGCCCGTCACCCTCGAAGCAGAAATACTCGAGGCCGTAGCAACACATGCCCGGCTCGGGGATCAGTTCGGGAGACCAGGATTTGAAGTTCTGGATGCGTCCTACTTTGACCGACGGATCGTGGATGTAGATCCAGTTGTCGGAGAATTGATCGGTGTCGGGCAGGATGAGCGCCACGGTGAGGAAATCCCGGTAGCTGAGTCGTCCGGCCGCCGCGAGCGCCGCGGGTGGCATGGCCGGAGTGAGGCTCTGGGCGAGTTCGCGCAACGGGGCGGAAGAGATCACTTCATCGGCGTGGATAAAGGATTCTTTGCCGGCCGGGTCGTGGAGAGTGAGCTTCCAGCGGCGACCATTGTAGGCGCAGGCGGTCACGCGTTTGCCCATGAGCACGGAGCCGCCTTGATCGCGAATGCGCTGGGTGCAGGCCTCCCACATCATGCCGGGACCGTGTCGCGGGTAGCGGAAGGAGCTGATGAGCGACTTGACCACGGTTGTCTTGTTGTCGCCGCCGCGAGGTTTTGGCGTGAACGCGGCCTTGATGGCGGAGGCGAGCGAGAGGCCCTTGATGCGCTGGGCGGCCCAATCGGCGGAGATCTCGCGGCAGTCCATGCCCCAGACTTTTTCGGTGTAGCTCTTGAAGAAAATGCTGAAGAGCCGGTGCCCGAATTCGTTGCTTACCCAATCTTGGAAATTGGTCGGGGAGGGGACGGGCTTGATCCGCGCCTTCATATACGACAACACGCAGCGCAGCGACTCGACGGGGCCGAGCTTGAGCAGGGCCTCGATGGGCTTGAGCGGGTAGGCGAAGAATTTGCCGCGATAAAAAATCCGAGAGGAGCGCGGGCGGACGAGGAAGTCGTCGGGGAGGATTTCGTCCCAAAGCGCCTCGACCTCGGCTGATTTCGAAAAGAAACGATGTCCGCCGATGTCGAAGCGATAACCGTGGTAATTCACCGTGCGGGAGATGCCGCCGACGTAACGGGGGTCGGCTTCGATCACGGTGGCGGACACGTTTTCCTTGGTGAGTAGATAGGCGGCAGTCAGACCGGCCGGCCCGCCTCCAATGATGGCTATGTGACGTGGTGGCATATGAAATTCAAGCGACCCATCCGCCGCGCACGAACTGGCTGGCGAAGGTGTAGTGGAGCCGTGCGCCGAAAAGCGCCAGCAGCACGGCGAGGGCGATCAGGAGCTTGCGGGCGATCCCCGGACGCGGCCCGATGTCGGCAAACGCGTGCAAGGCCCCGAGCACGAGGAACACATGCGTGCAGAAATGATAACGCGTCATGCTCTCCAACCCAACGGAGAAGACGCCGCTGACGCTGATGTAGAACAACGCGACGCCGACGAAGTAGAATCCAATGCGCTCACGCCAGCGCGTGGCACGCTGGAGGGCGGCGGCGATTTCCCAAACGGCCAGCGCAGCCAGGCCGAGCATCGTGACCGGCACAAAAAACTGACCGACCTGCGAAGCGACCTCCCAATTGGGCGACCAGCGTTGATACGAGGCGCTTTTGAACAGGCCGAGATAGTCGGCGCGCACGCCCCAGCCGGCCTCCTGGGTCATCATGTAGAAGTTCCAGTGTTGAAACCGTTCCTGGCAGTAGGCGAAAAATGCCAGCATGCCCGTGAGCGAGAGGGCCACGAGCGCGCCGGCGCGCAAAAAGGAAGGAGACGTCACGCGGTGCCATAAGGATGTCGGGTGGGCCGCGTCGTTTTGGAGCCACGTTCGCACGACGGGGAACAGCGCGGCGGGTGCGCCGGCGATGCGGGTGCCGGTCATGGCCGCCCCGTGAATGGCCCCGAGCACGAAGGCGGCCGGGCCTTGGCGCACGCTCCAGAACATAAAGCCGAGCAACAGAAGCAGGAACAGCGATTCGGAGTAGGCGGCGATCAGGAAAAACGCCGCGGGGTGCGCGAGCACAAGCACCACGGCCGCGGCGGACAGGGCCCACGAAAACTGCAATCGTTGCCGTGCGACCAGTAGGAAATACGTCCAGAAGCCGCAGGTCGCCAATTGGGAGGCGAGCGTCAGGCCGATCTCGGGTTTTATTCCCAGGCCCTTGATGACCGCCTCGCCTGAAAGGGGGAACCCGGGAAAGAACGCGACATTGGAGACCTCCATGCGCTTCACGGGACTCGGCGGAACGGGGCTTTGGTAACCACGTCCGATGATGTTGAGAAACCAGTGGCTGTCGTGCTGCACAAGGCGGCGGTAGCGCTCCTCGTAATTGCCCGCGGGCATCACGGTTTGCATGAGAATAGCCAGGTGAAGCGCCGTGATGAGGAAGGCTCCCGCAAGGCAGCAAAACGCTTCGCGAGCCAAAGGGCGTGAGGGAGTCGGTTTCAACGGGGATTAACGTCGGAGTGGGTTCAATCGCCCGAGAGTGCGGAGGCCTGTGTGCAATCACCGCGTTCGTGCTTACTCACGTTAGCAGGCGGAACGGAGTTGCATAACCAGACGCGGCTCCGTTCACCGGACCGGTGAATTTCCAGACGGTGGCCGGGGGAAATGCGGCGGTCTGTATCGGGATAGGCGGACGAAAACCGCGCCGGGTGGGCGCAAGGTCACACCTTTTCCAGCGAAATGAACGAGCAGGAGAACGAAAACGAGTCGATTGAGACGACTGCGTTACTCGGTTCCGTGGAGCTTCGTTTCCATGTCGAAACTCGGGTGCGGCGGCTGGTTGTAGCCGACATTTTGCCAGACGAGAGCGAGGCGGTATTGGCGGTCGTGGAGCAGGGTGACGAGGCGATGGGGAGTAGGAATCGTGCTCACGTAGATGCGAAGCGCCGAACTATCTTCCGTGCGCCAGACGACTTCTTCGCGCCAGTCGCCGAGGAGATCTCCGGAGAGGACCGGGGTCGCCTTGGTGCCGTTGTTCGAGGCGCAGCCTTCGGCGGCAAGAAGGCTGGCGGTCGCCGTCTCTTGTCCGCGGGACGGCGGCCACACATTAGAAATTCGCACGGATGCCAAAGGTGACGCTACGCCCGGGGAGCGGGGCGATGTCCTTCAAAAAGGACGTGTGCACGCGGGCTTCCGCGTCGGTGAGGTTGGAGCCGCGTATGAACAGGTCATACGCGACGCGTCCCTGGATGAGACGATAGCTCACGTGGGCGCTCAGCAGGGTGTAGCCACCGGTGTCGGTTTCGCTGGTGGCGTTACGGGTCTGGTCGGCAATGAGCTGCCAGTCCGTGCCGGCCGACCACGCGCCGCTTCTCCATGCGAGGCCGATCACACCTTTGAGCGGAGGGATGCGGGGAAGGGCGTTGCCTGAGCTGTCTTCGGCAAGAGTGTAATCGACGCCGAGTTTGAGATCGAGGGTGTGGCGATCGCTCTCGTGCAGATGCCAAAGGGTTTCCAACTCGGCGCCGTAAAAGAGCGCGTCGCGTTGACGGAAGCGCGTCTCCTGCAAGCCGGTCGGGTCGGGCAGGCCGTCTTCATCAAGGAAGGAGCCGGCGACATCCTCTTCGTAGATGAACCCGTCGAAGAGGTTGGCGAAGAGGTTGAAGGAACCGGTGACAAATCCTGTGCGTTTACGCGCGCCGAGTTCGAAGCCGAGGGACTTTTCGGTGTCGAACGTGGCGTCGCCGATTTCATAACGACCGGTGCCGGCGTGCGGGCCGTTGGAGAAAAGCTCCTGCGTGTTGGGCGCGCGTTCGGTGAGAGCCGCGGAGAAGGTGTAGGCGTAGGCTTCGGTCGGGGCGTAAACCACGCCGCTGGATACGCTGAAGGTGGCGTCATCGCGTGACTGGGCGGTCGGGAAACGCGGCGCGAGCGCAGGCGGTTCGAAGCTGCTTACGCGCGTGTCGATTTCCTGCTGCTCGACGCGTGCGCCAAATTGCCAGGTGAAGTCACCGGTCTTGGCCTCTTCGTAGAGAAATAGGGCACGGTTAACGGTGAGCGCGGGAGGGAGGAACGCCTCTTCGCCCACCGCATCAAAGTCACTGCGGGCGATTTGCACACCCCAGGCGCCGGTGAAGCCGGCAAGCGAGCCGTGGAGAAGCTCGAAGCGGCTGTCGTAGCCTTCGTTGGTGTAGAGCGTCTCGGGCGTGCCTCCGGCGATCTCGATGTGGCGGTAGTCGGCAACGCCGGCTTTGAGACGGGCGCCGGTGAAAATGCCGAACTCGCGTTTGAGCTCGGCGGCGAAGTCCACGCGGCGTTGCTTGAGGTCGATTTCGATGCCCGGCTCGGCCACACCGTAAACGGAGTTGTAGCCGTTGTAGTTGAGACCTGCGTTGAACTCGGTGCTCACATAGGAGAGGCCGATGGAGCCGCCGTCGGCATCGATGGCCGTGCCGGGAATCCGGTTGCGCACGGTCGGATCGGTGGGATCGGCGAGGCCGGGCACGCGGGTGTCGCCGGCTTGGCGTTGGAAGCCGTCGAGGTGCAACACGATGGCGCGCTCGTCGTTGCGCAAAAGGGCCATGTCGATGGTGCCGCCCAACGTGGAGGCATCGGCATTGGTGCCGTAGCGGCCTTCGAGCGTTCCGGACACGGTGCGGTCGGGCAGGTCCGTTTCGATGCGGTGGTCGATGACGTTGACCACTCCGCCCACGGCGGCGCTGCCGTAGAGGAGCGCGGCCGGGCCACGCACCACTTCGATGCGTTTCACGAGAAACGGCTCCAGTGAGACGGCGTGGTCGGGCGAGGTGTTGGAGGCATCAATGGTGTCGGTGCCGTTCTGGAGCACGCGCACGCGGTTGGCGCCGAGGCCGCGGATGATCGGGCGACTGGCGTTGGGGCCGAAGTAGGTCGAACTCATACCGGTCTGGGCGGAGAGCGTTTCTCCGAGGGAGGGCTGCTGGAGCAGCGTGAGATCGCGCTCGGAGAGGACGTTGGTGGCCGAGAGCAACTCGGCTTGGCCGCGAGCAAACGGTGATGCGGTGACCACGACGCTTTCCAAGGTGACGGGTGCGTCATTCGGAAAAACGGGAGGCGGGGTGACTTGGCCGCGTGCCAGCGAGGCGGCGGCGATCAATACAAACGATAAACGGACGGAAAGGTGCATGGTGAATTGCGGACAACTGCAAAGGATGAGGTCGCGCACGCCCGGTAGGCGCGGCGGTGTTATGGAAACGGACGCGGGGCTTCGCGCAGGAAGCCACCGGCAAGACTGACGGTTATCCGATGCAGGGAGGTCCGCATGCCGGCGGGAGCCGGTGGTGCGAGGTGGGAATCAGTCGCGTGTCACCCGCGAGCGGCAACGTGGAAATCCATAGGGATTCCGGCGTGTCGAGGCGAGGCAGGTCGAGCGGCGTGGTGATGCCGTTTTGGAAAAGGGTGATGGCGCAGCCCGCGTCATCATGGGCGGCCAGTGGCGCGTGGGAATGGTGCTCGTCGGAGTCGTGTCCGTGGAGATGGGCGTGGGCGTTCGGGGAAACGCTCAGCAGGCCAAGCGCGAACACCAGTCCCGCGAGCAGCCACACGAGCACGCCCCGAGGGCGGCTGGGCGTGGAGGAAAGGGCGCGGTGGGCTGGCATGGCTGGCTTAGAGTTGTAGCAGAGTCGTCAAGTGCCCTTCACGGGGTGGCCAGTGGGCGAATGTTGAAGAGCCACCAATCCGGGCCGATGCGTTCGGTGCGGGCAAACACGCGTTGACCGGGCTTCGCCGCGGCGAGGAGGTCGGGCGCGGCTTTGAACGCGGTGGTGGCTGTTTTCATCACCCCCGGAATGTCGCCGTGGGTCAGCGTGATCGTGCCGGCCTTGGTATCGGTGGCGGTGATTTTCCCGCTGAGGGCATAGCCGCGCAGTTCTTCGGGACGGGGATCGCAATCGCAGGCCTCGGCTTCGGCGAGCGATGCGGCGGTGGGTAGCGTGATCAGGCGCGTGATCGGAGTTTTGCCTTCCGTATAGGTGAGGAGCAGTTGGGCGGGCGTGGCGTCGCCGTCCTTGAGGAGCGTAAGACGGGGATGGCCGGGGTCGGTGGAGAGGCGGGCGAGTTGAACGGGCACGCTCAACGTGTTGCGCGGTGAAACACGGCGCAGGAGAATGAGGTGGTGTTCATCCACGCGTTCGACCCACGAAACGAGTTGCGCGCCATCGTCGAGCAGCACGATGGACACCCGGCCGATCGGAGTGATGTCGTCCACGCGCACGGGCATGAGCCATTGAATACCGGCGTTGGCCGACGTGGAGACGTTGATGCGTGGTCCGCCATCGGTGGTGAACCACGCCACGGCGACATGGGGGCCGCGCGCATGCAGGGCCGGACCTTCGTTGATGGGATCGGACTCCGTGCGCCAACCGTCGTGGCTGAGAATGGCGGCCGGTTGCCAGGCGCCTTCGTCAAAGCGGGCGTAACGCAGATCCCGCAAGCCGTCCTTGCCGTGGCCGCGCCACACCAGCAGGGCGCTGCCGTCTGCAAATGAAGCGAGTGCGGGCGGGCATTCGCGGCTGGCGTGCGGATCGATCACCTGAGCGTCTGCCTCACCGATGCGGACAGTGAGCTCGGTGCCGTCGAGAGAGGTCGTCACCACGCGACCATCGGGCAGGGTGGCGCTCGCAGACCGGTGGGTGGCCGGCAAGATGGCGGCACTCGCGGGAGCCGGTTGGTTTTGAATCACAAACACCGGCGAGTCCTCCGCCCCGTGAAGAAAAATCACGCTTGGCACCAGAAAGCATAAGAGGAACTGCAGGGGTTTCACGGGCATAGAATTGCAGCCAGTGAGACGATCACACAAGCCGTGCGAACGATTTGTCCGACTTAGGACTGGATGGAATCGACCGCGTTTTTCATCATGCCGGCACCATGCTTTCGAAGCCGATTCCTTCTTGGATTTTGTTTGGCGGGTTTGTGCTTACGTGCGCCGCGGGGAGTGTTAATGCCGTTGGTTTTCTCGGAATGCATCACCAGGCCATCTCGCATATGTCGGGAACGGTGACGGTGCTGAGCAATGAATTGGCCACGGGACGGTTTTCACTGGCGCTGTATGCGTTGGGAGTGATCGGGTCTTTTTTTGCCGGGAGCGTGCTAAGCGCGACGATCATTCGCCAAGAGGCGCTCAAATTGGGACGGCGTTACGGAGTGGCGCTCGTGATCGAGTCGGCGTTGTTGCTGGTGGCGTGTCGGATGCTGATGACCGGACATCGCTCGGGCGATTGTTTGGCGGCGATGGCGTGCGGCCTGCAAAACGCGATGGCGACCCACTACAGTGGCGCGATCATCCGAACCACTCACATGAGCGGTATTATCACCGATTTGGGAATCACGCTGGGTTTGAAGCTGACCGGCGGACAGGTGGATATGCGACGGGCCGGCTTGTATCTCGTGCTGTTCGCAGGATTTTTTACCGGAGGTATTCTGGGCAGCTTGGGCTACATCTACATGGGTTTTGAGACCCTGTTGTTCCCGGCCGTGCTGACCGGCGTCGCCGGGTGCGGATATTTTGCCTTCAAGCAGTTTGTGAAGTGACGTGAGGGACGCGTCCGTCGTGACGTTGTCCTTGGAACAACCTGATCAGGTTGATCGCGTGTTTTCCGCGACCTCACGCGTTGTTCCGTCTTTGCGCGCCCCGCTGCGTTGCGCGCTGTAGATGCCGGTGTGACCGCTGAAGTGATAACTGACCCAGCACGCCACGGCCATGAGCACCGCGTAGTGGGCGCCGAAGAGCTCGATGCCCATCAACGTGCAGGCGAGCGGCGTGTTGCTGGCACCGGCAAAAACCGCGATGAAACCGAGCCCCGCCATCAAGTCGACAGGCAACCCTAGAACGCCCGCCAGCGTGTGACCCAACGCTCCACCGATGAAAAACAACGGGGTGACTTCGCCGCCTTTAAAGCCGGTGCCCAGCGTGAGCACCGTGAAAAGCAGTTTCCAAAACCAGCTCCATGTGTCGGCTCCACCGGTATGGAAAACCGACACGGTGGTCACGTCGTCCGGATTGGGACTCCAGACACCGAGACCGAGGTATTCACGCGTGCCGAGCGCGTAGGTGAGGGCGATGACCGCCACACCGCCAAGCACCGGGCGCAGCCAATAAGCCGGCACGAATCGATTGAGCGTTTTCTGGATGGAATGGGTGCTGGTTACGAATAGGCGCGCACACAGCCCGAAGGCCGCACCGGCCAAGGCAACCTTGCCGAGCACGAGCAAATCAAGGTGTCCGAATGTAAACATGCCCGGCGTCATCTGGGACGATATCAACATGCCGGTGTGCCCGACGCCCCAGGCTGCACACGTAAGGTCGCCGATGATCGCCGCGAGCATGCAGGGAATGAGCATCTCATAGCGCACCCGGCCCAAGGTGAGCACCTCCATCGCGAAGACCGCGCCGGCCAGCGGCGTTCCGAAGACCGAGCCGAACCCTGCGGCCACACCGGCCATGAGCAGCATCGGGCGGTGTTGCGCGGGGATGCGGCAGAGACGGGCGAACTCGCTGGCGAGTCCGCCGCCCATCTGGACTGCGGTGCCTTCGCGTCCCGCCGAGCCACCGAACAGGTGGGTGAGCAACGTGGAGCCTAAAATCAGCGGCGTGATGCGCGCCGGCACGCCGCCACCGGGCTCGTGAATCTCGTCGATGAGGAGATTGTTTCCGCGCGCGGCTTGCTTGGCGTGGTGGTGATAGACCCAGGCGATGAGCACACCGGCCAGCGGGAGCAGGAATAGCAGCCAGGGATGGTCGAAGCGCGTTTGCGTGACGCGGTCGAGGGACCACAGGAAAAACGCGCTGGCCGAACCGGCGAGCACGCCGACCGGTGCGACGAGCAACGTCCACACGCCCAGAGGGCGAAGGCTGGCGAGATAGGTGCGCGGTCGCAGAAATTCGATGTCGCTCATGTCGAGGCCCGCGAACGTGGCGGTTCATCCCGCCGGTGGCAACGCAAGGAGTTCATGATTGGCCCGGGGCCGCGATCACCACAACCTGCCGGGAATGCCGAAACGGTTTCCGCTATGTGTGCTGTTCACGCTCCTCGTCGGAGTGGCGTCGGTGCGCGCGGATGACTTGGCGGCGCGCGTGATCGTGCTGGCTAACAGTGACGAGCCGGAGTCGGTGCGGCTGGCGGAGTATTATGCGGCGAAACGCGGTGTGCCGAAGAGCAACATCATCGCGTTGAACATGCCGATGACCGAGGCGGTCGGCTGGCGGGTTTTTTTGGACACGTTGTTCAATCCCTTTCAGGCGGAGTTGGTGAAGCGCGGCTGGATCGATGCGATCGGCATGGAGTTGTCGGATGCCGTTGGACGGAAAAAAAATGTGATTTCCGGCCACAAGATCTCCTACCTCGTGGTGTGCCGTGGCGTGCCGTTGAAGGTCGTCAATGATCCGCAGTTGCCAGCGGAAACCATTCCGGCCGCGGCCAATCCCGTGTTCAAGACCAACGCGGCTTCGGTGGACGGCGAACTTGCGCTGCTCGCCTTGAGCAACCCGCCCCTGATCGCGTTCGTGCCGAATCCGCTCTTCAAAAACGACCGGCCCTCGACCTTGCAGTTGAACCAGATCGTCAAGGTAAGCCGGCTCGATGGACCCACGTTTGAGGATGCACGCGAGCTGGTTGATCACGCGCTTGAGGCCGAGCAGACCGGACTCGTCGGTCGCAGCTATGTCGATATCGGCGGTCCGCATGCCCAAGGTGACCGCTGGCTGGAGGACGCGGCGAAGCAATTGGCGGAGCTGGATTTCGATGGCGACGTGGAGCGCGCGGGTGGATCGATGCCGCCGTGGGCGCGGCTCGACATGCCCGCCTTGTATTTCGGGTGGTATGCGGGCGCGCTCAACGGACCTTTCGCGCAGCCGGGGTTCAAGTTCCCGGCCGGGGCGGTGGCGTTGCATATCCATAGTTTTTCGGCCGATACGGTGCGTTCCACGACCAGCGGTTGGGTTGGTCCGCTGGTCGCGCGTGGGGTTACGGCGACCTTTGGCAACGTGACCGAGCCTTATTTGGAACTCACGCACCAGCCCCAGCTCATTTTGAAATCCCTGGCACGGGGCGAAACGCTGGGTGACGCGGCGGCGTATTCAGTGCCTGTATACAGCTGGCAGTCGATGGCGGTGGGAGATCCGCTTTATCGCCCGTTCAAGGTGACGCTTGCGGAGCAGTGGGCGCGCCGCGACAAGCTGGCGCCCGCGCAGCGCGCCTATGTGGTGCTCCGGCGCATGCGCGAGTTGGTCCGCGTTGGCGACCGCAATGGCGCGATCTGGGCCGGGTTGGCTTCGGAGAAAACCGGCTCGCAACTCGCCGTCGCGCTCGCTACCGCCGCTTTGCAGATCGAGGACGGAGATTCCTCCGGTGCCCGACGGACGCTGGCGTGGGTGGCCAAACGCGCGAGTTTCACGCTGGCCGAGGCCCCGCTGGCGGCGGAGGCGGCGCGACACTTTAAAAACACTCAAGATCTGCCCGCCGCGCTGAGCGTGTGGCGCCGCTTATTAGGTGGGTCGCTGCTGTCGAAGGAGGCGCGGATCGCGTGGCTTCCCGCCGCGCTGGAGGTCGCGCGCGCGGCCAAGGATGAGCGCCAGGCGTTATCCTGGGCCACTGAATATGGCCAGTTGACCGCGCCGCCGCCGACGGTTGCGAATGGAAAGTAACGCAGGCGTCTCAGCCTGCCGGGATATCCCAGAGGGTAGACTGGAAGTCTGCGCTACTTGTTTAGAGCTTGGTCACGACCTTGTCGGCCAGACCGTAGGCAATCGCTTCCTTGGCGTTGAGGTAGAAATCGCGGTCGGTGTCGCGGTTGATGACCTCGATCGGCTGGCCGGAGGCATCGGCGAGGATCTGGTTCAGCTCGGAGCGGAGTTTTTCCATTTCCTTGGCCTGAATGTTGATATCGGTCGCCGGTCCGACCATGCGGCCGGAGATCAGCGGCTGGTGAATCAGGACGCGCGAGTGCGGGTAGAGGAAACGACGACCCTTCTTGGCGCCCGAGAGCAGGATGGAACCCATCGAGGCGGCCATGCCGGTCACGATCACGTTGATGGGCGAGGTGATCAACTGCATGGTGTCATAGACGGCCATGCCGGCGGTGATGGAGCCGCCCGGGGTGTTGATGTAGAAATTGATCTCTTTTCCCGGGGCTTTGGCTTCGAGGTAGAGGAGCTTTTCGGTGATGTCCTTGGCGGTCTCGTCGGTCACGGCGCCCCAGAGGAAAATCTTACGGTCATCGAGAAATTTTTTCTGGATGAGCATCGCGACGGGAGCGGCGGATTTCTTGGCGGTTTCGTCGGACTCCTTGTCGTCATCATCCTCGTCATCGTCGAGGCGGGGAAGGGGTGCGTTCAGACCGGGTTGGAGATTGTCGAAATGCATATGTGGCTACGTTGCGAGCCGGGTGCGGCTTGGCAAGTTCTCAGGCGAAGTTGTCAGAGGTCGGGAAGATGGGCGGCAAGGGCGGTGCGAAGGTGCGCGATCAAGGCGGGATCGTGGGCGGCGGGGTAATCGTCGGGGATACGCAGAATGACGACCGGTTTTCCGAGGATTTCCTCGGGGAATTTCTCACGCAGGCGATCTGCGTGTTTGCGTTCCATGCAGAAGATGAGATCAGCCCAACCGAGGTGGCAGGCGGTGACCTTGATGCGCGCGCCGTTTTCCGTGCCGGCGGAGCGGGCGGCGTAGTGCGGGTGGCTTTTAAACAGCGCCTCGGCCGTGGGCGAACGCCACTGGTTGCGCGAGCAAAGGAAGAGGAGCTTGGTTTTATGGATGCTCACGAACGAGGTGAGGCCACAGATTGTGGAAGTGATGCACCGGGCCGTGGCCGGAGCCTACGGAGAGCTGGCCGGAGGCGGCGATGGCGGTCGTCAGATACGCTTTTGCGGCACGGATCGCGTCGATGGGATCGGCGTGTTGCGGGAGCAGCGCGGCGATGGCGGCGGAAAGCGTGCAACCGGTGCCGTGAGTATTTTTCGTGGGAATGCGGACGGCGCGCAGCTCGACCTGAGTGGTGCCGTCATCGATCACGTCGATGCTTTCGGGGCCGTCGAGGTGTCCGCCCTTGAGCAGGACGACGCGCGGGCCGAGTTGGCGAAGGGCGCGCGCGGCGGTGCGCATCTCGGCGAGGGTGCGAATTGGCGGAAGATTTAAGAGCACCTCTGCCTCGGGAAGATTGGGCGTGATGATTTCGGCGAGCGGAAACAGTTCGCGTTTCAACGTCGTGACCGCGTCGGATGAGAGCAGGTGATGGCCGCTCTTTGAAACCATGACCGGGTCGATGACGAGGCGGCGGACGCCATGGCGGCGCAGTGCGGCGGCGACGGTGGCGGCGACTTCGGCGGTGCCGAGCATGCCAAGTTTCACGGCGTCGATGCGCACGTCGGCAAACAGCGTGTCGAGCTGTTGCGCGATGAAGGCGACGGGCACGGGCTGCACGCCGGTGACGCCTTGGGTGTTTTGCGCGGTGAGCGCGGCGACGACGCCCGTTCCGTAGGCTCCGAGGGCGGAGAACGCCTTCAAGTCGGCGAGGAGCCCGGCGCCTCCCGAGGGATCGACACCGGCGATGCTGAGGACGTTGGGAATCATGAACGGGAAATGGGTTAACCACGAAACACACGAAATACACGAAAGAAGCGGAAGCCCGGATCAGATCGGCTTTCCGTGTGTTCCGTGGGCATAAAATCCGAGTCTTCAATCCACCCAGCCTTGTTGCCCACGGAACACGCTGAACACACGGAAATCGGAGGTTTGGGTTTCGTGTATTTGGTGTGTTTCTTGGTTTCGATTCCGGGAGCGTGGGGGAGCGGTGGTTTCACCACGAAACACACGAAATACAGGAAAAGAAGAAGCAGGTTTTGCAAGCGGGCGGTGGACGGGCAAATCCTTGTCCATGACGACCAAGGTGCGCGTGCAACGACTCTCCGGACAAATCGTGGATCTGCATCGTCGGGTGGTTTTTCCCGGCACCGTGGAATGGCGCAACGGCCGCATCACGGCCATCCGGAGCGACGAACGCGTGAAGGAAAAACGCCTGATCATGCCGGGGCTGGTCGATGCGCATATCCACATCGAGAGTTCGCTGCTGCCGCCGTCGGAGTTTGCCCGGCTCGCGGTGATTCACGGCACGGTGGCGACGGTGTCCGATCCGCACGAAATCGCCAATGTCCTCGGCGAGGCCGGCGTGCGCTACATGCTGGCCGACGCGAAACGTTCGCCGCTCAAGTTCAACTTTGGCGCGCCATCCTGCGTGCCGGCGACAACCTTTGAGACCGCCGGCGCAAGGCTCGATTCGGCGGCGGTGGCGCGGTTGCTCGCGCGCAAGGATGTCCGCTATCTAGCCGAGGTGATGAACTTCCCCGGCGTGCTCGGAGGAGATCCCGAGTTGATGGCGATGATCGAGGCGGCTCGGCACGAAGGAAAACAGATCGACGGTCACGCGCCCGGGCTGCGCGGCGAACAAGCCAAAGCTTACGCGAAGGCGGGGCCGACGACGGACCACGAGTGTTTCACGATCAAGGAGGCGCGGGACAAACTGGCGGCCGGGATGAAGATCTTGATTCGCGAGGGCTCGGCCGCGCGCAACTTTGATGCGCTGGCTCCGTTGCTGAAATCGCATCCGCAAAGCTGCATGTTTTGCTGCGATGACTTGCATCCCGACCTGCTGACCCAGCGCCACCTAGACGAACATGTGCGGCGGGCTCTGGCGACGGGCGCGGACAAATTCGATGTGTTGCGCGCGGCATCGGTGAACCCGGTCGAACACTACGGGCTCACGGTCGGGTTGCTGCGCGAAGGGGAGGCGGCGGATTTTATCGTGGTGGACGGCTGGAAGCGGTTTCGCGTGGAGCGGACGTATATCGGTGGAGAGTGTGTAGCGTCGGATGGGCGCACGCGTCTGAAGCGGCTGGCGCCAAAAATCGCCAACAAGTTCAAGGCGAAGCCGGTGAAGGCGGCCGATTTCGTGGTCGAGGTTGCGGGCGAGACGGTGAACGTGATTCAGGCGCTCAACGGGCAACTCGTCACGAAGCACCTGACGCTGCCGGCGTCGCAGATCGGCGTGAGGCACGATGTGTTGAAGATCGCGGTGGTGAACCGCTACGCGCCGAAGGCACCGGTGGCGGTGGGCTTTATTCGCGGGTTTGGCTTAAAGGCGGGCGCGCTGGCGTCGTCGGTGGCGCACGATTCGCACAACATCGTGGCGGTGGGTGTGGACGACGTGTCGCTCGCGGCGGCGGTAAACCTGGTGATCGCGGAGCGCGGTGGATTGAGCGTGGTGGGACCGCGGGTAAAGGCGGTGCTGCCGCTGCCGATCGCGGGGTTGATGTCGGCGGTGGAGGGGAGGTCGGCGGCCAAGCTTTACACGAAGTTGGATCGGACGGTGAAGCGGCTCGGGTCAAAACTCGATGCACCGTTCATGACGCTGTCGTTTATGGCGTTGTTGGTGATACCTGATCTGAAGCTGAGCGACCGTGGGCTTTTTTCGGCGGCGAAGTGGAGCTTCGTGCCGGTGTCACCGGAGTTGGTATGACTTCAGCGTTTTATCGGAGTTTGCCGGAGAGCGCGGGGTTGGCGTCTCTGTTGCGTGGCGGGCGGCTGGAGCTCGCACCTGACGAGGGGTGGTTGGTGTGCGCCGATGTGTGCATGTCCACCAAGGCCATCGCCGACGGGCGTTATAAGGACGTCAACCTGGCCGGGGCGGCGTGCATCACGGCGGTGCTCAATGCGTGTCATCGCGAGGACCTGCCGTTTATCTTTGGCGGGGACGGCGCGATGTTGCTGGTGGGATCGGCCGAGCGTGATGCGGCGAAGGCGGCGCTGGCGGGGACGGTGCGGATGGTGCGCGAGGCGTTGGGTCTGGAGATGCGCGCCGGGCTGGTGTCGGTCCGGGCGTTGCGCGAGGCGGGAGCGGAATTGCGGGTCGGGCGCGTGCGTATGTCGGAGGGATTTCACCAAGCCGCGTTCATGGGCGGGGCGGCGGCGTTGGCCGACGCGTGGCTCAAGGGCGGCGATGCGCGTGTGGATCGCGTCGATGGAAACGAAGACGGGGGCGAGGCGGATTTCGGTGGATTGGAATGCCGTTGGCAAGGCGTGCGACCGGTGCAGGGTGGGGTGGCGGCTTTGATCGTGGAATCACGCCAGAAAGGCGACGCTGGCCGGGCCGAATTGGCGACGGTGTTGCGCGAGGTGGAGGCGGTGTTGGGGCCGGTGATGGAGCGCCGACCGGTGTCGGCGGGGACGTTGAAACTTGCGCGTGATGCGGCCGAATTGGAAGGCGAGGCGCGGGTGCGTGACGGGCGGGCGAACCCGTCGTGTTGGCGAAAGTTGCGGGTGCGGTTCGAGACGGCCGTGGGGCGGCTGATCATGGCGCGCAAGGTGAAGTTCGCCGGGGTGGATTGGGGACGTTACAAAGACGACGCGGCAGCCAATACGGATTTTGAGAAGCTCGATGACGCGTTGCGCATGGTGGTGGCGGCGGGGCCGGAGGCATTGGCGCGGTTGCGGGAGAAGCTCGATGCCGCGGTGGCCGAAGGGCGCATTTGGTATGGCCTCGATGTGTCGGAGGAGTGCCGGATGACATGCCTGGTCTTCGTGCGCGGCCGGCAACATTTCCACTTCGTGGACGGCTCGGGCGGCGGCTACGCGGCCGCGGCGAGCGCGCTCAAAAAGGCGAAGGCGGCAGTGCCGTTGACGAGGTAGCTCGAAGTAGGAGTTCGGATTTTTTTCACCACTAATGAATCGCCCAACGTGGCGATTCTTGGGGGTGAAGCTCCGGCTAATCGCCTCCGCAGTGGTGCGGAGGCATCTGCTAATCGCAGATGGGGGTCCGGATATGCGGCGACCGTGCTCAATCGGCAACGGTGGCGGTGCGTGTGTGATTTCCTGACGTGATTACTGAGGGGACGACTATGCTACGGGCGGAGGAAGTCGGGCCAGGTGGTGAAGCCGTCTTTGGCGTAAGTGGCCGCGGGATTGGATGGCAGATCGGCCGGCCGATTGGATCGCCACCAAGCGCGCCAGTCTTCGCTGCCACGCAGATCAAGGGTGCGCGCGAAAGCGCGAGCTTCGTCAAAGGGGCGGAACTGGCGGGAGACCGGGGCGATGTTGCCGGTGCCGTGCCAGTCGCCCCAGCCTTGCCACTGGTCGCGATAGACGTTGCGCGGACTGGCGGGGATGTCGGTGGGCTTGGGTGGTTTGTCGGGGAACTCGCCGCGGATGTAGCGGGGCCAGTTAAGCGAGCCGCCGAGGTTGAGGGCTTGAACGAACGCGCGGGCGGATTCGAAGTCTCGGTAGGCGTTGGTGCGTTTTTTGCGCGGCTTTTCGACAATGGGGCAACCGAGCCAATCGCTCCAATCCACCCAGCCGGAATCGGCGTAGGTCTGGTGGGGACGGACGGGCAGGTTGGCGGGGAAGCGGGTTTTGTCGTCGGTGAAGGCGTTCCATTCACGGCGAGCGGTGAAGCCGAGGGCGTGGACGACGGCGCGGGCTTCGACGTAGGGCAGGTAGGCGCGTTTGGTCGAGGCGATCTGGCCGTTGCCGAGCCAATCGCCCCAGCTGATCCAACCGTGGTCAACGTAAGCGGCGGCGGGGGATTTGGGGATGTCCTCCGGGATGGGCGGAAGATCGGGCCGCTTGCCGGCGGCGTAGGCTTTCCAGTGTTGCTGGCCTTTGAGTTTGAGCGAGTGGGCGAAGGCGCGGGCTTCGGGGTAGGGGCGCCAGTCGGCACCCAAGAAATCTGTCCAGTCGGTCCAGCCTGAATTCTTATACGTTTTGGGTGGAACGAAGGGAATGTCATCAGGCCGCATACCAATTCCTATCGTATATTTTCCCGCGCAAAACTGATACCACTCCTGGCTAGATTTCAGCCGCAGCGTTCGAACCCAAAGCCGTGCCTCATCGAACGGCCTAAAGTTTTTAATTTTCGTGGAAACCGCCAATGTCCCAAAAAAATTACCCCATGTGGACCATCCGGTATACGCGTATGACTTATCTGGTGATTTTGGAATATCCGCAGGCCATCTATTGGAAGGATTGCGATGATAAGCATTCCATTGACCTTGGCTTTTCAGGCCGAGTTTATGGGCAAATGCGACTGCATCTTTGTAAGGGCGATACGCTAATCTCGCTACGTTCGCCCAGCAGCGCACTTCTATCTGGTTGGCAAACTCTGTGGCGTTCACGCCTAGCGGAGAGATGACGTTTCCAAAGTCGAATCTTACCAAGCCGTCGATTTCGGGCGCCCGACCTTCGGCGGTGGCGCGGAACCATTCGATGATGCGTTCGTCGTGGGCGGCCAGGGCTCGCAGCACGAAGAGGACGAATTTGAAGGCGCTGCTTTCGGCGATGTCTTCAGGTGTCGCACCATCCGGCACGACGAGCGGGAGTAGGATGTAACCGAGTTTTTTGCCGGACTTCGGATCGAGGCGCAGGGCACGGCCGGATGCTTGGACGATGTCGATGGTGCTGCCTTTGGGGTCGGCGAAGAAGACGCAGTCGATGCCGGGGACGTCCACGCCTTCGGTGAGGCAGCGGGCGTTGGTCACGAGCGAGGGCGTGGCGTTGAGGAATGCATCCAGTTCCCGTTGGCGCGCGGCGCTGCCCATTTTGCCCGACACGTGGTAGGCGGTGACGGGCGATTCCGTGGCGAGGTGGTCGTTGAGTCGGTTGCAGAGTTCGCGGAAGCGGGAGGCGCGGGCGATGCTGCTGTGAAACGAGACGGTGTGGCGGACGCCGTGGAGCGCGGTGGCGCGGCGCAGGGCGACGAGGCTGGCGAGGGCGAGTGAGGTGACTTCGTCGAGTCCGTCGGGGCCGAGGTCGAGCCAGCGGTTGTCGGCGACGAGGGCTTTTACCTCGGACTCGCGCACGCCGATGGTGAGCAAGCGGTAGTCGCAGAGGATGGGATCGGTGGCGGCGATGGCGGCCTTGAAGGTGAGCAGGTCGATGGTCTCGCCGTAGAGCGCGGGGTTGTCCATCGAGACGATGTCGTCGGAGCGGCTGGAGGCGAAGCGGCGTTCCGTGGCCGTCATGAAGAGGCGGCGGGGAAGCGGGAGGTTTTCGTCGTGGAGGAGGTGGGCGTAGTAGCTGGAACTTTTGCCGGTGGTTTTGTGGGCTTCGTCGAAGACCGCGAAATCAAAGGCGGTGCCGGCGTCGCGGGCGGCGGTGGCGAGGACGGGCGAGCTTTGGTAGGTGGTGAGGACGACGAGCAGGCCGGGGCGGGCCTGGGCGGTGCGGAGGTGGTCGGCGAGTTTGGCGGGATCGGTGTCGCAGGGGATGCCGAGTTCGTGGACGTGGGCGACGAGGGCTTCGTTGTCCACGTCGGCAACCTCGTCGTCGCTGCACACGCAGAGCCAGTCCACGGGGCGGGCGTCGGCGACGGCCTCGGTCATCCAGGTTTCGAGGGTTTGCCGGACGAGGGCCAAGCTGGGCACGGCGATGAGCACGCGGCGGGCGTCGAGTGCGCGGGCGATCCAGTAGGCGGTGAGGCTTTTGCCCGAGCCGCAGGGATGGATCAGTTTACCGCGGGTTTGTCCGGGATCGGCGTAGTAGGTGACGGCGGCCACAATGGCCTTTGACTGGTGGTCGCGGGGTGGGCGGGGCTTGGGACGAGCGGGTGGGGTGGTGGTTGCCGGTGCGGCAAACGAAGCGAAAAACTCGGAGGGCAGGGTGGACCAGGTTTCGGCGGTGAGCTCACCGAGGTTCGGCAGGTTGGCGAGCGTGTGGGTGATGCGCGCCGTGGTGGTGCAGACGAGCGCGTAGGTGAATGAGCCGGCGCAGACGTGGAAGGCGAGGGAGGAAAAGGTGGCCAATTCGCCGAAGGGGATCGTGGCATCGGTGTCGGCGCGGAACTTGGCTTGGATGGCCCAGAATTCGCCGGTGTGGGTTTCGGCGATGAGGTCGATGCCCATGTCGCGAGCGGGCAGGCGCAGGCGGGCGTATAACTCGGGTGGGACCTCACTGAGCAGCCAGACATGAACGAGTTTGGCTCGGTAGATGGGATCGGTCCGCAGGTAGTGGGCGACGAGATGTTCGAAGGCGGCGCCTTTGTCGGTGTCGTTGAGCGGGACGACTGCGGCGGTGAATTCCGACCAAGAGCGCACGGATGCGAGCACGACAGGTAGAGGCACGAGTCGAGACAAGGAGGACCGATTTAGCTTGGCAAGTAGTTGGCTGTGCTAGGTTGGAGGGCTGCCTTACTTTTCGATTCGTGTGGGAACAAAAAAGGCCCGGACCGGGAGGTCCGGGCTCCAGGGGGACGGAGCGCCTGCGAGCAGGCGGCCTACTCAGATCAGACCGAGCTTCATTTTACCCTCTTCGGAAATCATGGACTGATTCCAAGCGGGTTCCCAGGTGATGCGGACGTCGGCGGCGGCGACGCCGGGGACGAGGAGGATCTTGCCCTTCGCGTCTTCGGCGATGGCCGGTCCCATGCCGCAGCCGGGGGCCGTGAGCGTCATGGCAACATCGACTTTGTAGCCGCCTTCGTCGCGTTTGGAGACGTCCATCGAGTAAACGAGGCCGAGATCCACGATGTTTACGGGAATCTCCGGGTCGTAAACCTTCTTGAGTTGGTCCCACACGGCTTCGGGATCGGGCGCGCCGTCGGCCAGGGTGGCGGAGTCGACTGTGTCGGTGATGACTTGCTCGTCGATGGCGTCACCGTCCTTGCCGTCGATGCGGAAGAGGCCGAAGTCGGTCTGCACGGTGTAGGTGCCGCCGAGCGTCTGGTGGATGAAGAGCTTGGTGTTGGCGAAGAGCGTGTGTTTGTCGCCGGAGGGAATCTGGGTGGCGACGACGTCGCGGGAAAGCGTGCGTTCTTTGGAGCTCATGGGTGGGGCGGAATAATTTATCTGGAACTCAGGAAATCAGGAATCGGAGTTACCCGAAGCGGATCGTTCATGAGTTCCTGAGTTCCAGATTATTACTTTTTGAACTTGGATTCGATCAGCGTGCGGAGGGAGACGTGGAGGTCTTCGTTTTCGAGTTTGTTGAGAACTTCCTCGAAGAAGGCGAAGACGAGCATCTGCTTGGCGGACTTGGGATCGATGCCGCGGGCTTGGAGATAGAATTCCTGTTCGGGTTCGATGCGGGAGCTGGTCGAGCCGTGGCTGCACTTCACGTCGTTGGCTTGGATCTCCAAGCCGGGGAGGCTGTGGGCCTCGGCCTCGTCGGAGAGCATCAGGTTGCGGTTCTTCTGGTAGGCGTCGGTTTTCTGCGCGTCGGGTTCGACGATGATCAGGCCAGAGAAGATGGTCTTCGCGGTGTCGAGGAGCGCGTTTTTGTAGAGGAGGTTCGACGTGGTGTTCGGCGAGACGTGCGTCTGGAGCGTGCGCTGGTCGAACTCTTGGGATCCGGTGGCGACGGTGAGGGCGAGCATCTCGGAGTGGGCGCCCGGGCCGAGCAGGCGGCTGTGAGATTCGTGGCGCGCCTGGCGTCCGCCGAGGTGGAGGTTGAGCGAGAGCACCTTGGCGTCGCGTTCGGCGACGATGGAGTTGGTCTGGAACGCGAGCGTGTTGGCCGACCAGTTTTGCGCACCGACATAGGTGAGCTGCGCGCCGGCGGCGGCATGAAGGTCGTTTACGCCCGAGGCAAGGTGGCGGGATTTGTCGGCCGACACGAAAAACTCGACGAGGGTCGCCTTGGCGTTTTCCGCGAGCACGATGATCGTGTGCGGGAAGGTGGCCTTGTTGGCGCCGGAGAGGGTGTGTTGGACGACGAAGGGCTGGGCGATCTCGACGCCTTTGGGGACGAAGAGGAAGGCGCCGGCACCGGTGAAGGCGGTGTTGAGGGCGACAAATTTTTCCGAGCCGAGGTTGGCAGGAAGTTTTTGGAAATATTGGCGGACCAGGTCGCCGTGGTTGCGCAGGGCTTCGTCGAGCGGAGCGAAAATGACACCCTTGGCGAGGAGATCGGCGGGGACGGCGCTGCGGGAGACGAGCTGGCGGTTGGAGAAGATGATCTCGGCGGCGTGGGGGAAGTCGGAGAGGTTGGGGATGTGTTGCGAGGCGTCCTCGGGGAGCTCGAAACCTTCCAGGTCGAGGGTTTGGATGTTACTGAAACGCCAGGTCTCGTCGGTGCGCGACGGCATCGGGAGGGCGTTGAACTGGTTCCATGCTGCCTTTTTGGCTTCGAGCCACCAAGCGGGCAGGTAGCTGCGTTGCGAGAGGTGCTGCGCAAAACGGACGGAGGAGAGGCCTTCGGTGGGCGCGGGGGAGAGTGCGGTGACGGACATGTTTTGAATTTCGCTGAATGACCAATGTTCAATGACCAATGACCAATGGAATACCCCGATGTCCGCCGACTCGTTGGTCATTGGACATTGGGCATTGGTCATTTCGGTCGGCTTAGCCGACCGACCCTTCCATTTCGAGGTCGATGAGGCGCTTGAGCTCGACCGAGTATTCCATGGGGAATTGGCGGACGAGGTCGTTCACAAAGCCGTTGACGGCGAGGCTCATCGCCTGCGCTTCGGTGAGGCCGCGTTGCTGCATGTAGAAGATCTGCTCTTCGTTGACCTTGGACACGCTGGCTTCGTGCTGCACGGCATGGGTGTCGCCGCGCACGGTGATGGCGGGATAGGTGTCGGTGCGGCTGTTCGTGTTGATCAGCAACGCGTCGCACTCGGTGTTGTTTTTGCAGCCTTTGAGGTGCTTCGGGATGTGAACCTGTCCGCGGTAGGTTGAACGGCCCTGGCCGACGGAGATCGACTTGGCGACGATGACGGACGTGGTGTCATCGGCGGCGTGGATCATCTTGGCGCCGGTGTCCTGGTGCTGGCCGTCGTTGGCGAGGGCGATGGAGACGACTTCGCCGCGGGCGCGTTTGCCCTTCAGGACAACGCCGGGGTATTTCATGGTGAGGCGGCTGCCGATGTTGCAGTCGATCCACTTGATCTCGGCGTCTTCGTGGGCGACGCCACGCTTGGTGACGAGGTTGAACACGTTGTTGGCCCAGTTCTGGACGGTGATGTATTGGATCTTGGCGCCTTTGAGCGCGACGAGTTCGACCACGGCGGAGTGGAGCGTGGAGGTGGAGAACTTGGGGGCGGTGCAGCCTTCCATGTAGACGACCTCGGAACCCTCGTCGGCGATGATGAGGGTGCGCTCGAACTGGCCGAAGTTTTCCGCGTTGATGCGGAAATAGGCTTGGAGGGGCTGGGCGACTTTCACGCCGGGCGGCACGTAGATGAAGGAGCCGCCGGAGAAGACCGCGCTGTTCAACGCGGAGAACTTGTTGTCACCGGTGGGAATGACCTTGCCGAAGAACTTTTTGAAGATCTCGGGGTGCTCGCGAAGGGCCTCGGTCGAGTTGCAGAAAATGACGCCCTGCTTGGCGACGATGTCTTTGATATTCGAATACGCGGCTTCGGAGTCGAACTGGGCTTCGACGCCGGCGAGGAACTTGCGCTCCTGCTCGGGGATGCCGAGTCGTTCGAAGGTTTTTTTGATGTCGTCGGGCACCTCGTCCCACGTGCGCTTGGGCTTCTGGCCCTGCGAGAGGTAGTAACGGATTTTGTCGAAATCGATGTTGTTGAGGTCCGTCGTGGCCCAGTGCGTGGGCATGGGCTTTTCGAGGAACGTCTTCAGCGCCTTGAGGCGGAATTCGAGAATCCACGGAGCCTCTTTCTTCACCGAGCTGATGTAGCGGACGGTGTTTTCATTGAGGCCGGTGCCGGCGTCGAACTCGTAGTTAACGTCGTATTGGAAATCACCGACGGCCTGGTCGATGCCGCCGACTGGATTGACGGCGGTTTCGTCGGCGGGAGGGAGCGTGTCGGTTTCGATGGGTGGCTTCATGGTGGGGGGCTCGATGAGGGACTCGGAAAACGCTTAACGCTTAACGTTCAACGCTGAACGTTTAAGGGCGGAGATCAGGTCGGTCATTGAGCGTTGAGAGTTAAGCGTTGAGTGTTGGGCGTTCAGGCCGGAACGGCCGCCAGCTCGGTTTTGACCCAGTCGTAGCCCTTGGCTTCGAGTTCGAGGGCGAGGGTTTTGTCGCCGGACTTCACGATGCGACCATCATACATGACGTGCACGAAGTCGGGGACGATGTAGTCGAGCAGGCGCTGGTAGTGGGTGATGAGAAGGACGCCGAGGGCCTCGCCGCGCATGGCGTTGACGCCTTCGGCGACGATCTTGAGGGCGTCGATGTCGAGGCCGGAGTCGGTCTCGTCCATGAGGGAGAACTTGGGCTCAAGCATGGCCATCTGAAGGATTTCACAGCGTTTCTTTTCGCCGCCGGAGAAACCCTCGTTCACGGAGCGGGAGGTGAACTTACGGTCGATCTTGAGGAGGTCCATCTTGCCGTAGAGCTTTTTGTAGTAGCCGGTGGCATCGAGTTCTTCGCCCTCGGCCATGCGGGCCTGGACGGCGGCGCGGAGGAAGTTGGCGATGGAAACGCCGGGGATTTCGGAAGGGTATTGGAAGGCGAGGAAGAGGCCGGCGCGGGCGCGTTCGTCGGGTTCCATTTCGAGGATCGATTTGCCGTCGAGGAGAACGTCGCCGCTGGTGATCACGTAGTCGGGGTGGCCGGCGATGGCTTTGGACAGCGTGGATTTGCCGGTGCCGTTCGGGCCCATGATGGCGTGCACTTCGCCGGTTTTGATCGTCAGGTTGAGGCCTTTGACGATGGGCTTTTCGGGGGTGGCGCTGAGGGCCACGACGAGATCACGGATTTCGAGGGAGGAGGACATGAGGGAAAGTTGAAGTTGAAAGGTGAAGCTTAAGGGAAATCAGCGGCTGGCGGGGAGTTTGCCGCGGAAGGTGATTTCGAGGGCGTCTGCTTTATAGCCGGGCGGGAGGACGGCCTTGATTTTCGCGAGGAGAGCGGCGGGCAGCTCGATGTCGTGCGTGGCGCCGGTGGTCTCGTCGTGGAAGTGGGCGTGCGGATGGAGATGCGGGCAGTAGCGAGTCGGGCCGCGTTCGAAATTTACGGCGCGCACGAGATCGCACTGCACCAAGGTTTCGAGACAGTTATAAACGGTCGCGAGCGAGATGCCGGGAAGCTGGGTTTTAACGCGGGCGTAAACTTCGTCGGCGGTGGGGTGATCGCGCTTTTTGAGAAGAGCGTCATACACGACCTCGCGCTGGGGGGTGTTGCGCAGGCCGCTGTCGGCGAGCTTTTGCGCAAGGGCGTCGGAGTGAATCGCGTGGGTGGACATGGTCTGAGCGGACAACCAATTGGAATGATTCTAAGGCGCAAGTGTAAATTGGAATAATTCTAAAGAAGCCAGCGACCCGCTTTGGCGATGTTTCCATAAGCTTCAATTGATGGAAGGCTTACGCATAGCAGGCGTGTGCTTTAATCGGGCTGCTGATGCGCATTATTAACGCGCAGCAGAGGCCGGGGATGGCATGGCGGGATGCCGACGTGGCACGGGAGGGTAACGAGGCTGGGTTCCTCCGATCACCGCCGCACCAGCCTCGTTACCTCGGCTGCTACGTTCGACGGCGCGGATACGGCTGGAGGGGCCGATTACGGGCGCAGGACGTCGCGCAACGTGATGAGCAGGGTCTCGGCCGTGTAGGGCTTTGGAAGGAAATGGCTGACGCCGGCATTGGCCGCCTTGGCCACACGACCGTTGGCGTTGAGCCCGCTCGCCGCGATGATGAGGACACGCGGATTGATGCGCATGAGGGCGTTGATGGTGGCGACGCCATCCATGATGGGCATGACCATGTCCGTGATCACGACGGTGATGGTATCGCGATTTTGCGCGTAAAGGGCAATGGCCTCGGCGCCGTCGTGCGCAACAATCACCCGGTAGCCAAAGGCCTCCAGCGTCTGTTGCGTGATGGTGAGAATGGATTCCTCATCGTCGATCACGAGAACGACTTCACCGTGACCGCGGGGCAGGTCGGCCACCGCCGACGTGGTTGTCTCCGGTGCGCGCAGGCTGGGGTCGGCCGGTAAGAAGACTTTGAAGGTGCTGCCCTTATTTTGCTCGCTGGTGACGGTGATGAACCCGCCGTGTCCGCCGACAATGGCATGGGCTGTCGAAAGGCCCAGGCCGGTGCCTTTGCCCACGTCCTTGGTGGTGAAAAAGGGTTCGAAAATGCGTTCGATTTTATCGGCCGGGATGCCGCAGCCGGTGTCGGTGATGCTGGCGCAGAGGTAAGCCCCGGGTTTGGCATCGCGGCTGGTGGCGGCGTATTGGCTGTCGATGGTTGCGTTTTCAGCGGCGAGGGAGAGCACGCCTCCGTCGGGCATGGCGTCGCGCGCATTCACGACGAGATTGAGCAACACCTGATGGAGCTGGGTGGCATCACCACTGACGGCCCACAGATCGCGGCCCAGATGCACCTCGGTGCGAATGGCGCGGGGAAACGTTTCGGTGGCGATGCGGGCGACGTCCTTGAGGAGGTGCTCGACTTTGATGGCCACGCGCTGGCCGCTGTCGATCCCACGGGCAAAGGTGAGGACCTGGCGGACGAGGTCGGCTCCCCGGCGGGCGCTTTGCTCGACCGTGGTGATGAGCTTCAGCGCGCCGGCGTCGGTGGCGGTCATGCGCATGAGCTCGACCGACATCAAAATCGGGGCGAGCACGTTGTTGAGGTCGTGGGCGATTCCGCCGGCGAGAGTGCCGATGCTTTCCATGCGCTGCGCGCGAAGATACTGGGTGAGCAGTTTTTTATGCTCGGTGATGTCGGTCATCCCGCCGACCATGCGGATCGCTTTTCCGGAGGCATCGTGGATCACGTGCCCGCGGTCTTCAACGATGGCATAGGCGCCGTCCTTGCGACGATAGCGGTATTCTTCAGTCCAGGGTGCCGGTGAAGCGGAGGTCGTCGCTTGGTGAATGGACGTGTAAACGCGGTTTCGATCATCGGGGTGGATGCGATCCGCCCACCACGAAACCTCTGATGAAATCTCGTTGCGGGGATAACCGAAGAGCGTGCAGAAACCGTCGCTCCACCAGATCTGATTCGTGACAAGATCCCAGTCCCACACCGCGTCGCTGGTGGCGCGTGAAACGAGCTGAAAACGCTCTTCACTGCGGCGGAGGCTTTCCTCGGCGGCGGAGCGGGCGGTGATATCGATTTCGACCACGAGGCGTGCCGAGCGCCCGTTGTAAGTGATGCCATGGGAGAAGACCTCCATGATCATCTCGGTGCCGTCTTTTTTTTGATGGGTCCAAACGCCGGAAGCGGCCTGATCCGGAGAAAGGCTCGCAATGTAGCGTTCGAGCGCCGGCACGTGATGCGGCGGGCGAATGTCGCGGATCGTCAGCGCGAGAAACTCTTCGCGCGTGTAGCCGTAGGTGCGGATGGCCGCCTGGTTGACCGCAAGAAACGCGAAGGTCTTCCAATCGTAAACCCACACAGGGAGCGGATTGCTGTCGAAGAGGATGCGCTGCTTGTCCTCACTCTGGGCAAGGGCAGCCTTCAGACGTTCACATTCACTGGACAGCGCGACGAGTTCGGATGCAGCGGGTGAAGGCTCGGCCATGTGAGGGCATTTCACTGTGAACCCGCGCACAGTGAAAGCCCAAAGATGCTTGGATGTGCTTAACCGCCGTGTTCGGCGAGCCAGCGCTCGGCCTCGATGGCGGCCTGGCAACCCATGCCGGCGGCGGTGATCGCCTGGCGGTAAACGTGGTCGGAGCAGTCACCCGCCACGTAAACCCCGGGGACGTTGGTCTGCACCTGCGAGCCGTTGACCGGTTTAAAATAGCCGCCTTCGTCGACGTTGATGGCGGGCGTGAACGGGCCGGTGTTGGGAATGTGGCCGATGGCGACGAAGACGCCCTTGACGGGCAACACGGATTCAACGCCGGTCTTCACGTTCTGGACCTTGAGGCCGCTGACGGCACCTTCCTTCACACCGAGGACCTCGACGGGCACGGTGTCCCAGACCATCTGGATCTTTTCGTGGGCGACGGCGCGGTCGGCCATGATCTTGGAGGCGCGCAACGAGTCGCGGCGGTGAACCAGGTAAACTTTGCTGGCGAAACGCGTGAGGAAGAGCGCCTCTTCGGCCGCGCTGTCACCGCCGCCGAGCACGGCGACTTCCATCTTGCGATAGAACGCGCCGTCGCACGTCGCGCAGGTGGTCACGCCCTTGCCGCCGTAGAGTTCCTTTTCACCGGGGATGCCGGTCATGCGCGGCGAGGCGCCGGTCGCGATGATCACGGACTTGGCCAACACGACGCGGTCGTCGCTCAGCACGAGCTTGCGCGGGTGAACGGTGAAATCGACGGAGGCGACCAGCGCTTGCTCGAAACGTGTGCCGAAGCGCGTGGCCTGCTCGCGCATATTTTGCGTGAGTTGGAAACCATCGACGCCATGCGCGAAGCCGGGAAAGTTTTCCACTTCGCTCGTGGTGGTGAGCTGGCCGCCGGGGAGCGGGCCTTCGAGGACGAGCGGGTTGAGGTTGGCGCGGCCGGTGTAGATGGCGGCGGTGAGGCCGGCGCAACCAGTGCCGATGATGACGACGTTTTCGACGGAAGTGGACATGGCTTTAAATTAAAAGGTTACACCAAGCGTCAAACGGACGGGCCGGACAAGGGGATTTGTTGGCCGGAACCGATCGGATAAGTTTGTCACTTATTAAGTGACAAAGGGCTGTGAGAGGAGCGCCGCTTGGCACTACTCCGTTAAGTTCTGATGCAGGCTCATCGTGGTCTCCGGCGCGGGGGCACGGACTTCTTATCATCGGTAGGGCGAAGCCAGGCATAGAGATTCACGAGATCTCCGGGCCCGTCAGCCGATTACCTCGGGCAGAACTTAACGGAGCACCGCTTAGTTCTACTTTGGTAAATTGAGGACACGTTTCGTTTTTCCGAAGGTAGGCAGCCTGCTTGCAGGCGCGGTTCGGAGCGCGAGCAAGCTCGCGGCCTACGGGGATAAACCAAATTTACCAAAGTAGAATTAGAGCCCGCGAGAAAGGGTCTGCCAAGCCTTGGCGGTGGTCTCGTCGGGGAGCCAGATGGTCTTTGTTCGGCTCACCCCGGAGTCAGTCCTGGGGGGCTTAAGTTCGAAGTTGTCGCGCAGACCGGTCCAGCCCTTCGCCGAGTCGAGTGAGTTGAGCGGGCCGCCGACGGAAGCAGGCAGACGCAGGGCCAGGCACGACTCGAAAAACGGGAGGATCACGTTGTTGACCTTGCCGACCTCGTGGCCGGCCTTCGGCTCAATGGTGATGCACCACAGCGCGCCGGAGCCACGGTTGTCCTCAAAAACCTTGGTGATGTTTTCACGGCGAAAATCCTCGTCCTTTTCTCCAATGAAAAACATCGCGGGGATTTGGCGGACGCGCGGGTTGAACTTGCTGTTGTAGTAACCGCCTTTGATGGCGGCGAAGGCGATGATGCGGTCGGGCTTGAAGCAGCCGAGACCGTAGGCAACCTGGCCGCCGGCGGAGTGGCCCCAGACGAGCAGGCGCGCATCGGCGACGGCGGGTTGTTTGCTGTCGGTGGCGAGCTTGCGCAAAGCGGCGAAGAGCGCATCGCCACTACCTCCCTCGACGGAGTGGTAAGAGGGACCGTTCTCCTGGCACTGGAATTTCACGCCGAGGATGCCGAGCTTGTGCTTGCGGGCAAAGGACTGCCAAGACGCGTTGGTGGCGTTGCCGCGTCCGTCACCTTGATAACCGGGGAGGACCACCAGAAGCGCGCGCGGGGCGGGAGCTCCGTCATCAAGCCACAGGCGGAATTCCGCCTTGGTGAAGTTATCAGATGCCTTCGGCTTGATCTCGCAGTCCCAAGTTGCCGCTCGTGCTCCGAAAGCGATGAGTGCAAAGATACAGGCGAGGGTTGAACGCAGGAGGTTATTCATTTTTGCGAAGCGGTTCGTAGAGGTTGCGCGAAATTTCGGTGATGAAGAGGTTATTCTCGTGAGCACGCATCGCCCGCCCGCCGATACCATCAAGACTATCGTGAGCCAGCCGCCCAAGATTCCCAACGGCGCGGTGTAGTAGAGGCCGCTGCTTTGCTTCAATGTCCGCACACGCAGGCGTATTCGGCGTTTTGGCATTCGCCGCAGATCGAGGTGTTCAGGTTGAAGCGGGCGTAAACGGGTTTGGCTTCGGGGGTGGTCTTGATCTGCACGACGGTGGGGAAATCGTTGCCGGTGGGGAGCGTGGTGTCGGAGAGCAACACGTTGCCGGTCTTGGTGAACGTGAGCTTGGTCGGGGCGGAGCGGTCGCCGGCGATTACGACGACGACTTGGTCGGCGGGGGCGACGGGTTTGCCGTCCGCGCCGACGAAGGTGATCTGCACCTTGCGGTCGGCGGTCACGAAGAACTCGGCGTGCGGCGTGACGGAGGTGATGAGGCGTCCGCGGTTGGGACCGGAGGCGATTTTTTCGTGGGCGTTGGCGACAGGGGCGATGAAGGCGAGGGCGGTGAGCGTGAGGATGCGGAGGATTGCGATTTTCATGAGGCGTTGGATTGGGGATGAGATGGATTTGAGTCGTAGCCGCGAGCGCCAGCGAGTGGTTCTGGCCACTCGCTGGCGCTCGCGGCTACGGGAAAAGTTCACTGCGCGGCGGCGGTGTTTCGTTGGAGGGCGTGTTCGGCGGCTTTGCGGCCGAAGCGGTAGAAGATCGCCGGAGTCACCAGAAAATCGAGGAGGGTCGATGAAATGAGTCCGCCCACGATCACCACGGCGACCGGGTGGAGGATTTCTTTGCCCGGCTGGTCTCCGGCGAGGACGAGCGGAATCAACGCGATGCCGGCGGCGAGTGCGGTCATCAGCACGGGCACCATGCGCTCCAGCGTGCCACGAATGACCATCTCGCGGGTGAAACCTTCACCTTCGTGTTTCATGAGATGCAGGTAGTGGGAGAGCATCATGATGCCGTTGCGAGCGGCGACTCCGCCGACGGCGATGAAACCGACCAGCGTGGCGATGCTGATGTTGTCCACCTTGAGCCAGGTGAAGACGAGTCCGCCGATGAGCGCCAGCGGGATGTTGAGCATAACCTGAAACGCGAGCGACGCACTCTGGAAGTAGCCGTAGAGCAGAAACACGATCACGGCGAAAACGACGGCGCTGAAGAGCGCGATGCGGCGCGTGGCGTCGCGCTGCGCCTGGAACTCGCCTTCGTAGGAGACCCAGTAGCCTTCGGGCAGTTGAACCGTTTCGCGCACTTTGGATTGGAGACGTTCGACGAGCGCGCCGACGTCGCGGACGGTGGGCTTGATGGCGACGGTGAAGCGGCGCTGGCTGTTTTCGCGGAAGATGACGTTGGGGCCGGTCGCTTCGCGCACGTCGGCGACGACGGAGAGTGGGATACGCTGGCCGGTGCCGGTTTCGACGGGGATGCTGGCGATTTTCTCCGGCGTGTCGCGCCAGGTGTGCGGGAGGCGGATGACGAGATTGAGGGCGCGTTGTCCGTCGCGGAGCTCGGCGATCTCCTTGCCGCCGACGAGTCCGCTGAGCTGATCGTTGATCGCACCGGGGGTGATGCCGTAGGCGGTGGCGCGGGCGCGGTCGGCCTCGATGCGGAGTTGCGGGATGACGGCTTGCTGGTCGAGTTTGGCGTCGGCGAGACCGGGGATGGTTTTGGCGATGGCCTGCACCTCGGTGCCGAGACGACGGAGCGTGTCGAGGTCGGGTCCGAAGATCTTAATGGCAACGGGCGCGGAGACGCCGCTGAGCATGTGGCCGATGCGGTCGGCGAGCGGTCCGCCGATCACGGAGAACGTGCCGGGCACGGTTTTGAGGCGGCGATTGAGGTCGGCGAGGATTTCGGCGCGGGTGCGGACCGGCGCGCCGTCGGCGGAGGCGCGAAAGTCCACGTCGAACTCGGCGGTGGAAACGGGCACGACGTGGTCGCCGCGTTCGGCGCGTCCGAGGCGGCGGCCCACGAGGCGGACTTCGGGCACGGCGAGGATCTGGGTTTCGATGACGTCGGCGATGCGGTTCATCTCTTCGAGCGAAGTGCCGGGGGCCGAGGTGACGGCGATGAGCGCGGTCTCTTCGCGGAAGGCGGGCAGGAAATCTTTGCCCATTTTCGGATAGAGGAGGAACGCGCCGGCCATGCCGACGGCGACGAGGACAAGCACGGGCAACGGGTGGTCGAGCGCGACGCGCAGCGAGGTGGCGCGAAGGAGTTTTTTGAGGCGGGTGACGAGCCAGCCGTCGGTGTGAGCTTGGCCGGCGGCGGGTTTCAACAGGAAGGAGCAAAGCACAGGAATCAGCGTGAGCGAGACGACGAATGACGCGGCCATGCTGACGATGGTCGCGATGGCGATGGGGGCGAAGAGTTTGCCTTCGACTCCGCTCAGGCCGAGCAGCGGGAGGAAGACGAGGACGATCAGCACGGTCGCGTAGAAAATCGAGCTGCGCACTTCGCCGGAGGCGGCGGCGATGACCTGGAGTTTGGGGCGCGGCTCGGTGAGCGCGGCGTTTTCGCGGAGGCGGCGGAAGACGTTTTCGACGTCCACGATGGCGTCATCGACGACCATGCCGATGGCGACGGCGAGTCCGCCGAGGGTCATGGAGTTGACGGTGATGCCGAAGCGTTGGAACACGAGCAGCGTGATCGCAAAACTCATGGGGATGGCCATGAGCGTGATGACGGTGGTGCGGACGTTGAGCAGGAAGAGGAACAGGACGAGCGTCACCATGATGGCGCCGTCACGGATGGCGTCCTTGAGGTTGCCGATGGCGTGATCGATGAAGTCCTGTTGCTGAAAGAGCGGGAGCGCTTCGATGCCGGGCGGGAGCGCGGGGCGGAGTTCGTCGAGGGCGGTCTTTATCTGGGCGGTGAGCGCGCGGGTGTCGAAGCCCGGGGACTTCGTGATCGACATGATGATGCCGTAGGTGGGCGTTTTCTCGGGCGGGCGGCTCACGGTGGCGTCGCCGCGCATCGGCTCAATGCCCCAGGTGACGGTGGCGACGTCGGCGAGGGTGACAGGGCGGTCGTTGACGGATTTGATGACGGTGCGGGCGAGTTCGCCGAGGTCGGTCGTCATGGCCAGATTGCGCACCATGATCTCGGTGGGGCCGGAGTTGATAAAGCCGCCGGTGGTGGTGCTGGTGGCGTGGGCGACGGCGGTTTCGAGTTCGGCGAACGTCACGTCGTGGGCGGCCATGCGGTAGGGATCGGGCTGGACCTCGATCTGTTTGATGCCGCCGCCCATGTTGAGGATTTCGGCGATGCCGGGAATACTTTGAAGCCGGCGGCGGATCGTCCAATCGGCGAGCGAGCGGACTTCGGAGGGCGGCAGGTAGCCGGGCTGGCCTTCGGGGACGGTGGAGCGCACGCCGACGAGGAGGATCTCGCCCATGAGGGAAGCGACGGGCGTCATGAATGGCTGCACGCCGGCGGGGAGTTGTGCGCGGGCGGATTGGAGACGTTCCTGAACGAGGACGCGGGCCGCCTGGATGTCGGTGCCCCAGTCGAACTCGGCGTAAACGAGGGAAAGCGCGACGTCGGAGTTGGAGCGCAGGCGCGTGAGTCCGGAGACGCCCATCAGGGCGCTTTCGAGCGGCTGCGTGACGCGCGTCTCGACTTCCTCGGGGGCGAGACCAGGAGACTCGGTGAGGATGACAACCGTGGGCTTGGTGAGGTCGGGGAGAACTTCGACGGGCAGGCGCGCGCCGGAGTAGAGGCCGAGCACGAGGACGACCAGCGAAAGGCCGAGGACGAGCGGGCGATGCGCGAGCGACCAGTGGATGAGGCGGGTTAACATGGCGGGGTGATCGTGGACGTGGAGAAGTGGCAAGGACCGGAGTTTTTAACCGCTAATGGAATCCGCCAATGGGCGGCTTCTCTGGGAGAAGCCTCTCGCCAATGGCTCCGGCAATGAAGCGGAGGCGCGGCTGATGCCGCGGGGGGAGTGAGAATCGACGCCTGTTTCTGAATTAGCGGCCATGAGCGTTTATTAGCGGTTTTAAAACAGTCATTTGGCTGCGGGCTTCTTGGCGAAGAGCGTCACCACGAAGGCGACGAAGAAAACGCCGGTGAGGATTTTCCAGATGGGACTTTCGTGGGCGTGATCGTCGTCGTGCGCGTGGCCGTGATCGTTGGCGGTGGCGGCACCGGGGTTGAGTTCGGAGCCGTCGGCGGCGTGTGGATGGCCGTGGGCGGCGTCGAGGGCTTCTTTAAGGGAGAGGGTGCCCGCGCCGGCGAAGGCGAGCGAGTAGGCGCCTTGGGTAACGACTTCATCGGCCGGGAGGAGTCCGCTGACGATTTCGACGACGCGGTCGTTGCTCGCGCCGGTGACGACGGGGGTTTTCACGAAGGCGTGGGGGAGCTCGAAGTCTTTGACGTAAACGAAGCGGTTGGCGGACGTGCCTTGGAGCGCGGCGCGAGGGACGCTGGTGACGTCGGTGCGCTTGGCGGTGACGATGGAGAACTCGGCGCGCATGCCGGGGCGAAGCGTGTGCTCGGGGTTGGCGACGCGGAAGGCGGCTTCGATGGTGCCGCTCGCGGCATCGGCGGATGCGCCAAAGTGCTCGAGCTCGGCGAAAAACGTTTCGCCGGAGACGGCGGCGACGCGGATGTGCGCGCGTTGTCCGCGCTTGAGGCGACTGGCGAGTGACTCGGGCACGCGAGCGAGCGCATAGACCTTCGAGAGATCGATGATCTCGGCGAGCGGTTTGTCGGGATCGACCGGCTCGCCGGTGACGACGTGGACGGCACTGACAAGGCCGGAGATGGGCGCGGTGAGTTCGACGGTGGGCGGCGGGTTGCCGACCTGTCGGCTCTCAACGACGAGGGCGAGATCGCCGGCGGCGACGGAGTGGTCGAGCTTGAGGTGGACCTGTTGCGCGCGGCCGGCGATGCGGCTGCTGACGACGGCGCGGTTGCCGGGGTAGACCTCGATGCGGCCGAGGGCGAAGACGGTTTCCTCGAAGTCGCCGGGCTCGGCGACGACGGTCTGGATGCGGAGATTTTTCACTCCGGTTTCGTCGAGGATGACGGTGTTGGCGCGGCGGGTGGCGGCGTCTTGCGTCGCGGACAAAGGAAGCGCGAGCAGAAGCGCGGTGGTGAGGGCGACAAGTTTCATTGGGCGGAAAGAAGGGCGGTGGTGAGCGGGAACGTGGAGTCGGTGAGCGCTTCGAGACGCACGAGCGAGGTGGCGGCGGCGATGTCGGCCTCGAGGAGCTCGCGGCGGAGGGCTGCGTGGGCGCGTTGGGTTTCGAGCACGTCGAGGAGCGGCAGTTCGCCCTGCGCGTAGGCGCGGCGGACGATGGCAAGGGCCTCTTCGTTGGCGGGCAGCGCGTCGGTGCGGAGATCGCGGGCGACGGTGAGGGCGGTGGCGAGGTCCTGCCAGGCGGCGGTGAAGGCGGCGCGCAAGTCGGCGTCGACTGCGCGCACGGCCTGTTCGGCACCGGCGAGGGTTTCACGGGCGGCGCGGATGTTGCCCTGATTTTGTCCGCGAAACGGGAGCGGCATGGAAACGCCGGCGACAAACCCGACGTCGGAGCTTTCGCGGAGAAAACGCACGCCACCGGCGACGGTGATGTCCTGCGCGGTCTGCGACTGGGCGAGTTGGAGCGAGGCGCGGCGGCTGTAGATTGCGGCCTGCTGGAGTGAAAAGCGCGGGTGCGCGGCGAGCTTGGCGAGGAACACGTCTTGCTCGGGCAACCCGGCGGGCACGGGCAGCGCGCCGGCGAGGACGGGCACGTCGTTCGCACTGCCGCCCCACGTCGCGGCGAGCGAGGCGCGGGCGTGGGACAGACCGGTTTCGGCGCGGGTGTGGTCGGCACGGGCATGAGCGAGCGATGCGCGGGCGCGGGCTGCTTCGGCGGCGGCACCGACGGCGGCTTTTACGTGGAGTGCGACGGCGTCGGCGGTTTCTTGCGCGAGGGCGAGCGACGAGGCCGAGAGCGCAAGCTTCTCCTGGGCGGCGAGCACGTGCACGTAGGCGGTGGCGGTGTTGGCGAGCACCTCGGCTCGGCGCACGGCGAACTCGCGGTCGGCGACCTCACGTTCACGGCGGGCGGCGGTGACGCGTTTCTCACGCTTGCCGCCGCGTTCGAGGGTTTGGCTGGCTTGCACGGTGGATTCAAGGCCGTCGACGCCGCGCTGCGCACCGGTGCCGCCGAAGTTTTCGAGAGCGATGCTGAGCGCGGGGTTGGGGCGCACGCCGGCCTGTTCGATCAGGGCTTCGGTGGCGCGACCGGCGTAACCTTGGGTGAGGAGCGATGGGTTGCCCGCCTCGGCACGTCGAAGGGATTCGGTGAGCGAGAGGTCTTGGGCGAGCAGTGTGAGGGGCGTTAGAAAGAGAACCAGATAACGGAGCATGGTGAGCGTGGGAAATGACAACGACGGTGGGAACTCCTGGTCGCACATCGACGCGCGCAGGCGTCGGTGTCGCGGAATCAGGCAGGGGAAATCCGTCCGAGCAGGAACGGATCAGACGGCGATACTCGGAGCGCGCGCCGGCAGGGCCGTGCGCCGTGAAAATTGCCAGGCGGGCAACCAATCAATCGGCCGCTCCGTGTCGGAGACGGCAAGGGCGGGTGTTTCCGGCGGACTCGTTGGCGAGAGCCGCGAGCACAGGAAGCACAGGCAAAGGGTAAGATCGGGGGCGAACGTTTTGGCGACGGTGACGGACGGGCGGATCAGAGTGCCTTCGGCCACATCGCAACTGTCATGGGCGCAAGGATCGGCGGTCTCGCAGCACGCGTCGGAGTCGGCGTCTTCGTGGGCGATCACGCCCGCGGCTTCGAGATTGCAATGCTGCGTCGCCGGCAGCCAGAGGGCCAGCAGAGCAAACGCCATGACTCGGGTTAGAAACCGCACAACGTGCGCTAACAAGGCGAAGCCGACGGCCTTGTCAAGATGCTCACCAGCCGAACTGGCGCTTGATGCGCAGCGGCTCGTAGAGGTCGGTCGGAAGCTCGGTGATGAAACGACTGGGTGTGAGCAACAGGCCGCCGGGGCCGGCCTTGGTGGCGACCTTCGGATAACAAATGTAGAGCTCGTTTTTCGCGCGCGTCACCGCGACGTAGAACAGGCGGCGTTCTTCTTCCACGTCGTCCGCTTCGATGGCGCGGCGGCCGGGGAACATGCCGTCGGCCACGCCGATCACGAAGACCACGTCGAATTCCAGGCCCTTCGACTGGTGGACGGTGGTGAGCTTGACGGTGTCGGGCGGGAGATCGACGTGGCGTTCGCTGGTCTCGCCGTTCATTAGCGCGACTTGGGAGAGCATCTCGGCGACGTCGTCGAATCGGGACGCGAAGCCGATCAAGGCCTTCAATTCCTCCATGCGGTCGATGTAGTCGGCGTATTCGCCCTTCATGTAGTCGGAATACCAGCCGTCGATGGCGGTGGAGACGACCGACTCGGGTTTGCCGGTGCGCATGACGTCGGAGATCTGCTTCAACGAGGCGCAGAAACTGGTCCACTCGTCCTTGGCGTCTTTGGCGACCTTGGTCTTCACGTCGTCGGTCGCGAGGGCGTCGATGAAGTCGCGCTGCATGAGCTTCGCATGGTCGAAGGCGGCGTCGTAGATTTTTTGCGCGCCCTTGTCGCCGACCTTGGGCAGGAGCACGGCGATGCGTTGCCAGGCGGATTCGTTGCGCGGGTTGGCGACGAACTGGATAAACGCGATCAGGTCGCGCACGTGCTGGCGTTCGAAGAACTTCACGCCGCTGGTGATCTGGTAGGGGATGCCGGCGCGGGAGAACGCGAGCTGCACTTCGAGCGCGTGGAAATGCGAGCGATAGAGAACGGCGATCTCGCCCGGGGAAACGCCGTCGTCCTCGATGAGCGAACGGGTGCGCTTGAGGATGAAGTCGGCTTGCTCGCGGTCGTCCATGGCTTGGACGACGAGGGGTTTTTGGGAGTTTTTGCGGCAGGCGCGCAGCTCCTTGTCGAAGTGGCGGCCCTTGGGCTGGGCGTTGAGGACACCGTTGGCGAGCTGGAGGATCTGCGGGGTGGAGCGGTAGTTGGTCTCGATGCGATGGATGACCGTGCCGGGGTGGCGGTCCTCGAACGTCATGAGGTTTTCAAAGTCGGCGCCGCGCCATGAGTAGATGCATTGCGCGTCATCGCCGACGGCCATCACTTGATGGTGCGCGGCGAGGGCATCGACGATCTGGGACTGGATGGTGTTCGTGTCCTGATATTCGTCCACGAGGACGTGGCGGAAGCGGTTGGAGAAATACGCGGCGACGTCGGGCGCTTTTTGCAAAAGTTCGAGCCAGAGTTCGAGGAGGTCGTCGTAGTCGAGGACGTGCTGGGCGCGTTTTTTCTCCGCGTAGGCGGCGGCGAAGGGCGGGATCAGGTGTTTGATCTCGGAATATTGCGGAAAGTAACGCTCGACGGTCTCGGCGATGGATTTCTGGGTGTTGCGAGCGAGGGAGATGACGTTGAAGAGCGGACCTGGCTTGGGGTTGGTCTTGTCCTTGAAGAACGTCTTGTTCTCGGTTTCGACGACCTGTTTGAGGAGCGATTCGGATTCGTCGGCGTCGAGGATGGTGAAGTTTTTGGGTAGGCTGATGGCGTCGCCGTAGATGCGGAGGGCGCGGTTGCCGATGGAGTGGAAGGTGCCGCCCCAGAAACGGCCGGGCTCGACGCCGGTGAGCTCGTGGACGCGGTGGAGCATCTCCTTCGCCGCCTTGTTGGTGAAGGTGAGCAGGAGGATCTCGGACGGGCGAACGCCTTTGGAAAGGAGATAGGCGACGCGGTAGGTGAGCGTGCGGGTCTTGCCCGAGCCGGCGCCGGCGAGGATGAGCAGCGGACCGGGCTCGGCGGTGACGGCGCGGTATTGCTCGTCGTTGAGCGACGCGCGGAAATCGATCACCGGGACATCGTGGCGGGTGGGACGGTCGTTGTTGTCTAAGAAAATCTCCATGCTCCCCGCCGACGCTTTCGGAAAGCGCCGGGGAGGCAAAGCTGATTTATGGCGCCCGTTGGATTCAAGCGCGGGCGCCATTTCAATGTGTGCTCTCAATACGGCCAGGCAAAGCGCAGTCCCAGCTCGAAGAGGTGGGTGTTGAGGTCGGTCAGTTCCAACTTGTTGCCATTCACTTTGAAGGTGGCGTCATCGTTGAAAAGATAACGGTAGCCCACGCTCAGAGAGAGGGAATCCGTGATCGTGAAATACAACGTCGCCCCGCCGCCATACGTTAAGATCCAGTCCTGTCGGGTAATATTTTCCGTCGGGTTCGCGAGGGAGCCGGATACCTTGATGTAGGACGCGCCAACGGACGGGCCGATTGCCAGTCGCACCGTGTCGGTCAGGGCGAGTTCGTGGCGGAGGTTTACGAGGAGCGGAACGAAGACCACTTCGTCGTTTCTGCTTCCCGGGGTGTTGGTTCCGATATCCGTGTCCCACTTTGCCCAGCCGCCCTCGATTTCCAACTGATTGGTGTTTTCGCTGTTCGGGATGTAGAACGTGGCGCCCAGTGCAAGGTTCGCTCCGATTGTTTCGTCCGCATTGTCTGCTTCCGGCACGACATACACAGAGTTCGCGCGCCAATAACCTTCGTCCGCTTTGGCGAGAGGCATGGCGGCAAGAACCAGGCTGATGGACAGGATCAGTTTTGTGCTGAGGTGCATAATTTAAGGAGGAGTGGTTGGTTTTTTGGGTTGGGTAAGGCGGCAGGGTAGATGAACGGTGTCGTCGGCAGTTCCTGAGGAGTGCATGGGTTTACAGCGAAACAGGCGCGCCTCCTATGCCGCCTTTGGGGAACGCGCGGGTTTGCCGTCAGGACGGCGCACGGTTTTCTTAAAAACCTAAGAAACTCGCGGTTGGTCCGTAATCCGTGATGAAACCCCTCAACCCTTCATTCATGAAAACCCTTGCCCTGCTCGGTGTGACTGTGGCGCTTCTCCCCCTTGCGTTGACGGCCGGTCCGGCCCTCACGATTTATAATCAGAACTTCGCGGTCGTGCGCGAAACTATCCCCTTCGACCTGAAGGCAGGGGTGAACCTCGTGAACTTCGCCGGCGTGACCACACAAGTGGAGCCCGACTCGGTGGTGTTGCGCGATGCCGCGGGCAAAGTCGCGTTGCGCATCCTTGAGCAAAGTTACCGCGCCGATGCCGCTTCGCAGGGACTCCTGCTTGCGCTAAACGAGGGCAAGGAACTCGATTTCGCCGTCACCGACCAGAATGGCAAAGAATACATGGTGAAAGGCCGAGTCATCCGCAGCGGTTACAAAGCCGAAGGCGAAGCCGGAACACCGCTTGTCGAGGTGGACGGAAAGCTTCGTTTCTCGCTGCCGGGTCAACCGCTCTTCCCCTCGCTCGGTGATGACGCGATTCTCAAGCCCACGCTGTCGTGGCAGGTCAACTCCGAGAAAGCGGCCAAGCTCGACGCCGAACTCGGCTATATCACGGGCGGCATGAGCTGGCAGGCGGCATATAATTTTGTGGCGTTCGAGAAGGGTGACCAGGTGGACATTGTCGGATGGGTCACCGTTTCGAATAACACGGGCAAAGTTTTCACCGATGCGTTGATCAAACTCATGGCGGGCGATGTGAACCGTGTGCAGCCGGAAGATCCGTTTGCCGGTCGTCGTGACAAAGTCGTGCGCATGGCAATGGCCGCTCCTGCGGCGGCTGAAGTCACCGAAAAAGCCTTCGATGAGTTTCACCTCTATTCGCTGCCGCGCCCCGTCACACTCCGCGATCAAGAGACCAAGCAGGTCGAGTTCCTTCGCGCGACCGGCGTGACCGCTCCGCAGCTCTACATCTACGACCAGCAGAAATACGGCGCGAAAGTCGCCACCGTGCGCGAGTTCAAAAATACCAAGGAAAACGGCGGGCTCGGTCTGCCGCTGCCGAAGGGACGCACCCGTTTTTATCGTCAGGATTCCGCCGATGGCCGGTTGGAGTTTGTCGGTGAAAACAACATCGACCACACCGCGAAGAACGAGACGGTGCGCATCCATACGGGCGATGTGTTCGACATCGCGGTGGAGCGCAAGGCGACCGATTCGAAACTCAGCAGCCGCAATGATCAGCGTGAGGAAGCCTTCGAAATCACGTTGCGCAACCGCAAGGCCGACCCGGTCGAGGTGCGGGTGACCGAACACTTCTACAGCTGGCCGAACTGGACGATCATCCAGCAGTCGGACCCCTCCGAAAAAACCGATGCACAAACGGCCGAGTTTCGCGTCCAGCTGAAGCCCGACGAGGAAAAGAAAATTACTTATCGGGTGCGTTACGACTGGAAGTGATTTGCGCGCGGCATGTCGTTGGCGTTGATTCGAGACGCGATGAAAATCCACTGGTTTCAACATGTCCCGTTTGAAGGCTTGGGTGCGATCGAGGGCTGGTTGCTGGATCGAGGCCACACGCTGACGTGCACGCGTTTTCATGCCGGCGAAACCGCGCCCGCCACGGTCGATGGGTTCGACTGGTTGATCGTGATGGGTGGACCAATGAACATCTATCAATACCGCGATTACCCGTGGTTGCGCGCCGAGAAACGAGTGATCCGCGACGCGGTGGCGGCGAACAAGCGGGTGCTCGGCGTGTGTCTCGGCGCCCAGCTCATCGCCGATGCCATGGGCGGGAAGGTTTACCAAAACGACGAGCGTGAGATCGGTTGGTTTCCAGTGACCGCGGTGCCGGAAGGCGCGGGATCGCCGTTTGCGTTTCCGCCCGCGGTCACGGTCTTCCACTGGCACGGCGACACTTTTTCATTGCCGCCGAGTGGCGTATGGTTGGCGCGCAGCAAGGGTTGCGAGCATCAGGCTTTCACGCTTGGCCCGCGCGTGCTCGGGCTGCAGTTCCATTTGGAGATGACCCCGGAGGATGTTAAACGCATCGCCGTGGAATGTGCGGATGAACTCACGCCCGCCACGTATGTGCAGAGCCCGGATGAAATCGTGGCCCGGGCATCCAACGATGGCAAAGAAGCCGGATTGTTGCTGGATCGGTTGCTGAGTCTGATGGAACGCGGCTGATGGCGGGCTGACGATAAACGCGATCAGCGGGCGGGCACGCCGGTGGCGATGCCGCTGTTTGGCAGGCCCCACGAGCCGGGGCTGGCGCGGAGGGCGGCGTCGGCGACTTCGCGACCGGCGGTCTCGAGCTTGGTGTTTTGCAGAGTGTCGCTCGTGATCACGGGCACGGAGGCGATGGTGTTGATCAGTGTCACGTTGCCCGTGGGGGCGGGGAGAATGGGAGAGGACATCTCGGCGTGCTCGGGCATGCCGAAACCGAACAGGATCGGCAGGGCGGGCGCGGGTTTTTCGTGGGCCTGGCGGGTGAGGCGCACACGGTGGTTCTGGCCGGCGATGGTGGCAACGGCGTGGACGGTGGCACCGGGCGCAGGGCCGTCGCCGGTGAGCTCCAGCTCGACGTCGGAATCGACACCGCCGCGCAGGTAGAGGAGCGGGCCGTGGGAGATGTCGCCGCGACTGTCGCGCACGATGGTGTGGGAACCGATGAGGTAGCCGCGTTCGCAGCCGAGGGCGTTGCCGCCGATGATCTCGGTTTTGACGGTGACGTCGTCACGGGCGCCGATCTCGAAGCCGGCGCGGGTGTTGATCGCGGTGCAGTTGACGAGGGTGACGCTGCCGGCGCCGCCATAGGTGCGGAAACCATCCTCGGAGAGGCTCTTCATGTAGCCGGGAGTAACCACGTAACGGCCATCGCGATTGGGGTAAACGGACTTGAAGCCGAGGTCGAATGCGGGGCCTGAGGTATCGCGCAGCATGTCGGAGGTCGAGCGCACGGAACCCTCGGCGTAGCAGTCTTCGAGGCGGATGTTTCCACCGACCTGGATGTAGAAGCAATGGCCGAAGGCACGGCTGATGACCCGGGTGCGGCGGACGAGCGTGTTGTTGCCGAGGATCTGGATGCCGCTTTGTTTTTGGATGTTGAGAAGGTTGGGCCTTCCTTTGCCGAAGAGATCGCCGTAGCCATAGGGATGAGAGCCGTGGACGTTCAGCGTGAAGTTTTCGAGGGTGTTGCCCGTGCCGGCCACGGAAAGGGTGTTGCCGCCGCTGCCGCGCTGAGCACCGACCTGACGGATGGAGAGGCCGGTGAAGGTGTTGTCATTGCCGGCGATGATGATGCAGCGGATGTAGCTGCGGTCGGGAAGCTTGGCGTAGAGGGCGGTGTCGATCTCGAAGGTCACTCCGCTGAGGTCGAAACGGTTCCCGTTCCCGGTGAAGGTGAACATGGGCACGGGCGGCCGGCTTTGCTTTCGGTCCACTTTGGCGGCGATGTCGGCGAGGACCGCGGGCGTAAGGTAGTCAGCCAGCGGATACACGCCGGGCGTCATTCGGATGGACCGGTTGTCGCCGGCGCCCGCGCGTGCGAGGTCGGCGAGCGAGGAGACGGTCACGGGCTCGGCGGCGCGCAAAACGGAGAGGCCGGCGGCGAAGACGAGGGAAGCCAGGGCGATGAGACGCACGATGATGAACCGGGATTAACGCCGAAGGAAGAGGACAAAGGCGGAGAAATCACCGGGGAAGGGAAGGGTGAGTGTTTGGCCCGAAAGGGTCGCGGTCGCGCCGGCTTCGGCAAATGCGTCGGTGATGCGCCAGTCGCCCGGGGGAAGGGTGACGACCGACTTAGCCGGGGCATGGGCGAAGGCATGGGCGACGACGAGTGCTTCACGTCCATCGGCCGAAATGCGGACCATGGCCTGCCAGCCGCGCGGGTGACGCCAGCTCTCGCCGAGCTCGCGATGGAGGCGGCTGACGCCGTGTTTGATGACCGGGGCGACGCGGTCGTAGAGGTGTTGCGCGGCAAGGGCGGTCTGCCATTGCGCGGACGAAAGCGCGGCGACGTCGCCGGACAGGCACATGCGACCGAGGAAGGTTGCGGCAAGGCTGTAAACGAGGCGGCGTTCGGTGTCGGTCGGCTTCAGCACCGCCCAGATCTGGCTCTGGCGCGGCAGCATGAGGCGGTGGAGGTTGGCTGCGATGATCGGAATCTCGACCAGTTCGTGGGCGTCGGAGAAGGACGCCATGGCGGTGCGGGCGAGCAGCGACGGCTCGAGGCGGTGGCCGCCCGAGGAACAGTTTTCAATGACGAGGTGCGGGAGGCGTTCGCGCAGGCGGTCGAAGAAACGGTAGGTTGCGAGGATTTGCTGGCGCAGGCCTTCGCCGAGTCCATCGGGATGGTCGGAGCCGAGGCCCAGGGTTTCGTTGTAGTCGATTTTTAGATACCCGAAGCCGCCGGCTTCCAGCCGGTCGATGACTTTCTCCTCAAGATAGGCGAAGGCCCAGGGATCGGTGAGATCCCAGAAGCGGCGGTGGCGCACGGTGACGGGCAGGCCGTCGCGTTTGAGGAGGTGATCGACGAAGGAAAAGGCGGTGGAGGTGTCGCCGACCGTCTCCATCTCAAACCAGAGGCCGGGGATGAGCCCGCGTTCGCGAATGGCGGCAGCGGTGGCTTCGATGCCGTGCGGGAAAAGCGTGGCGCTCGGCACCCAGTCGCCGTGACCGCTGCCCCAGTCCCCGCCGTCGCCCTTATACCAGCCGGCGTCGATCACCAGGGTCTTGACGGGAGAGCCCTTCAGGCGATCGGCGAGCGCGGTGACTTTGGCGTGCGATGGGTCGCCCCAGGTGGTGCACCATTCGTTGAAAATAACCGGCAGCGTGTGCTCGACCGAAGGATGGGTGTCGGCGGCGCGATGCTGGAGAGAGGTGAGGCGGTCGCAGGCGGCGTCGAGATCGCCGGCGACACAGGTCAGGTAAGCGGGCGGGGCGTCGAGGCGCTCACCGGGGACGAGGGTTTTGGTCCAATGGCCGAATTCGCGATCGGCGAGTCCGCCGGAGAGACACGCATCGTCGTTTTGACGGGCGACTTCCATCTGCCAGGAGCCGGCCCAGCCGAGTTGCGCGGCCCAAGTGACGCCGGCCTCGGTGTCTTCGAGGGCGACGAAGGGAAACCAGCGGCGGACGGGCATGGTGCCAACCTGGCCGAAACGTTCGCTGAAGAGGCCGGCGCCGGACCAGGAGCGTTCGAGATGGAGTTCTTCGAGCGTGCGGGTTTCGAGGCGGCCTTCGGCGCTCCACGCGGAGCGGAAGCGATGGACGCGCATGCGACCGGGGGCGTCGGCGCGGGCAAACGGGGTGAGTCCTCCGAGGGAAAAACTCGTGAGAAGTTCCAGAGTGACCGGGGAGGAGCCGCCGTTGATGAAACTGGATTCGATGGTGAACGCGGCGTCGCCCTCGTGCCACGAAAGACGGTGCTCGAGGCGGTGGCCGGTGGTGCGATCAAGCAACCGGGTGAGCACGACATGGCGGTCGCCGTGGGTCTCGTGTTCCTGACCTTCGAGGAGGAAAGCGGAGTTGGCGGGGGCGGAGCGCAGCGTGTGGCCTTGGGCGAAGGCGCCGGGGTAGCTGTCGCCGACGCGTTTCACATGGACGAGCGGATCGGGCACGCTGGCGGGCGGAGGAACGGGCTCGGGGCCGGAGTCGATGTAGAACTCGCCTGCGAGGGTGGCGCGGCGTTCAACCAGATCGGCGAGACGTGAGGTCGGGACCAGTTGAAGCGTGACCGCGCCGGTGGCGGTATCGTTGAGGTAGCGGACGGTCGTGTTGGCGACCTCCCATTCGGAAAGGACGGACAGAGGCATGGATCAGATCGTGGTGGTTTGTTTTTCTGAAGAGGCTTTGGCGGCTTGATGACGGGCGTCGAGTTGGCGGCGAACTTCGTTCATCATGGCTTCGGTGAGTGGAAAGCGCAGGGCGAGAGCGAAGTAAATGGAGGTGAAAACGATGTTGGGGATGACCGAGCACCAATACAGGCGGTCGAGCACCTCGGTTGGCTGGATGGTGAGTTTGCCGTTGAAACCGACCCAATCGAGGGTGTAGCCGACCAGCAAAACGCAGAAGGAAATCTCGAATTTTTGGACAAAGCCCATGACCGCAGTGAACAGGCCTTCGCGGCGCTGGCCGGTCTCCAATTCGTCGACATCGCAGATGTCGGGCATGATCGCGTTGACGATGGTGTTGCTGACGGAGAGCAGCGTGATGGTGATGAGCGTGGGGAGCAGCATCCAGTAGGGGTGCTCCGGGGTGTAGGTGAGCGGGACGAGGATGGCGGCGATGAGGCTGCCGGAGGCGCCGAGAATGATGCCGCCCTTTTTGCCGATCCACCGGCTGATGGGTTTGATGAGGGGAATCATGCCGAAGCCCCAGAAGCTGCCGACGGTGGCGCCGATGCCCGTGATCTTGGTGCCCAGGCTCTTGTCGCCCTGGCACACGTAATAAATCGCGACGTAGACGAGGATGGCGGCGGCGGCGCGTTCACCGAGGGTCTGGCAGACCTTGATGAGGACGAGGCTGCGGAAGGGGCGGTTCTTAAACGTGGTCCGGATGGCGGGGATGATGGCGACCTTGTGCTTGCTGACCGCGACCTTCTGAAAGCGCTCCTTGCAATAGCGGACGGCGACAAACGCGGCGGCGAGGGCGATGATGGCGACAATACCCGCGATCCAGCGAATGCCGTTGATCTCGTTGGTCGGCGCACCCTGGACCGTGTAGAAGGCCTGTTTCCAGACGGCCGTGAATCGCTCCCAGTCGAGACCGGCGTCGATGAAGTCGCGGAAGGTTTTGCCGACTCCGTTGACGAACATGGGACGAAGGGCCAGCCAGAAGATCCAGCCGTTGCCGAGCAGGACGATGGCGAGAAAGAGACTGCCGATGGCGGAGACCTTGGAACGCTCGTGGTAGTCGTCGGTGAGTTCGTAGCCGATGGAGTTCCACGACATCGAATACAGGCCCCATGCGCAGTAGAACAGGGTGCCCAAGGCGAACAGGTAGACGAGCTGGGCGGTATTGCTCCAGGAGCGGTCGGCCCACCAGAGGGCGAAAAGCGCGATGGCCGCGACGGACGATCCGATGACCAGGAAGGGCTTGCGACGGCCCCAGCGAGTATGGGTGTTGTCGGAGATGTGGCCCAGGATCGGATCGGTGATGCCGTCGATGAGCCGGGGCAGCACCATGGCCAGACTCACGAGGGAGGCCTGGATCGCGAAGCCGATCGTGAAAATATTATACGCCTGCCCGTAGGTGCAGATAAGGATGTGATTGGCGATCGCGCCAATACCCCATGCCCATATTTGGCTGGAGGGAGCGGTGTAGGGCTTGGGAGAAGAAAGGGAACTCATAAGGGGACGGGGTTATGCCGGGCAGGGAAAGCGGGGGAAAGGAGGAGGGGGACACTATGTGTGTCGCTGGTTCTTGGATGTGGATGCTTATCTTGATTACAGTGGTAACTGGAATTCGATAGGAATCGTATCGGTAGCAAAAATCCTAATCCAAAAGTTAAGCTCTCTTTTATGCAGTGCTAAAAAGGACATTGCGGAAGAGCGGTGCTTGGGATGCTCCAGCAACCGGGCGATCCTCACGTAAAAACAAAAAAGCCCCAAAAGCGTTTGTAAGCTTTTGGGGCCAAAATGGCTGCCCGGGTAGGGGTCGAACCTACGACCAAGTGATTAACAGTCACCTGCTCTGCCACTGAGCTACCAGGCAATGATCCTCTCGCGAGGAGGGGTGAAAAACAATTCACCGGCACACGTTGTCAATGCTCGTTTTCCCTTTTACCGCAGAATTTCAAAGTTTTGTTTGCCATCCCGGAGGTGATCCGGTGTCTTGGACCTCTTTTCTAATACGCCTGCCTTCAATTCCGGAGGAACAGGGGGAACGAAACCATGAGCAAACAACAACTGATCCTCAACGTCACGACCCGCGCCCAAACCGGTCGTTCTGCCTCCCGCCGCGTGCGCAAGGCCAACCAGATCCCTGCGATCCTTTACGGAAAGCACACCAAGCCCGAGACGCTCGCCATCGACGCTCCCGAGTTTGTGCGCCTCCTCAAATCCGTTGCCGGCCGTGCGCTCCTTATCGAGCTCGCCCGCAAGGATTCCGCCAACAAGGCGCTCTCCTTCCTCCAGGAAGTGCAGCGTGACCCGATCACCGACAAATTTCTCCACGTTGACCTTCAAGAAGTGAAGGCCGACGAAAAGCTCGAGATCCGCGTGCCCGTCCAGGTCACCGGCGAGTCTTTCGGCGTCAAGAACCAGAGCGGCGTGTTGGAAATCGCCACCCAGACCCTGCGCATCCGCTGCCTTCCCAAGGATCTTCCCCCCGTTATCGCGGTGGACGTCACCGAGCTGAAGGTCGGTGAAGCGTTCAAGGTCGGCACGCTCAAGCCCATCGCTGGCGTCGAGTTCCTCGATTCCAAGGGTCAGCCGGTCGTCTCGTGCGTCGAGCCCGTGGGCGAAATCGCCTCCGCTACTCCCGCCGCTGGCGCTGCCGCCGCGCCCGCCGCCGGTGCCGCTGCTCCTGCCGCCGGTGCCGCCGCTCCTGCCGCTGGTGCCAAGCCCGCCGCAGATGCGAAAGCCGCTGCCGCTCCCGCCGCTGGCGCCAAGCCCGCCGCTGCTCCCGCCAAGAAGTAAGTGTTCGCCGCCCGGTCCGCCGCTTTACCGCGATGGGCCTGGACGATTGTTCTTTGAGTCATGTCCATCTCGCTTGTTGCCGGTCTGGGCAACCCAGGTCGCGATTACGACAACACCCGCCACAACGTGGGTTTTGTCGTCGTCGAGGCGCTCGCTCGTCAGCTCGGCCTTGCTTGGCAAAAGCAACGGTCGTTCGAGGCCGAGGTCGCCCGTTGGGACCCGGAACCAGGCCGCACCGTCTATTTCGCGAAGCCGCTCACGTTCATGAACGAAAGCGGTCGCGCGATTCAGGCGATGACGGGGTTCTATAAGATCCCCGGCACGGCGGTCAGTGCGGTTTATGATGATCTCACGATCAACCTCGGTCTCGTGAAAGTCAGCGTAAGCGGCAGCGCCGGTGGTCACAACGGTGTGGCCAGCCTGCTCGAACGACTTGGCAGCGGATTTATCCGTTACCGTATCGGCATCGGACCCAAAGACCCGCCTCAGATGGACCTCGCAGACTTCGTCCTCGGCAAGTTCACACCTTCTCAACAACACCTACTCGATCAAAATTTAGAACGCTACGTGACCGGACTCCGCCTCGTGCTAGACCACGGCGCCGACAAGGCCATGAACCAACTTAACCGCAGAGACTCACAATGAGCACCACCACCAAACGCAACTACCGCGCGACCTTCATCCTCGATAATCGCGGCAAGGAAGACTCCGTCGATCAGATCATCGAAGGCGTGAAGAAAGACATCATCGCCGTCGATGGCGAAGTCGGCGCCGTCGAAACCCTTGGCCGCCGGGATTTCGCCCGCGTCACCGATCGCAACCTCCCCGGCGCCACCTACGTCCAGGTCGCGTTCTCCGCCCCCCCCACCGGCCCGGCCGCCCTCAAGGAGCGCCTCCGCCTCAACAACACCGTCTACCGCACCTTCCTCCAGACCGTCTGAGTCCGGGCGAACGCAACGCTCCCATGGCTTCCCTCAACAAAGTAATGCTCATCGGCAACCTCACGCGTGATCCGGAACTCCGGGTCACGCCGAAGGGCACGGCCATCTGCCAGTTCGGTCTCGCGGTCAACCGCCAGTTCAAGGACGAGTCGGGTGCGACCCGCGATGAGACGACCTTTGTCGATATCGAAGCCTGGGGTAAACAGGGCGAAACCGTCGCCAAGTATCTGACCAAAGGCCGCCCCTTGTTCGTCGAAGGCCGTCTCAAGCTCGATTCTTGGGACGACAAGACGACCGGTCAGAAACGCAGCAAGATGAAGGTTGTCCTCGAGAACTTCCAGTTCCTCGGAGGCCGCGAAGGCGGCGAAGGTGGCGGTGCTCCCGCTTCCCGCGCCGCAGCTCCCGGTGGTGACGAAGGCATCGATCAAACGATCGAGCGCCACACGCCGCCCCCGCGCGCCAGCGCCAAGCCCACGCCGCCCCCGCAGGACAACATCGACGAAGACGTCCCGTTCTAAACGCGCCCCGCGTTCGCATCCCTTAAAAATTAAAAACACACATATATACCATCATGGCTCACAACGAAGTTTTGCTCCTCAAGCCCGTTGACGGTCTGGGCGCCGAAGGCGACCAGGTCAAAGTCCGCGCCGGCTACGCCCGTAATTTCCTCCTTCCGCAGAAATACGCGGTCGCCCTCACGCAGGCCAATCGCAAGCGCGTCGAAGCGCTGAAGAAGCGCCGCACCGAGCGCGAGGCCTCCGAGCTCTCCGGCGCGCAGGCGCTGGCCGCCAAGATCGCCAAAGTCTCGCTCGCGTTCGCCGTCAAGACCGGTGAAGGCGGCAAGATGTTCGGCGCCATCACCTCCGCCGATCTTCACCAGAAGTTCGTCGAGGCCGGCGTCGAGATCGACAAGAAGAAGATCCACCTCCACACCCCGGTGAAGACCCTCGGCAAGCACGAGGTGAAGATCAAGCTGCACGCCGACGTCTCCGTCGATGTGTCGTTCGATGTCGTCTCCGAGAACCCGATCGTCGAGGCCGTCGTCGAGGCGCCCAAGGCCAGCAAGGAAGAGTATCCCGAGCACGCCGCTCTGGAAAAGATGGCCGCCCGCCGCGCCGAAAAAGCCAAGCGCAGCGACCGCAAGAAGTAAGGCTCACGTCTTACGTTCTTCGAGAACTCCTCAAAGCCGCAGTCGAAAGACTGCGGCTTTTTTTGTGTTTAGCCGCTTCGGTGAGCGGTGTGTGAAAAACTTTCCGCAACTCACCGTTGCTTCCATCGCAGGACCCTCTTGCCTCTCTGTCCCGTTTCATGGCTGACGACTTTTCGAAAACATCCCGCCGCCCACGTCGCGACCGTGATCGCGATCATGCAGATCCTCGCGACATGGAATCCGTGATGGGTCGCGTGCCGCCGCATAGCATCGAGGCGGAGGAGTATCTTCTCTCCTGCTGTTTTCTGGATGGCTCCGATATCGTGGCGCGCTGCCTTGAGGGTAAACTGAGTCCTGCGGCGTTCTATTCGCCCGCCAACCGCGTCATCTTCGAGAAACTGGTCGATCTCTACAACAAGGGCATCGCGATCGATCTCCAGATCCTCGCCGAGGAGCTCAAGACGAGTCGCCAGATCGACGAGATTGGTGGCTACGCCTATCTCACACAGATCAGCAGCCGAATTCCGACCACGGCGCAGTCGAGTTATTTCATCGAGAAGGTCCGCGAGCTTCACCTCCTGCGCGAGCTCATCAAGGTCGCCACCGGCGCGGTCGAGAGTTGCTACGCCTACGACGGCGGACTCGAGGAGTTCGTCGACAAGGTTGAGCAGGATATTTTCAAGGTTACGCAGGACCGTGTTTCCGATGGTGCGCGGCAGATGAAGGGGCCGACCAGCGAGGCGATGGCCGTCATCACGAAAATGATGATGAAGAAGGGCGAACTCACGGGAGTCTCCTCCGGCTTCAAGGATCTCGATGCCTACACCTACGGTTTCCAGCGGCAGGAAATGATCATCCTCGCGGCCCGTCCTTCGATGGGAAAAACCTCGCTCGCGCTGAACTTTGCCGAAGCCGCGGCGCTGCCGAGGCGAGGGGCGGGCGTGCCTATCTTGATTTTCTCGTTGGAAATGGGCGCCGCTCAGCTCGCACTGCGTATGTTGTGCGCGCGGGCCAAGGTAAACATGAAGCTGTTGCGCGACGGTCTACTCTCGAAAAATGGCGAAGAGCAGCAGCGTCTGCTTGAGGCCGCGGACGAGTTTTCGAAAGCCCCTATCTTCATCGATGACTCCAGTCATCTCACGATCATGGAGCTGCGCGCGAAGGCGCGCCGTCTGCAGGCGCGCAATAAGCTGGGTTTGATCGTGGTGGACTACTTGCAACTGCTGGCGCCGACCGACTCGAAAACGCCTCGTGAGCAACAGGTCGCGGAAATCTCCCGCGGGCTTAAGGCGTTGGCCAAGGAGCTCGACGTGCCGGTGATCGTGCTGTCGCAGCTGAACCGTTCCGCCGAAAAAGAAAACCGCACACCCAAACTCTCCGACCTTCGTGAATCTGGCTCCATCGAGCAGGATGCCGACGTCGTTCTCATGCTTGCCCGGCCCAAGGATGCGGACGAAAAATTCCAAGTTGCGGCCGACTCCGCCGAGTTAATCGTTGCCAAGCAACGAAACGGACCGGTAGGAGAATTGAAACTTACGTTCCTACGGGATATTACACGCTTTGAAAACTACACCCAGTAACCCCATTTTCGGGGTCGTTCGCCTCTTCTTGGTCATTGCCTTGCTCGTTGCGACGGGTGGCGCGATTCGGGCTCAGACTGCCGCCCCCGGCTACAAGGTGGGAGCGTTGAGCCTTAAGTTTGTTGGCACCGCCAACGTCAACGAACAGGTCGTCCGCGCGAACATGCAGGTTCGCGAAGGTATCGATCTTGACGATACGATGATCGATCAGGACATCCGCTCGCTCTACAAGACCGGCTTGTTCGAGTTCATTGAAGTGAAGCGTGACGTTCGCCCGGATCGCTCGGTCAATCTGGTGTTCGAACTCACCCCCAAGTTCCGCGTGTTGAGCGTTCGCTATGACGGGAACGTCAAGGTGAAGAGCAAGCGCCTCGACAAGGAGATCAAGACCAAGAGCAATTCCCCCCTCGACGAGCGTCAGGTGAAGGAGGACGTCACCAAGATCCGCGAATACTACCAGAAGTCCGGCTACAATCAGGCCCAAGTCAGCTACAGCATTGAGCGCAACCGCGCGACCGGCTTTGGCAACGTCACCTTCAAAATCACCGAAGGTGCAAAGGTGAAGATCGCTCGCGTCAATTTCATCGGCAACGATCACGTCAAGACCCGCAAGCTGCGCAAGGCCATCGAAACGAAGAAGTGGAACATCTTCTCCTGGATCACCGGATCGGGCCGCTTCAAGGACGACCAATTCCAGGACGACTTGGACAAGCTTCGCGATTATTACCGTGAGCTCGGCTATCTCGATGTCGAAGTGCCCGCCGACAAGGTCATCTACGACTATCCCAAATCCAGTAAGCTGGTTCTCACCATCCGCATCACCGAAGGTCGCCAATACAAGGTCGGCGACATCACGATCACGGGCAATACCATCATCCCGACCGAAACGTTGCGTGCCGCCCTCAAGCAGACCACCGGCACGCTCTTCGCCCCGTCGAAGATCGACAAGGATGTGACTGCGCTGGAGGACTCCTACGGCAAGGACGGCTACATCGAAACGCGCGTCCAGCTGATCCGTAAGCCCAACCTCACCACCGGCGCCATTGACGTCGAATATCGCATCAAGGAAAGCGACAAGTTCTACGTCGAATCCATCCGGGTGGAAGGCAACACGAAGACCAAGAGCATCGTCATCATCCGCGAACTCGCGCTCGGGCCGGGTGAGGTCTTCGACTCCGTGCGCATGAAGGTCTCCAAGCAGCGCCTCGATAACACGCGCTTCTTCGAAGAGGTGAACGCCACGCCGGAAACGACCACGATCCCTGGTCGCAAGAACCTCAAGATCGCCGTCAAGGAAGGTCGCACCGGCAATCTTACGTTTGGCGCAGGCTTTAGTTCGCTCGAGCGCGCCGTGGTGTTCGCCGAACTTACGCAGTCCAACTTCGACCTCTTCAATCGCCGTTCCATGTTCCAAGGCGATGGTCAAAAGTTCCGTCTCCGCCTTCAGGTCGGCTCTCGATCGAGCGAGGCGATTCTTTCCTTTGAGGAACCCTGGTTGTTTGAGCAGCAACTCGCCCTCGGCTTCTCGATCTTCCGTTCGGAGTCCGACTACAACAGTTCGTATTACCAGGAGATCCGCACCGGCGCCGAGGTTTACCTGCGCAAGCGCCTCTTCGAGTTGGTTGAAGGACGTCTCTCCTACGGCTATGAAATCGTGGACATCCAGGATGTCGAACCCGGCTATACCGGGGTTTATCCGGAGGAGACCACCACGCTCTCCAAGATCGGTTTCCAATTGCTGCGCGACACGCGTGACAAACTCGTCAACACCACGCGCGGCAATCGCGTCGATCTCACCACCGAGGTCACCAGCAGCGCGTTCGGCGGTGATGCCGATTATTACAAACTGGAGGCCAAGGGCTCGCAGTTCTTCCCGCTTTTCGACACTCAAAATCAAGTCCTCTCCATTATCGGTCGCACGGGCGTGCTTGATTCATTTGGCGACACCGCCCAAGTGCCCTTCTATGACCGCTTCTATTTGGGCGGACCCTACACCTTGCGCGGCTTCGAGTATCGCGAGGTTGGACCGAAGACCACGGTCTTGGGCAACACGGTTCCCAAGGGTGGCGACACTTACGGATTCCTCAGCCTTGAGTATTCACTCGATGTGGTCGAACCGCTGCGTTTCGCCTTCTTCTACGATGCCGGTTTCGTGAACAGCGGTTCCTATGATTTCAGCCCGAGCGCCTACAACGACAACTTCGGCTTTGGTTTGCGCCTGATGATCGCAGGCGCTCCGCTCAGTCTCGACTACGGCATTCCCATCACCACGGACAAGGCGAACGACGATGGCGGCCAGTTTAACTTCTCGTTTGGAACACGTTTCTAATTTAGCACTCTCATCCGTAATCACCCTATCATGAAAACATCCCTTAAATCATTTGTGGCTCTGGCGTTTGCCGGTCTTTTTGCCGTCGCTGCCCAAGCTCAGCCTGCGCCGAAAATTTTCGTCGTCGATATGGCCAAGCTCTACGACGCCCACTACAAAACCGAAGAGCAGAATGGCAAACTCAAGGCCGACCAGCAAAAGGCCGAGGAAGAGCTCCAGAAGCTCAATGCCGAGGGCAATGCCTTGGTGAAGCAATTCAATGATCTCAAGGAGCAGGTCGGCAATCCGACGCTGTCCGCCGATGCCAAGGCCAAGGCCCAGCAGGACCTCGAGTCGAAGGGCCAGGAGATCCAGCGCAAGCAAAACGACGTGAATCAATTCCGCGCCAATACGCAGCGCTCGCTCCAGCAGCGCATCAACAACTTCAAGCAGTTCCTCCTCGAGGAAATCAGCAAGACCGCGATCGATATCGCCAAGAAGAAGGGTGCGACCCTTCTCGTGGACAAATCCGGCCCGACCCTGATCGGCCTGCCCAGCCTGCTCTATTTCGACCCGGCTTACGAGATCACCGAAGATGTCTCCAAGGAGATCAACAAGGACCGCCCGGCCGGTTCCGCTCCGGCCTCTTCCGCTCCCGCTGCGAAGCCCGCCTCCGGCGAGGCTCCCTCGGTATCCTTCCCTGGTGCCAAGAAATAAGCCGCGTAGTTGACCGACCCGGACCCCGCTCCGTTTGGAGCGGGGTTTTTTTGTGCCCGGTTGGCTCGTCGGCCATTGCCATGATCCATGGCAGGGCCCACGTTTTTTCCGTATGCAGCTTGCCTTCAGTCCCGCCGAAATTGCCGCTATCGTTCAGCCTGTTTCCATCAAAGGAGCCACCGACGTCACCGTGCGTGGTATCGCGTCCTTAGGCACAGCGCATAAGGGCGATCTTTCCTTCCTCGGTAATCCGAAATATAAAGCCGAGGTCGCCGCGAGTGCGGCTTCACTCATTTTGCTGCCGACGGATTACGTCGGTGAACCTGCTCCCGGCCAGCAATTCTTGTTTGTGGAAAAGCCTTCGGTTGCGCTCGCCCGGTTGTGCGCACGCGTGGAGCAGCTCCTCTGGCCAAAGCCCGCGCCCGGTATTCATCCGACTGCGGTGATCGCGGCGGGTGCGCAAATTGCCGCCTCGGCCACCATTGGTCCGCTGTGTGTGATCGAGGCGGATGCGATTATCGGAGAGCGCACGCATTTGCAGGCTCAGGTTTTTGTCGGACGCAACGCCCGCATCGGTGTCGATAGCTGGCTGATGCCGCGCGTGTTCGTCGCCGCCGAGTGTGTCGTCAAAGACCGTGTGCGCCTTCATGCCGGCGTGGTGATTGGTTCGGACGGTTTCGGCTACGAGTTTGTGCAGGGCCGCCATGAAAAAGTGCCGCAAGTCGGCAACGTGGTGATCGAAAACGACGTCGAGATCGGTGCCAACAGCACCCTTGATCGCGCCCGTTTCAGCCAGACGGTCGTGGGGGAGGGCACCAAGATCGATAACCTCGTGCAGATCGCGCATAATGTGATCATCGGCAAACACTGCCTTGTCTGCGCCCAAGCTGGCATTTCTGGCAGCACCACGCTTCAGGATTACGTCGTGCTCGGTGGTCAGGCGGGTGTCGCCGGGCATCTCACCATCGGTAAAGGCTCGAAGGCCGATGGTCAGACGGGCATCAACTCCGATCTGGAGCCGGGCAGTTTCGTCAAGGGTTCGCCGTGTATGCCCTATAATTTTGAGCAACGCTTCAACGTCCTTAAGAAAAAGCTCCCCGACCTGTTCAAGCGGGTGGATGCGTTGGAAGAGGCGGCTGCGGAAAGCCTAAAAAAGTCTTCCGCCTCGTAACATTCCTGACACGCTCCGTCCCTTCCACATGAGCTCGCCTCGTCTTAAGGTTTTCTCCGGTAACTCGAATCGTCCTCTCGCCGAGGAAATCTGCCAGCACATTGGTATGCCGTTGGGCGAGGCTACCGTGACCAGCTTCCCGGACGGCGAATCTTTCGTGAAGATCAACGAGAACGTGCGCGGTCATGATGTTTACATCATTCAGCCGACCTGCACGCCGACCAACCAGTCGTTGATGGAGTTGCTCATCATGATCGACGCGGCCAAGCGCGCCTCGGCCCATCGCATCACCGCTGTCATGCCTTTCTACGGCTACGCGCGTCAGGATCGCAAAGACCAGCCCCGCGTGCCGATCACGGCCAAGCTCGTGGCCAACTTGCTCGTCGCCGCCGGCGCGAATCGTATTCTTACGATGGATCTGCACTCGCAGCAGATCCAGGGCTTCTTCGATATTCCGGTGGATCACTTGTTCGCCTCACCGGTTTTCTTCAAATATCTGGAGCAGTTTCGCGGTGACAACATGGTCGTCGTTTCGCCCGATGTCGGTGGCATGAAGATGGCCGCCGCTTACGCCGGTATCCTGGGCGCGCAGCTCGGCATGGTGTGGAAGAAACGCACCAACGCCACCACCGTTGAGACGGTCAACGTGGTGGGTGACGTCGCCGGCAAGGACGTGCTTCTCGTGGATGACATCACCGAGACCGCCGGCACGCTGGCCAACGCCGCCAAAATCATGCGCGCCAGTGGTGCGGTCAGCGTTCGTGCCGCCGTGAGCCACGCCCTCCTGAGTCCCGTCGCCTATGAGCGTCTGGCACTTGGACACATCGACGAACTTATCACGACCAACTCCGTGCCGGTGGACTCGCGTGGTCTGCCGATCAAGGTGCTGAGCATCGCCAGCCTGATGGCCGATGCGATTGTTCGTATTAATAACAACGAGAGCGTCACGAGCCTTTTTAAGATCAAAGGCTTCTGACGTGGCATGGGCAGCTTGCCCATGTCTGGCTCTGGGGAACGACGGAAAGAAACTCTCCGGTCGGCGGGCGAGAAAGCCTGCCATGGGGCGGCGCGATTAGGCGTTTGGCAGAGGTGCGTTTCAAGGACTTGCGGTGGAACAATTCGCCCCTTCATTTGGTCCTGAACTTCGTCCATGAAAACCAAGCTTCTCTCCCGTGCACTGGTCGTCGTGATGACGGCCTCTTTGTTCTCAATTGGTTGCGCGCAGGAAAAACCCGCGGCGCCCAAGCCTGACATCAAGTTCGACAACTCGCCCGTGGGTGATGGCGGCGGACGCTTTGTCACCAGCTACGCCGATGTGGTCGAGCCCGTTCAGAAAGCCGTGGTCTCGGTTTACTCGACCAAGATCGTGCGCGAGCGCCTTCGCGTTGATCCGTTTTTTCGCCAGTTTTTCGGCGACCGGGTTCCCGAGCGCGAGTCGAAGCAGCAGGGTCTTGGCTCGGGCGTGATCGTCTCGCCCAACGGCTATATCTTGACCAACAACCACGTCGTGGCCGATGCCGATGAACTCAAGGTTCTTCTTTCCGACGGACGCGAGGTCATCGCCAAGGTGATCGGCGCGGATGAAAAAACCGATGTCGCCGTCATCAAGATCGACGTCGAAAATCTGCCGACTCTCACCATGGCCGATAGCGATAAAATCCGCGTCGGTGATGTGGTGTTCGCGGTCGGTAATCCTCTCGGAGTGGGCCAGACCGTGACGATGGGCATCGTCTCGGCCACCGGTCGCAACGACGTGGGCATCCTCGCCAACGACCAAATCGGCGGCTACGAAAACTTCATTCAGACGGACGCCGCCATCAACCAAGGAAATTCCGGTGGTGCGTTGGTGGATGCGAGAGGACGCCTGGTCGGTCTCAATAGCGCCATCCTTTCCTCGGGTTCGGGCGGCAACATCGGTATTGGTTTCGCGGTGCCGACGAACCTGGCGGTTTCCATTTTGAACAGCCTTGTTGCCACCGGCAAAGTGCAGCGCGGCTATCTCGGCGTGGCCGGCCAGAACCTCGATCCCAAGCTTTCGGAGAGTCTCGGCGTCAACCGCGATATCAAGGGCGTGGTTATCAGCGATGTCGTCAAGGAGTCGCCCGCGGCCAAGGCGGGTCTCAAGCGAAACGACGTCATTGTCAAAATCGACAATCGTCCGGTGGACTCGCAGCTCGCGCTTCGTCTCATCGTCGCCCAGATCGCCCCAAATACAGAAGTCAACGTGGTCGTATTGCGCGACGGCAAGGAGAAGACCTTTAAAGTCAAAGTAGGCAGCCTCGACGAGCGGGTGGCTGGAGGCGGTTCCGGTGAGATTATCCCGGGCGTCACGGTGAAAACGATCGATGATGAGCTTCGCAATCAGTTCAAATTGGATAAGCGCGTCGAGGGTGGTGTGGTGATCACCGAGATCAATGAGAAGTCTCCCTACGCCGATATTCTCGTGCCGGGCCTTGTGATCGTGGAGATCAATCGCCGGCCGGTGATGGACGTGGAGAGCGCTGTGGCCGCGATCAAGCCGGGCCTCAATGCATTGCTCGTCCAGTATCGCGGCGTGCTGCGTTACGTGACGATCAACGTGAAGTGATCGTAGTGGTGAATTGATACATCAACAAAAAGGCCGCGCTACAAAGCGCGGCCTTTTTGTTGTCCGGCTTAAGCCGAAGCTGAAGCGGAGGGCGGTTTAGTTCAGAGTCACGCCCTTGGCTTTGGCGGCGCGCAGGAGCGCATCGGCCATGTCGGAAGGCGTGGCGGCGACTTCGATGCCGCACTCTTTGAAGACGGCGATCTTGGCTTCGGCGGTGTCCTCGACTCCGCCGACGATGGCGCCGGCATGACCCATGCGGCGGCCGGCGGGAGCGGTGGCGCCGGCGATGAAACCGGCGACCGGCTTCTTGCAGTTGGCCTTGATCCAACGGGCGGCCTCGACCTCGGCGCTACCGCCGATTTCACCGATGAGGATAATGCCCTTGGTATCAGGATCGGCATTGAAGAGCTTGATGACATCGAGGTGGCTGGTGCCGTTGACCGGGTCGCCGCCGATGCCGACCGACGTGGATTGGCCGAGGCCCTTGGAGGTGATTTGGAAAACCGCCTCGTAGGTGAGGGTGCCGGAACGCGAAACGACGCCGACATGGCCTTTCTTGTGAATGTAGCCGGGGGCGATGCCGATGCGGCAGCCGCCCTTGGAACCATCGCCGGTGCCGGGAGTGACGAGGCCGGGGCAGTTGGGACCGATCAAGCGGGTCTTGGCACCTTGCATGGCGCGCTTCACGCGAATCATGTCCTTGATGGGAATGCCTTCGGTGATGCAGACGGCGAGGTCGAGACCGGCGTCAACGCATTCGAGGATGGCGTCACCGGCGAACGGGGGGGGGACGAAGATCGTCGAAACGGTTGCGCCCGTGGCGGCGGCGGCTTCGGCGACAGTGTTGAAGATCGGAACCTTCTTTCCGCCGTGTTCGAAGAATTGGCCACCTTTGCCCGGGGTGACGCCGGCGACGACCTGCGTGCCGTAGTCGAGGGAGAGCTGGGCATGCTTGCCTCCGAAGGCACCGGTGATGCCCTGGATCATGATCTTGGTTTCGGGCGTGATGAGAATGGACATGGAATTTATTTTTTAACCACAAAACGCACGAACTACACGAAAGGGGGAAATACCTCGGTGGCTCGGCGTCTGTGGTTTGGTTTCGTGTAGTTCGTGTGTTTCGTGGTGAACAAATCAGGCGACGAGTTTCACGATCTTCTGCGCGGCGTCGGCCATGGTGTCGCCGGAGACGAGCGCGAGGCCCGAGGCGGCGAGAGTGGCTTTGCCGGCGGCGACGTTGTTGCCCTCAAGGCGGACGACGAGAGGGAGCTTGAGGCCGACTTCCTTGACGGCTTCCACGATGCCCTCGGCGATCACGTTGCAGTCCATGATGCCGCCGAAGATGTTTACGAAGATGCCCTTCACGTTGGCGTCGCCGAGGATGATCTTAAAGGCCGCGACGACCTTTTCCTTCGAGGCTCCACCGCCGACGTCGAGGAAATTGGCGGGGTTGCCGCCATAGTGCTTGATGATGTCCATCGTGCTCATGGCGAGGCCGGCGCCGTTCACGAGACACGCGATGTTTCCGTCGAGCGCGATGTAGGCGAGGTCGTATTTGGAGGCCTCGATTTCCTTCGGATCTTCCTCGTTGAGGTCGCGGAGGGCGACGATCTCGGGATGACGGAAGAGAGCGTTGGAGTCGAAGGACACCTTGGCGTCGAGGGCGAGCACCTGGTCGGTCGGCGTGGTGATGAGCGGGTTGACCTCGACCATGGCGGCGTCGGTTTCCCAGAACATGGTGTAGAGGTTGCGGATGAGTTTCGCGGCGTTCTTCGATTCGGCGGCGTTGAAGCCAAGCTTGAAGATGAGTTCACGCAGCTGGAAGTCGGCGATGCCATAGGCGGGATCGACGAAGATCTTGAAGATCTTTTCGGGCGTGTCGTGGGCGACGGTCTCGATATCGACGCCGCCTTCGGTGGAGGCGACGATCACGGGCTTCGAGGTGGCGCGATCCAGGAGGATGGCGAGGTAGTATTCCTTTTTGATGTCGCTCGCGTGGGTGAAGTAGATCGTCTGGACCTTGCGACCGGCGGGACCGGTCTGGATCGTGACGAGCGTGTTGTTGAACATCTTGTTCGCGTAATCGAGCGCGTCGGTCTTGGTCTTGGCGAATTTGACGCCGCCTTTGAAGCCATCGGTGAAGGTGCCCTTGCCGCGTCCACCGGCGTGAATCTGGGATTTCACGACAACGGGAGCGTCGGGGAGTTGCGCAAGCGCGGACTCGAATTCAGCAGGGGATTTCGCGGCAACGCCTTTTGGCACGGGGACTCCGAATTTCTCGAAGAGCGCCTTGGCTTGATACTCGTGGATGTTCATGGGAACCCAAGGATTGGCATAATCGGGGAGGGGATGGCACGAAAAAACCGGTGAGTTGCGGTATATGTAAGTGGAAGCGTGTGAGGAGTTGCGTTTGGCTTATGCGTTGGCACGCTCCGCGCCCATGCAATCGCACGAGGTCCTTAAAGAGGTCTTGAAGCAAACGAGTGCCAAACAGATCGCCGCCGACATGGGGCTTTCTCTTTCTTTGATCTATAAATGGACCGAGGCTCCGGCTGACGACGCCGGCAGTGGGGCGAGTAATCCGCTGGACCGCATCGACCAACTTCTGAAAAGCACGGGGGATCGTCGTATCGCCCAATGGGTATGCGAGCGGGCCGGCGGCTTTTTTATCGTAAATCCGGAGCACCAAAAGGCGCATCCGTATTCACTCATCCCGGTCACCAACGAGATTGTTCAAGAATTTGCCGATATGCTGGCGGTCATCGCGGTGGCGGCTTCCGACAGCACTATTACCAAGGAGGAAGCCCGTCAGATTCGCCGACGCTGGGAAGAGCTGAAGAGTGTGACGGAGGGGTTCTTGCGAGCGGCAGAGGCCGGCAACTTTGGTGCGCTCAAAAATGACCTGACTCAAAAAAATCACTGATCATCATTACTGAATTTGATGGAATGAAAAACAATCATTCCGAGTGTGTGATGGTTCTTGGAGGGGCTGATTACCTCGTAAAATGAATTGAGGCCGTGAGGCGGCCGGCGGGCTCAGCTTGTTATTGTGAGGTGATTGTGCGAGTTGGCAGGCGAGTTGCTAATGCATAGGCACAGAGCCTCCCGGTTACCGGGAGGGCTTTGCTGACCTACACATCAACCTACACAAGCAATGATTAAAAAACTCACTGGTTTGACGGCGTCCGTCGTGGCGCTCGCTTCGATCGTTAACGCGGAAGTCAAAATCAACGACAATCTCGCGGTCAGCGGTTACGCTGTTGGCGCTTCCACGCTCACTGATCCCGATTCTGGCGGCACAACTTCCACCAGCTTTGATTCCGGCACCACCAACTTTGATGCCGTGAAAGTTGCCCTTACCGGCACCTATGATGCCATTTCGGGCAAGGCCAGCCTGTTCTACGTTCCTGAATCCACCAGTGGTGCCAGCGAGGCTGGTTTGCTCGATGCTTACCTGACCTACACCGCTGGTTCTGTGGCCGTGACCGGCGGTAAGTTCCTTAGCTATCTCGGCTATGAGGCATGGGATGCGATCAACATGACGACCATCACCTATGGTAATTCATGGAATCCGATTCCTGGTTATCACACTGGTGCCAAGATCGATTATACCGGCGAAGGTTTTTCGCTTGGTGCCGCCATCGTCGATTCCCTCTACATGGATACCGCTCAACACTTCTTCGGTGGTGACGGTTCCTTCACCGAGGGGCTTGGCTATGAGTTTGTCGCTACCTACACGGGTGTTGAAAAGCTCACCGTTTTCACGGGTCTTGGCATCGAGGATCCGGACACTGCTTTCGGCTCCACTTGGGTGTTTGATATCTGGGCCAGCTATGCGTTGACCGACAAGCTCTCCATCGCCGGCGAGTATTCTTATGTCGATAACCCCACCTATTCCGCGGGTTCCACCCTCGATTACTGGGCTGTGTTCTCGACTTATACGTTCAGCGACAAGATCGCTGCGACCGGTCGCGTCAGCGGCACCATTTCCGATGAGTATGGCACCCAGTTCACGTTTGCTCCGACCTATACCATCAACAGCAACTTCAGCGTTCGTGGTGAAGTGACCTATTCCGACAGCACCAACAGCTCTGTTCAGGTCGGCTCCAAGGGTTTCTTCTACGCTGTTCAGGGTATCTTCAAATTCTGATTTCCCGCGCCGGCTGTTTGTCTGCTGCGTGGTGTAGTTCCCGCGTAATGACAGCCGGTGCGTTCGTTGGCTGATAAAAAGTAGTTTTGTGGCGGGGCGTGTGCGCCAGTCAATTCACACGTCCCGCCTTTTTAATGCGCTCATTTTCCATTTTTTCCTACTATGATCTCCAAATTCACTCAGTTTGTCTCCGCCGGCGCTGTCGCGCTTGGTGCGATGGTTGGTTCCGCTCAGGCTGCCGACACGGTCAAGGTTGGCGTTCTGCACTCTCTTTCCGGCACGATGGCGATCAGCGAAACCTCGCTGCGCGACGTGCTCCTTTTCACCTTTGACGAGATCAACGCCAAGGGCGGCGTTCTCGGCAAGAAGATCGAGCCCGTCGTCGTTGACGGTGCCTCCAACTGGCCGCTCTTCGCCGAAAAGGCCAAGCAGCTGCTCGAAGAAGACAAGGTCGCCGTGACCTTCGGCTGCTGGACCTCGGTGTCCCGCAAGTCGGTCCTCCCGGTCTACGAAAAGAACAACGGTCTCCTCTTCTATCCCGTGCAATACGAGGGTCAGGAAGAATCCCAGAACGTGTTCTACACCGCCGAAGCGGTTAATCAGCAGGCCACGCCCGCTATCGATTATCTCCTCGAACAGGGCTACACTAAGTTCTACCTGATCGGCACCGACTACGTCTATCCGCAGACCACCAACCTCGTTCTCCTCGAATATCTCCTCAGCAAGAAGGTTCCGATCGAGAACATCGGCGGCGGCTTCAAGAAGGACGCTTCCGGCAAGATCATCTCCGCCGGTAAATACACTCCGTTCGGCCACACCGACTACCAGCAGATCGTTTCCGAAATCAAGCAGTTCGCCGCCGGTGGCAAAACCGCCGTTGTCTCCACGCTGAACGGCGACACCAACGTTCCTTTCTTCAAGGAATATGCCGCCGCCGGCCTCACCGCCGAGATCGCCCCGGTCGTCTCCTTCTCGATCTCCGAGGACGAGTTCCGTGGTCTCCCTGCCAAGCAGCTCGTCGGTCAGCTCGGCTGCTGGACCTACTTCCAGTCGATCAAGAGCGATGCCAACAAAGAGTTCGTGAAGAACTTCAAGAAGTGGCTGAAGACCACCACGGTCCCGGGCATCGTCAAGGAAGGTCGCGTCACCTGCTCGCCGATGGTGCTCAGCTACGATGGCGTTTACCTCTGGAAGGCCGCGGTCGAGAAGGCCGGCTCCTTCGATGTCGATGCCGTTCGCGCCGCCCTCAAGTCCGGCATCTCCTTCGATGGCCCTGGCGGCAAGGTCACCACCCAGAAGAACATGCACCTCACCAAGAACGTGTTCATCGGCGAGACCAAGGCCGACGGTCAGTTCAAGATCCTCAAGGAATTCAAGGACGTCTATGGCGAGCCTTGGCTCCTCGGTAAGTTCAAGGCCGAGTAAAATGAGCCGCATGGTTTCTGCCGATAGGCACAGGCCTTGCTAATAGTCCCGTTCATACGGGAGGAGCGGTTCCTTCGCTGGAACCGCTCCTTTTTTTGCCCGCAGGTCCCTTTTTTTGATTTTGTGCGCTCTTCCATACGGTTGGTTCTAATCACTTTTACGCTCTGGTTTTCGACCGGTGCTCACTCCTTTGCCGCGACGCCGCGCTCCACGCTCGTTCAGGCCATGCTTGCCGATGACGACGTCAGGAAGATCGAATTGATTTCATCACTCGCGGGAGAGGGCGACGGGGTTATTCAGCCTCTGCTCAACGCTTGGCGCGAGGACGCGCTTTACATTTACGAGACCTCCGAGGGGACCCGGGTGCCGGTTCAACTCGTCGGAGAAAAAGACGACGAAGATACCCGTGCGGCTGTGCGCGTGGACACCGGGGCGGCGCTTGTCGATGCCGCTGGTAAGCCCGTTCGTCTCGTGGCCGCCGATCTCACCGCAGTGGAGCATAGTTCGCCGCTCCGTCGCGCCATGAAAGGCGTGCTCGATATCATCGAGGTCGGATCGCCTGATCCGAAAAAGCGCATTCAAGCGATTCAGACCATCGGGTTCGCCCAAGAGTTGGACAAGATTCCCGCCTTTCAAAAACGCCTCGCGATCGAAGAGGACGCCAAGGTTCGCAAGGCGCTCTTGGAGGCCATTGCCGTTACTAGACTCAAAGACCCCGTCGATACCGTGAAGCTTGAGGCGCTCAAAGAGCTCAAGGTTCTCCATTCGCTGTCGAGCTATGATCTTATCCGCACGGCTATGCGTGACGCGGAGACGGCGGGATCGACTGCGGTCGCCAAAGAGGCCAAGTCCGTGCTTGTCGCGATCGATCATCACAAGAGCACGGTCAATTTCTACGGCACGCTTTTCCGCGGCCTCAGTTTGGGCAGCATTCTGCTCATCGTGGCGATCGGCCTCGCCATCACCTTCGGCCTGATGGGCGTCATCAACATGGCGCACGGCGAGATGATCGCGGTCGGCGCTTATACGACTTACCTCGTCGAAAATATCTTCGGCTCCGGGATCACGATTCCGTTCTTCGGCTTCAGCTTGTCGATTCCCGGCCTGAACGCCACGGGGGCGTTTTATCAGTCGTATTTTCTTTTCGCCCTGCCGCTCAGTTTCCTCGCCGCCGCCGTGGTGGGCATAGGCCTGGAGCGAAGCATCATCCGTTTCCTTTATCGTCGTCCGCTTGAAAGCCTTCTCGCGACCTGGGGTGTGTCGCTCCTGTTGCAACAGGGCCTGAAGCTCATGTTTGGCTCGAACAACGTGCAGGTGAGCAGCCCGAGTTACCTCAGCGGAAACTGGACGATCAACGACATCATCTTCGGTTGGAACCGCGTGTTCGTGATTGGTTTCGCCGGTCTCATCGTCTTTGGCGTGTGGTTGATCCTGACCAAGACGCCGCTCGGTCTTCTGATCCGTTCGGTCATGCAGAACCGCAACATGGCCTCCTGCATGGGCGTGCGCACCGAGCGCGTGAACATGCTGACCTTCGGTCTGGGAAGCGGACTCGCCGGACTCGCCGGCGCGTTTATCAGCCAGATCGGCAATGTCGGCCCGTCGCTTGGACAGAACTACATCGTCGATTGCTTCATGACCGTCGTCGTGGGTGGCGTGGGCAATCTCGCCGGCACCATCTACAGCGCGCTGGGTATCGGGCTCGTGGACCAGTCCCTGCAGCAGATCCTGCTCAATCCCGTGCTCGGCAAGATTCTCGTGCTCGTCGCCATCATCCTCTTCCTGCAATGGCGTCCGTCGGGCCTGTTCGTCACCCGCAGCCGCAACCTCGACGATTAATCCGCGACGGCCTTTCACGTAGCGGCGAGCGCCAAGCGAGCCGAATTCGGATTCATGGCCCATGCCCTTCCGCCCACCTTTCGCATGTCTTCCCTTTCCTCCCGTCACAAAATCGAACTGATCGCAGTCGTCGCCATCGCGCTGTTTTTCATCGTGATCTTTCCGCTGCTCAACGCCCACGGCGTGGTCAGCAATTTCACGATCAATCTTTGGGGCAAGTATCTTTGCTACGCCCTCCTCGCGATCTCGGTTGACCTGCTCTGGGGCTACACCGGCCTGCTGAGTCTCGGCCAGGCGCTTTTCTTTAGTTTGGGCGGTTACATGATGGGCATGTATCTCATGCGCATGATCGGCGACCTCGGCCAATACAAGAAGCCGATCCCCGATTTCCTCGTGTTTCTTGGCTGGACGGATTTGCCGAAATTCTGGGTTCCTTTTTCCAGTTTCCCCTTCGCGACGGCCATGGTCTTGCTCTTGCCGGGCGTGCTTGCGCTGGTCTTCGGCTTCCTCGCCTTCCGCTCGCGCGTGAAGGGCGTGTATTTTTCCATCCTCACCCAGGCGCTCACCTACGGCGCGTCGCTCATGTTTTTCCGCAACGACATGCTCATGGGCGGTAACAACGGCTTCACCGATTTCAAGTTCATCCTCGGCCATGATCTCCGCGATGCCGTCACCCAACGTGGCCTCTTTATCGCAACCGCCGTCGTGTTGCTGATCGTTTACGTCGCGCTTCGCCTGCTCAGCCACACCAAGTTCGGTCTCGTGCAGCGCGCCATCCGCGACGGCGAAAACCGCGTGCTTTTCAGCGGCTACGCCACCGCCCATTTCAAGCTCTTCATCTTCCTCGTGGCCGCATTGATCGCCGCGGTCGGCGGCGCGCTTTACGTTCCGCAGGTCGGCATCATCAATCCCTCCGAAATGACGCCCGACAAATCCCTCGAAGCCGTCGTCTGGTGCGCGGTCGGCGGACGCGCCACCTTGGTGGGTCCGATCATCGGCGCGATCGGCGTCAATTCCCTCAAGAGCTGGGCGTCTCGCGCCGCGCCCGACTACTGGCTCGTCATCCTTGGCGGGCTCTTCGTCATCGTCGTGCTCTTGCTCCCGGGTGGCATCGTGAGCATCCCCGGCCGTCTCAAGGCTCTTTGGCAACGCTTCCGCAAGCCTCCCGAGGATTCTTCCCAAACGACATCGCCAGCAAAACCCGCCGTGACCGCGTCCGTCGAAACCGAAACCACACCCGTAGCCTGAGCCCGCCAACCATGACCAAGCCCAAATACATGCTCACGGTGGAAGACGTCTCGAAGACCTACGACGGTTTCAAGGCGATCACCGACCTCAATTTCTACCTCTTCGAAGGCGAACTGCGCACCGTCATCGGACCCAACGGCGCCGGTAAATCCACCTTCTTCGATCTCATCACCGGTCGCGCCAAGCCCGACAAAGGCAAGATCGAGTTCGGCTTCGACACCGACCTCACCACGATGAACGAATACGAGATCAATCGTCTCGGCATCGGTCGCAAGTTCCAGACGCCTTCCGTCTTCACCGAGCACACCGTCTATAACAACATCGTGCTTTCGCTCGTCGGTTCGCGCGGCGTGTTCGCCTCCATTTTCAAGCGCCTCTCCTCCACCGAACGCGACCGCATTGACGAACTCCTCAAGCTCATCCGCCTCGATGGTAAGCGCGAATGGAAGGCCGCCCAGCTCGCCCATGGTGAGAAACAGTGGCTGGAAATCGGCATGCTCCTCGCGCAAGACCCCAAGGTCCTTCTGGTGGACGAGCCTGCCGCCGGCATGACCGACGAGGAAACCCACCGCACCGGCGAGCTCCTCATCTCGCTCGCCGGCAAACACAGCATCGTCGTCATCGAGCACGACATGACCTTCGTGAAACAGATCGCCCGCGACGGACAGGTCACCGTGCTCCACCAGGGCAGCGTCCTCTGCGAAGGCAAATTCGACGCCGTCCAATCCAATCCCAAGGTCCGCGAGGTCTATCTCGGCCGCGGCAAGAGCGGCGGCAAATAACGCGAACCCATGCACACGGAAACCGCACCACTCCCTTCTTCCTCCGCCTCCATGTCGTCCGCTCTGCTGCAAGTTTCCCAAGTCGAGACGGACATCGGCGGCTCGCGCATCTTGCGCGGCGTAAACCTTGAAGTCCACGCCGGCGAACTCGTCGCCCTCATGGGCCGCAACGGCGTGGGCAAGACCACCACGCTTCGCTCGATCACCGGCATGCGTTCCATTCGCGCCGGATCGATCATCTTCGATGGCAAGCGCATCGACAAACTCCCCGCCGACGCCCGCGCCCGCGCCGGCATCGGCTACGTGCCGCAGGGCCGCGACATCTTCCCGCACCTCACCATTGAGGAAAACCTCCGCGTCGGGTTGGTCGTCCACGGACGCAAAGGCGCCGAGGCCCGCGAGGCGCTCGACCGCGTTTTCACGCTCTTCCCGGTCCTCAAAGAAATGCTGTCCCGCAAAGGCGGCGTGCTCTCCGGCGGACAGCAGCAACAGCTCGCCATCGGCCGCGCGCTCCTCACCAAGCCCAAGCTTCTCATCCTCGACGAGCCCACCGAGGGCATCCAACCGTCGATCATCGACCAGATCGGCGACACGTTGAAAAAACTCAAAGTCGAGGGGCTGAACCACAACTACGCCGAGGAGGTCCAGCACGCCATCGCCGAACTCAAGAAAGAGGGGAAACTCGCCATCCTCCTCGTCGAACAATATGTCGATTTCTGTCGCGAGATCGCCGACCGTTTCTACGCGATGGACCGCGGTGCCGTGACCATCTCCGGACCGATCGCCAGTCTCACCGACGAAGTGGTCAAAGAGCACCTGCAAGTTTGACCCTTTTTCCGTCATTAGCGTCGATTAGCGCAGATTAGCGGTTAAAACCTCCGCCTCAGCCGTATGCATCTTACTCCCCGCGAACGCGAAAAGCTCCTCATCGTCACCGCCGCCGATCTCGCCCGCCGTCGTCAGGCTCGCGGCCTCAAGCTCAATTACCCCGAGGCCATCGCCGTCATTTCCTACGAGATCATGGAGGGCGCTCGTGACGGCAAAACCGTCGCCGAACTCATGAGTTTCGGCACCACGCTGCTCATGCGCGACCAGGTCATGGAAGGCGTGCCCGAGATGATCCATGACGTGCAAGTCGAAGCCACGTTCCCCGACGGCACCAAGCTCGTCACCGTCCACAACCCCATCCGTTGACCATGATCCCCGGCGAAATCATCCCTGCGACCGACGCGCCCGCCCTCGACGCCAACCTCGACCTCGAAACCAAAATCATCGAGGTGGCCAACACCGGCGACCGTCCGATTCAGGTCGGCTCGCACTTCCATTTCTACGAGACCAACGACGCGCTCCGTTTCCCGCGTGAAGCCGCCCGGGGCTTCCGCCTCAACATCCCGGCCGGTACCGCCGTGCGTTTCGAGGCCGGCGACACCAAGCAGGTCGAACTGGTCGCCCTCACCGGCGATCGCGAAGTCTGGGGTCTCAACGCCAAGATCAACGGTAAACTCTGAATTTTTAACCGCTAATGAACGCTAATCGACGCTAATGTCCGATCCGTGTTTTAGCGATAATTAGCGTCCATTAGCGGTTAACTCCTCCCCATGCCTCTCAAACTTACCCGCCGCCAATATGCCGAGATGTTCGGCCCCACCGTCGGTGACCGCGTGCGCCTCGCCGACACCGAGCTCTTCGTCCAGGTCGAGCGAGACCTCATCGCCGAGGGCGGCGGCTACGGCAACGAGGTCAAGTTCGGCGGCGGCAAGGTCATCCGCGACGGCATGGGCCAGTCGTCTACCGCCACCGACGCCGAGTCGCTCGACCTCGTCATCACCAACGCCCTCATCATCGACGCCAAGCTCGGCGTCATCAAAGCCGACATCGGCATCAAGCACGGCGTCATCGCCGGCATCGGCCATGCCGGCAATCCCGGCATCCAGCGCGGACTCGGCTCGGTCTATCCCGACCCGAAGACCGGCAAAAAAAATCCCATGATCGTCGGGGCATGCACCGAGGTGCTCGCGGGCGAAGGCTGCATCGTCACGGCCGGTGGCATCGACACCCACATCCACTTCATCTGCCCGCAGCAGATCGACGAGGCCATCAGCTCCGGCGTCACCACGATGCTCGGCGGAGGCACCGGCCCCGCGCACGGCACGCTCGCGACCACATGCACGCCCGGCAAGTGGCACATCCACCGCATGCTCGAGGCCGCCGAGTCCTACCCGATGAACCTCGGGTTTCTCGGCAAGGGCAATTGCGGCACCGCGCAACCGCTGCGCGACCAGATCCTCGCCGGCGCGCTCGGTCTCAAGCTCCATGAAGACTGGGGCACCACGCCCGCCGCCATCGACACCTGCCTCGGCGTGGCGGACGAGTTCGACGTCCAGGTCGCCATCCACACCGATACGCTCAACGAAGCCGGTTTCGTCGAGGACACGCTGCGCGCTTTTAAGGGCCGCACTATCCATACCTACCATTCCGAAGGCGCGGGCGGCGGCCACGCCCCCGACATCATTCGCGTGTGCGGCGAGGCGAACGTCCTGCCCTCGTCCACCAACCCCACGCGACCCTTCACGGTCAACACCATCGACGAGCACCTCGACATGCTCATGGTGTGCCACCACCTCGACAACAAGATCCCCGAGGACGTCTCCTTCGCCGAGTCGCGCATCCGCCCCGAAACCATCGCCGCCGAGGACCGTCTTCACGATCTCGGCGCGATTTCCATGATGTCATCCGACTCGCAGGCGATGGGCCGCATCGGCGAAGTGATCTGCCGCACGTGGCAGACCGCGCACAAGATGAAGCTCCAATTTGGCGCGCTCACGCACCCATCGCATCCGGCGGCCGACAATTACCGCGTCCTCCGCTACATCGCCAAATACACGATCAACCCCGCGCTCACCCACGGCATGGGCCACGTCATCGGCTCGGTCGAGGTGGGCAAGCTCGCCGACCTCGTGCTCTTCAAGCCCGCGCTCTTCGGCGTGAAACCCGAGATGGTGCTCAAAGGCGGCTTTGTCTCATGGGCCAACATGGGCGATCCCAACGCCTCCATCCCGACGCCCCAGCCGATGTTCTACCGTCCGATGTGGGGCGCGAGCGCGCGCGGCATCGGCTCGACGTGCGTGACCTTCGTCTCCGAGGCCGGCCTGCGCGATGGCGGACTCGCCGAGCTCGGACTCAAACGCCGGCTTGAGGCGGTGAAGGGCTGCCGCGCGGTGAGCAAGCGCGACATGGTGCTCAACGACGCGATGCCCGTCATCCAGGTCGATCCCGAGACCTATCACGTCACCGCCGATGGAGTTCACCTTACGTGTGAACCCGCCAAGGTGCTGCCGATGGCGCAGCGATATTTCCTGTTCTGAGTGAGCGCGATGATTCTGGTCCACGCGCCGGTGGTTGCCGTCGACGCGACCTTGTCGCCGGTTGAGCTGCACACCGATCGCCGCACGCTCGCCAAGCGCCTTTGGCGCGGCGTCGCGGCGGATGGCGCCGAGTTCGGCTTCGAACTCTCGGCGCCGCTCAAGCCCGGCGACACGTTTCATCAAACGACCACGGCGCGTTATGTGATCGTGCAGGAGCCCGAGCCGGTCCTGGAGATCCTCCTGCGCGATCTGCCTCCGTCGGCGACCGCCGGGATCGGCTGGGCGGTGGGCAACCTGCACTTGGAGTTTTCGTCCGAGGCCACGCGCTTGCTCACGCCCGACGAGCCGGCCGCGCGACAGTTGTTCGCGCGAATCCAGGTGGACTACACGCCGACCACCGCCGTCTTCCGTCCGGGCCGATTCAAACGCAGTGTCACCACTCCTCTCGTCGATGAACTCGGCTCCAGCCACAAACACTGACGCCCGCTGGCTCCTGGGGCTTTTGCAGGCCGGCGATTCCTACTATCCGACCGGCGCGTATGCGCATTCGTTCGGACTGGAGGGGTTGGTCCAGGCTGGTATGGTGACCGACCGCGCGACGTTGCGTTTGTTCATCCTGCTCTCGGTCCTGCCGGCGCTGCGGCAGGCCGAACTTCCGATCGCGGCGCATGCGTATGCGGCGCTCGATCCCACCGGGCCGGACTGGGGGAAGGTCGGCGAATTGTGCGTGCTCGCCCATGCGTTGAAGAGTTCCCGCGAGGCGCGCACCGCGACGGAGAACATCGGGCTCCAGCGCGCCGAGCTGGCAGCGACGCTGCACGGACATCCGCTGGTGAAGGATTATCTCGCCCGCGCGGCAGAGCAGGGCTGGCCGTTTTCGTCTGCCGTTTCGGCGGCGCTGGAGGGACGAATTCTCGGTGCGCCGATCGAGGCGGTGTTGGCCGGGCTGACATACGCCTCGGTGGGCGGTTTGCTGGCCGCATCGATGAAGATCCTGCGCATCGGCCAGAACGCCAGCCAGACGCTGCTCACCGAGGCGCTGGCGCAGGCACCGGAGATCATCGCGGCCGCGTCCACTGTGCCGGTGGATGAGATTGGTTGGTTTAATCCATGGCTCGACATCGCGGCGGCGAGACACGAGACCGCGGACGGGCGGATGTTTATTTCCTGAATCTTTGAACCGCTAATTTACGCTGATGATCGCTAATTCAGAGTCGGCCTGTTCCGTCATTAGCGTCGATTAGCGTTCATTAGCGGTTAACTCCTCTTTTCTAAAACATGTCTTTCTCTCGCGCTCCTCGTATCGGCATCGGCGGCCCGGTTGGTTCGGGCAAGACCATGCTCTGTCTCAAGCTCTGCCAGACGTTGCGCAGCCGCTACTCCATGGCGGTCGTGACGAACGACATCTACTGCTCCGAGGACGCGCAGTTTCTCATCAAGCACAGCGCGTTGCCGCCCGAGCGCATCGCGGGCGTGGAGACCGGCGGGTGTCCGCACACCGCCATCCGTGACGACACGACGATGAACGAGCAGGCGTGTCGCGCGCTTGAAGCCAAGTTTTCCGATCTCGATCTGCTGCTCGTGGAGAGCGGTGGCGATAATCTCACCGCGACGTTTTCCCCTGAGTTGGTCGATGCGTTTATCTACGTCATCGACGTGGCCGAAGGGGACAAAATCCCGCGCAAAGGCGGTCCGGCCATCCGCCACAGCGATCTGCTTATCATCAATAAAATCGACCTCGCCCCGCTGGTCGGCGCCGATCTTGGCGTGATGGATCGCGATGCCAAAGTGCAACGCGGCGCGAAGCCGTTTTTGTTCTGCGATCTCAAGCGCGAACACAACCTCGACGGCGTGATCGCGTGGATCGAGCGCGAGGTGCTGTTCGCGCGGAAAAGTAGCGCAGGCTTCCAGCCTGCTCCGAAAACCTGATTCAGGCTGGAAGCCTGCGCTACTTTTATCGTGGCTGAGTTTCACGGACAACTTTCATTGCGCGCCGAGTTGAGGTCCGATGGTCGCACGGCCATCGGCGCACAGGCGTTTCGTGCGCCTTATCATGTCAGCAAACCTTACTGGGATGCCGACACGGGCACGTTGCTCGTTCAGGTCGTCAACCCGACCGCCGGCATTCTGTCCGGCGACCGGTTGGAATCATCGGTGGAAGTGGCGTCAGGCGCGGCGCTTTTGTTGACCACGCCTAGCGCCAGCCGGGTGTTTCGCATGCGCACGGGCGAGGCGGGGAGCACGCAGCGTTTCAACGTGGAGCGTGGCGGCTGGTTGGAGGTGTTGCCGGAGCCGATCGTGCCGCATCGGGGCAGCGTGTTTCACCAACGCACGTCGCTCACCGTCGCCGAAGGCGGTTCGGCGTTTTACGCCGATTTGCTCATGCCGGGCCGCGTCGCGCATGGAGAGGCGTGGCGCTGGAGCCGGCTCGTGTTGGAGCTCGATGTGCGCCACGGAGGCGAACGCCTGTTACACGAACGCTTCGATCAAGATGGCGCCGGCCTGCGTGAGCTGGCGGCGCTGGCCGGGGCGGGCGAGGGCGCGTGTTTTGGCAACGCGGTCGTCATCGCCGACGGTCTCGGTGTGGAGGCGTCGCCCGCTTGGCGCGATCAGTTGCACTCGCTGCACACGGACGGCGTGTGGATCGGCGCGAGCCAGCTGCGCTTGGGCGGAGGCTGGAGCATCAAATTTGTCGCCTCCGATGGAGTGCGTTTGAGGCACACCCTTAAGGAAATCCGCCGGATTCTGCGTCCGGCGTGCGCGCATCTGGCGTGCGATGCGCGGAAACTGTAGCCTTACGACTCCGAGCGAGACCGGTAGAGCTTTACGGCAAGAATCGTGAGACCGATGACGAGCAAGCATCCAAGGGGAAGCTTGGCATGCTCAATGCCCCCCGAAAGATCCCACGTGAGACCATGGCCACCGTCGTGGCCGGGGTGAGCGGAGGCCGCGACGGGCAGGAGAGCGAGAACGGCGCTGATCTTGAGTAGACGGGATTTCATGGGATTCGTTTAAGCAAAAAACAGGCCATGGAGGTAGCCTTTTCGGGCTAGTTAAACGGACTTAACGACCAAGGAGTTGCTTGGTCAGAAACGCGGTTTGTAGCGCGCTGATCTCCTTGATGCCCTTTTGGGCGAGGGCGATCAGGCTGAGGAGCTGTTCGTGGGTATAGGTCGCTTCCTCTCCGCTGCCCTGAACCTCCACGAATTTGCCTTGGCCGGTCATGACGATGTTGAAATCCACCTCGGCGTCCTTGTCCTCGACGTAGGGTAGGTCGAGCAACTCGCGGCCTTCGAAGAGGCCCACGCTCACGGCGGCGACGCTATCAACGAGCGGGTTTTCGGGGATGCGTTTGGCATCGAGGAGCGTCTGGATGGCGAGGCGGGCGGCGAGGTAGGCGCCGGTGATCGAAGCGGTGCGGGTGCCGCCGTCGGCCTGCAACACGTCGCAGTCGATCCAGAGGGTGTTTTCGCCGAGTTTCTTCAGGTCGAGCACGGCGCGGAGCGAACGACCGATGAGGCGCTGAATCTCGACGGTGCGGCCATCGAGTTTGCCGCGGGAAATGTCGCGTTGTTTGCGCTCGTGGGTGCTGTAAGGGAGCAACGAATACTCCGCGGTCAGCCAGCCGCCGGGCACGCGTTGTTGTTTCATCCAGGCCGGAACCTTGGGCTCTATGGTGGCGGCGCAGATGACGCGGGTCTGACCGAAGGACACGAGCACCGAGCCGGTGGCGTGCGGGGCGATGCCGGCTTCGAAAGTGATGGAGCGGAGCTGATCGGCTTTGCGGCCGTCGGCGCGGGGGGCGGGTGACGTCATGGAAGCGCGCACGGTAGCCGGCGTGCGCGGATGACCGCCATAGTAAAATTCCGGGGCCGGTGCATCGGCGATGGGCCAAACAATGACGTTGTTAAGCCACTGCCGATGCGCTGACTTGGAACTTACCTTATGACCAAGGGCATCATCATCCTCGATTCCTCCGCTTACGAATTAATCTATGGCGACACGCTGCACGCCGAGATCGCCCGCCGGGTGGATTTGGTGCCGGGGATGCACACCAAGGAGTCCATCGAAAATCAGTTGGAACTGCTGGCTGACGTGGAGGTGATTTTCTCTGGTTGGGGCGCGCCTTTGATGGATGAGAAATTTCTGGCGGCTGCGCCGAAGCTGCGCGCGGTGTTCTATGGGGCGGGCTCGATCAAATATTTTACACCCGAGGCATTTTGGGCGCGCGGCATCGTGGTGACCAGCGCCTACGCGATGAATGCGGTTCCGGTGGCGGAGTTCACGCTGGCGTCGATTCTCCTGTCGTTGAAGCGCACGTGGTATTACGCGTTGGAAACCAAACGCCTCGGCGCCTATCCAGCGGCGATCAAACCCGTCGGCGCCTACGGCAGCAAGGTCGGTCTGATCTCTTTCGGCATGATCGCGAGGCTCGTGCGCGAGCGGCTCAAGCCGTTCGATCTGGAGGTGTTGGTTTACGATCCGTTTCTCAAGCCTGCGCAGGCGGCGGAGGCCAATGTGAAACTCGTTTCGCTCGATCAGATCTTCGCCGAGTCCGACGTGGTTTCGCTGCACACGCCGTGGCTTAAGGAGACGGAGAACATGATCCGCGGGCACCACTTTGAGAAGATGAAACCAGGCGCGACGTTTCTCAACACGGCGCGTGGCGCGATCGTCAACGAGACCGAGTTGATCGAGGTGTTTACGCGTAGAACGGATTTGACCGCGGTCCTCGATGTGACCTGGCCGGAGCCACCGGTGGCCGGTTCGCCGCTGTATTCGTTGCCTAACGTTGTGCTCACTCCGCACATCGCCGGCTCGTTGGAAGGCGAATGCCGCCGCATGGGCCGACTCATGATCGACGAATTCGACCGGTGGTCGAAAGGCGAGGTGATGACGTGGGCGATCTCGAAGGAGAAGGCGGCGCTTCTGGCGTGAGCCGGCAGGTTTGATCGAAGGTAGCCCGCTCCGGGAGGAGCGGGAAGGAGTGGGACGTTTTGATACGAAGCTCCAAGCTCCGAGCCATCGAATTTGGAACCGATCGAACTCCCGCTCCTCCCGGAGCGGGCTACACTCTCGGAGAGGCTACATACCGGTGATCGCGAGTTTGGTGGTTAAAGTTTCCAGCCCTGGAGGATCTTGATGTAATGTAGTTGGCGCGTTCGTGCGCGGCGGGGTCGGGGCAACGCTTGAGGTTCAAAGCGCCGCGCATGGGCGTTTAACGCCGTCCGGCGGTCAATTCGTCGGCGAGTGCCGGGGCGTCGTAAACGTGCCGCAACGCCTCGATGATGCCGGCGCTGTGGACGCTGACGGCGCGCGCTTGCACGTCGGTGTAGCCGAAGTCGGCGGCGAGCGCCTGAATGTTGCTGTCGAAAATGATGCCGACGAATTCGGCGGCGCGGTTGACCACCGGACTGCCGGAGTTGCCACCGATGATGTCGTTTGTGCTGACGAAGTTCATCGGTGTCGCGAGGTCGAGACCGGGCTTCTTTTCGATCCAGCGCGGCGGCAGATCGAAAGGCGGCAAGTTGGCTTGGTCGGCGCTGCGGCGATAAAGACCGCCGATGTCGGTCGTCGGGGCGACGGGCGCGCCGTTTTCCTCGTAGCCCTTCACGGTGCCGTAACTGAGGCGGAGGGTGAAGGTGGCGTCGGGATAATTGCTGGCACCATCGAGAGCGAAGCGGGCTCGGGACAGGGCGGCCTGGGCCTGCTGTTTCACTTCGTCCTGCGACTCCATGATCGTCCGCACCGCGCGGGCTTCGGAATCGATGAGGCGGGCGAGTTCGATGAGCGGGTCTTGCGCGGCGGCCACGACAGCGGCTCCGCCCTCATAGAGTTTTTTGCGGAAGGCGAGATCGCGGACCTGCGTGTTGTTGATCAACGCGGCGGCGCGCTCGCGAGGCGATTTGCCGGCGAGGACGCGTTGCACGAGCGGATCCGCGTAGCCGAGCTTTTCGACGAGAAACGTAAGCGAATCACCGAGCGTGATGATTTCGTAATCGGGATAGATCGGCTTGTCTGAAAACAGCGCCAGTTCGAACGAGTCGCGTTTGGCATCGGCGTATTCGGCGAGGCGCTGGCCGTTGGGCTTGGGGCGTTCGTCGCCGGTGCGGAGGAGGGCGCGGGCGATGGCGAACGACTGGCTGTTGAAGCCGGCGGGCGTGCTGGTGAAGCGGTGGGAAAATCCTTCGAGCAGGCGGTGGCGCGGCAGGCTGGCCGAGATAATTTGGGTGGCTTCGTCGATGCGTTGGAAGGCGGCGAGCGCGTCGGCGGAATCGGGCCGGGCGGCGAGTTTTTGCTTAAACGCGTTTTCGGCGGCGAGTTTCTCGCGTATGAAGGCGGGGTCTTGGAGCGCGGCGAGGGCGCCATCACGGACCTTGCGGCTGTTCTGAACGCCGAAGAGATCCTTGCGGGCGCGGCGGGCGTTTTCCGCGCTGCGACCGCTCCAAGAAGTAAGGAGCACTTCGCGACGTTTGAGCGATTCCAGCGTGAAGGGAAATTCGATGTCGCGGAGACCGGCGAGTTCCCTGGTGGTGAGCAGGCGGCTGGTGTTGCCGGGGTGGCCGGAGACGAAGACGAGTTCGCCGTCTCGAGCGCCTTGGGCGGACCAACGGAGGTGATGCGCAGGCCGCACGGGGCGGTCGTTTTCGTAAACGCGAAAAAAACAGATATCGAGGTCGTAGCGCGGATATTCGAAGTTATCGGGATCACCGCCGAAAAAGGCGATCTGGGCCTCGGGGGCGAAGACGAGGCGGATGTCGGTGTAGCGTTTGAAGCGATACAGATGATAGGCACCGCCTTGGTAGAGCGTGACGACGTCGCTGCGCAGGCCGGTTTTTTCGAGAGACTCCTTTTCGATCTCGGCGATGATTTTGCGGCGGGCGAGAGCGGCGTCGTCGCCGGTGGCGTTGGCGGGGATGGCGGCGTTGACCCGGGTGGTCACGTCCTCGATGGATTGGAGAACGTTGAGTTCGAGGTCGTGGCATTTGATCGCGTCGGCATCGGTGCGTGCGTGAAAACCGTCGCGCAGATAGTTGTGCTCCGCGTTGCCCATCTTCTGGAGCGAGTCGGCGGCGACATGGTGGTTGGTGATAACGAGGCCGTCTCCGCTGACGAAGGAGCCCGAGCCGCCGCTGCTGAAACGCACGGAGGATTTCATCAGGTGATCGAGCCAGGCGTCGGTGACGTCGAAATCGTAACGGGCGCGCAGGGTGTCGCGCGGTGGTGCGGTGAAGAGCCACATGCCCTCCTCGGCACGGATAAAAGGGGCGGTGGCGAGCAACGACAGGGCAACGGCGAGAGACCGAAAGGACATGGCGGTCAGATGAACCATGAACGGCCTCAGGCGCCAGCCGGAAGGCGTGCCGTCGATGGCGGAGTTCAGGGGCGATCTCCTTCAAACCAACCGGTGTTTCCAGTAGTCGGGATGCCTGCGGAGTGGCATCACCGCGAGGATCCAAATGCGGTCGGGTTCGTCGAGGTAAACGACCGCAAAGGGGAAGTCGCGCGCAAGGTTGCGCCGGGCAGGCGGGTCATACTGACGAAAGAGACTCGGGGCGGCGTCGATTTCGGCGATCAGCCGCTCAATCTCATCATAAAAACGTCCACCTAACTCAGAGCCGCCCTGTTCAGTATAATAGGTGGCGGCCTCTGCGTATTCCGCATCGGCTTCGGGGTGGAAGGCGTGAGATTTCACCGGCCGACGATCTGTCGGATTTTGGCGGAGGTTTCTTCGCCGGGGATGAGCTGCACCTTGCCGCTGCGGATTTCATCGATGCGTCGATGCACGGTCCGGGACCAAGCTTGTTCATGGGCGGGCTGTTGACCGCCGTGAGACTCGAACAACACCCGATCCACCAAATTGATCATCACATCGTGCGGCAGGGAGCGGATTTCCTCCACCATTTGGTCAACGGTCATACTCATGCTCGCAATGTTGCCGACTCCGTGCCGTCCGGCAAGTCCGTCCTCGTCCTGCTGGTGGGCGCTGATTTGATTTCCGATTTACGACCGGACCACATGTATCGAAGCTGAACATAATGAGTGTGAACACGGAGTGCTTGGATGTTGGTGGCGCTCGAATTTACCGTTTGGGAGGCGCGTTGGTTTCGGCTCATTTGCTCGTGGACAACGACGGGCTGGTCTTGGTGGACACGGGGCTGCTGGGCATCGCGGCTGAACTGGGACGATTGCTGAAGAAAATCGGCCGGTCGCCGAATGAGTTGCAGGCGATTTTGCTGACGCATGGGCATCTGGACCACACGGGCGGGGCGAGTTGGATTCAGCGGGAGACGGGGGCGTCGGTGTGGGTTCATTCGGCGGACCGGGAGCACGTCGCCGGACGCGTGCAGTATCGCGGTTGGGCGCGAGGCTGTGACCTCTTGGAAAGCGCGGGGAGACTGGCGCTGCGGTTTAGTCCGCCGGAAGTGACCGGCGATTTGAGCGACGGGCTGAGACTGCCGTGGTGGGGCGGTTTGCGCGTGGTGCATCTGCCGGGGCACACGCCGGGGCATTGTGGGTTTTTTTGCGAGCGAACGGGCTGGCTTCTGAGCGGTGATGTATTCGCGAGTTACCGGTGGTCGGTGCATCTGCCGCCACGCGTGTTGAATCGTGAGCAGAACGGTGTGCGTGCGAGTCTTGAGGCAGTAGCGGCGATGGGTTTGGGCGGGGTAATTCCGAGTCACTATGATATGCTGGAGCCTGAGCTGCATTTGCGACGGTTACGCGAGCTCGCGAGGCGGAGTCTCTGAATGGCGGAGGCTTTCTTGATTTGTGCGTCGGTTTTGACCCCTTTCGCCCTCGTCTTAGAGGTCGGTGGGGGCGAATTTACCGTTTGGGGCGTCGCCCAGCCATCGCCGGCTTTGCCGCGTGGCACTTTGGGATCAAGCCGAGGAGTGCAGCTAGTCAGCTAGCTACTTGGCCTATGATTCCTTATCGGCTTGCTTGAATGCTAATTACATTAAGTAGTAGACGCATGGCCAAAAAAGAGGAGCCCCGTCCGATTGGTAAGAGCAAGATGACGGTTATGTTTTTCCAACTCGAAGGACATGATGACACCGTTCAAGAAGGTTTGCGGAAAATAAGTGAATCATTGAATCACGCATTTGGAAGCCCGGCTCGGGCTCTCAAAACCTTAGCGAGCGGCACTCCTGCCGCAGGTGTTCCTCCTCAAGGTGACGCGGGTGAGGCTACGGCAGAGCTTGATGATGAAGGTGGTGATTCGATGGATACACCTGAAGAGAGTGGCGATGCCTCTAGTTATTCGCCTAAACCACGAAAGAAAGCCCCTGAGAAGGTCCCAGACATTGTTGATATTGACCGTTCGAAACAGAAAAAAACATTGGCTGAATATATCGCCGAAAAAAAACCGGACGAAGGTCCCGAACAGGTCTTAGTTGGCGCTTGGTGGCTAAAGTATGAGGCGGGAATCACCGCGTTCACAGTCGAGCAAATTTTTACCCTGCTTAGGACTGATTTTAAAGCCATTGTTCCGGCTCCGCGTAAGCTACTGTCGAATATGAAGGTGCGGCGTCTACTGAGTGCAGGTCCGATAGAGGGCACATATTCACTGAATGCCTTGGGCGAAAGCACTTTTCAGAGCTTGGGTAAATAATGACTTTGCTGGAATTCTGGGCGACGATCCAGCCCGACGCGGCGAAATGGTCTTTCGTCGACCAAATCAAAGCATTCGGGTGGTTTCTTCATACGCATGGTGCGAAGGACCATTTTAGTAACTCTGACATCCGGCAGTGTTATGAAACTTTAAGCGTTCACCCTCCCCAGAATTCCAAGCGCCTGCTGGATTCGTTAACGGAACGGAAGCCTAAGCATCTCATTAAAAAAGGCTCCGAATATGCATTGGAGTATCGGATCAAAGCTGAGCTAGACCAAAAGTTCGGGCATCGGCAGATAACAGTCAGCGTTCACAAGCTCCTTCACGAATTGGTCGATAAAATGCCGACCCCTCAAAGCGCGGCTTTTTTGGAGGAGACGCTCATATGTTTTAGACATAAGGCGTTTCGGGCCGCCGTTGTAATGGCGTGGAATGTAACCTTCGATCACCTCTGCCTTTGGATACTCAGTGACACTGCACGGCTGAACGCCTTTAACACGCAGGCACAGACTCAATTTGGTCAGCAGAAGCGCCCGCCTCCGATTATCAAAAATCGGTCTGAGTTTTCCGAGTTCAAGGAATCTGACTTAATAGCCGTGTGCAGGAGCTCCGGAATTATCGCGGATGGAAACATCACAAAGATTCTTTCTGAGAAGTTGGATAAACGAAATCAAGCTGCCCACCCTTCCAATGTCGTGATTGATCAACTGGTCGCTGAAGGCGTGATAAGCGATTTGATCAACAATGTCGTTCTCGTTCTTAAATAGAAATTTCGGCCGAGCAATGGCGTCGGGCCGTTACTTGCTACTTTTCGTCCGTTCGGTCTCACATCTTCGGGCGGTTGACGGGGGCGCTACTACGCGAATGGGCCGAGCTGTCGCGGTCTCGATTTGCGAACGGGCGGCGGAGGGTTTGAGGTTTCGGTGGCATTACTGCCGCCGCTCCGCGATCAGCCGGCGAAGAACTTCAGGATGCGGCGCATCGACTTCACGAGGAGGTCGATCTCTTCCTCGGTGTTGTAAACGTAGAAGCTGGCGCGGGTGGTCGATGCCAGGCCGAGCTTGCGCATGAGCGGCTGGTTGCAGTGGTGTCCGCCACGAAGTGCGATGCCGTCCTGGTCGGCAAAGGTCACCACATCGTGCGCGTGGGCTTCGGCGAAGGCGAAACTGACGAGGCCGCCGCGGGGTTGGCCGGGCTTGGGGCCGAGGATGCGGATGCCGGGGAGTTCGGAGAGGGCGGCGCAGGCTTTCTGGCCGAGGGCGTGATCGTGGGCGCTGATGGCGGGGCGTCCGAGGGAGTCGAGGTAATCGAACGCGGCGTGGAGGCCGATGGCGTCGGCCACGTTGGGCGTGCCGGCTTCGAACCGTTCGGGTGAGGGCTTCCACGTGGCACCTTCGTAGGTGACGGACACCACAATGCCGCCGCCGGTCTGGTAAGGAGGCATGGCGTTGAGGAGTGCGCGTTTGCCGTAAAGCACACCGATGCCGGTCGGGCCGGCCATCTTGTGGCCGCTGAAGGCGAGGAAATCGCAACCGATGGCCTGCACGTCGATCGGTTCGTGTCCGATGGATTGGGCCGCATCGATGAGCGTGACGGCACCGACCGAGCGGGCTTTGGCGCAGAGGGCTGCGGCGTCGGTGAGGATGCCGAGGGTGTTGGAGAGGTGGGTGAACGCGAAGAGCTTCACCTGTGGGGTGAGCAAGCGGTCGAGCGCGTCGAGATCGAGGCCGTGCTCGGCGTCGGCGCCGATGACGGGCACGTATTTCAACGTGGCGCCGGTGCGCAGGGCGAGTTGTTGCCAAGGGACGAGGTTGGAGTGGTGCTCCATCTCGGTCGTGAGGATGACGTCGCCGGGTTTAAGGTTGGCGGTGCCCCAGGACTGCGCGACGAGGTTGATCGATTCGGTCGTGCCGCGGGTGAAGATGATCTCGGCGGGGTCGGCGGCGTTGATGAACCGGGCGGCGCGGGCGCGGGCCGCCTCGTAGCTGTCGGTCGCGCGCATGGAAAGCGCGTGGAGGCCGCGATGGACGTTGGAATTGTCCCGTTCGTAGAAGCGGGCGAGGGCGTCGATCACCGAGCGCGGCTTCTGGGTGGTCGCGCCGTTGTCGAGATAGACGAGGGGCTTGCCGCCGACGTGTTGGTCGAGCGTGGGAAAGTCGATGCGTAGGTTGGGCGAGAGACTCACGGAGTGGCGGGTTTTTATCGTTCTCGTTCTCTTACTCGTTCTTCGTTCTCCCGGTTTTCGTTTTCGGATCGAGAACGAGTAGGAGAACGAAGAACGAGAACGATTAGGAGGCGGAAGGAGGCTGCTTGAGGGCTTCGAGGGCGGCGTGCCAGCCGAGGGTGGCGCACTTGATGCGGGCCGGGAAGGCATGGACGCCGGCGAAGGCGGCCAGATCGCTGATCTCTTCGGGGGCCTGGCCGCTGGTGACGATCTGCTTGAATTCGTTGAAGAGGGCCTCGGCCTCGGCGGCGGTCTTGCCCTTGACCTGCGTGGTCATGAGCGAGGTGCTGGCTTGGGAAATCGCGCATCCGGAGCCTTCGAAACCAATCGCATCCACGCGGTCGTTGGCGTCGAGGTGCAGGTAAACCGTGCAATTGTCGCCGCAACTCGGGTTGTCGCCGGTGGCCACGCGGTTGGCGGTCGGCGGCTTGCCGCGATTGCGGGGGCGCTTGTTGTGGTCGAGGATGACCGACTGGTAGAGATCAGTGAGATCGGACATTGGAGGGAATGACCAATGACCAATGTCCAATGACCAATGAAGCTCAAACTGGGCGGCTTGATTTATAGAACATGGCTCTCGCCGGGGAGGGATTGATACATTCGGCCGTCTGGCCCTTATTAACCGCATGCCCGATCTCTCCCCCGATCCCCTCGGTCACGACCTGCTTGCACGTCGGCTTGCGGCTATCCCTGACGTGCTGGCCGGGATGATTGCACGCGGGCAGGCACCGCTCCGGCCAGCCACGCTTTCCGCGCAACGGTTTATCATCACGGGCACCGGTAGTTCCGAGGCGCACGCCCGCTATCTGTCGATGTTGCTCAATCTCCACACCGATCGGGCGGCTTACTATCTGCCGCTCTCCGGCTTTATCGAGCGGGACCAAAACGCCTTTGCCGGAAAAACCTTGGTGGTCTTTTCACAAGGTGTGTCGCCCAATGCGCAGATCGCGCTCAATCGGCGCAAGGACTTCGCCCATTGCGTGCTGTTCACCGCGACCACGCCGGCCGCCGCACTTGCGGCGGGTAAACGCGATCGTGCCGCGCTGCTGCGGGGTATTCTCGATGATGGCGGTGATCTCGTGGAATTCCCCTTGGCCGAGGAATACACCACGCTGATCCGGTTTGTCGGGCCGCTGGCCGGATATCTGGCCGTTTTGCAATTTGTCGCGCAACTGGCCGGTTGCCGGTTTCCGGCGCCACGGGCCGACGCCATCCTGCCATTGCTTCATGAGCCCGCGCCGCCTGAGCTTCTCGATGCAATGATTCGCCTGCCCAGTGCGTTTTCCCAGGGGTTCAACATTGTCACGGCGGCGCCGATTTCCGATTTTTCGCAGAATCTTGCCTGCAAATTCATGGAGGGCGTCTTTTGGCCCTGTCCGCCGATTTCGGATTTTCTTCAGTTTGCACACGGACCGTTTCAGCAGGTGAACGCCCATCCCAAGCCCGTGATCATCTTGCAGGGTGACTCCGTGGCGGAGGCTGAACTCGTGGATCGGAGCGTGCGGATGCTGCGTGATGCGGGATTGGAGGCATTCGTGATTCATGTGAATGCGCCGCCGTTGTATTCGATCTTTGGATTTGAAGCCGCGCTCAACGCCCTGGTTTTTGCCGTGATGCGCCACTTGCGCATCGATCAGGTGAACTGGCCCGGAAAAGGCCGCGATGATCTGCTCTACGGCTTCTGTCCCGACGTCTGACGTTTCGCTGAGCCGGAAGTGTTTTGTCACTTATTAAGTGACAAATGGGATTGGGGGAGGTGACGCAAAGAGGGGAGGCAGTTTTTTTGGGGGGCTATTCCCAGTATTCGGCCCAGCTGGAAGCGGTTTCGGTGACGCGCACGCGTTCGAGACGGACTCCGGGCGCGATGGGGTAGAGCGGGTCAACGGGTGGCGCGGCGAGTTGTGCGCGCAGGGTTTGAAAAATGGCCCGGGCCAGCGTCTCCGTGGTGGGATCGGCATTTTCAAAGGGGATGATGCGATCCCCGTAAGCGGCGCGCAAAGCCGGGTAATTCGGATCGGCGGTGTTGAGCGAAAGGCTGTGGTCGTAACGGGAGACAATCGTGGCAAGGAGGTGTTTGATGGCCTTGAAATCGCAGACCATGTCGCGGGGATCGAGCGTGTCGGAGGCGAGCACAACCTCGATGGAGCGGCTGTGTCCGTGGGGAAATCGGCAGGCGCCGGGGTGCTTGGTCAGCAGGTGGCCGCTTTCGACGACGATGGTTTTGGCGATACGGAAAGGCATGGCGGATGTTTAACGCCATGCTGACAAAAAAACCGCGCGCGGGCTGCGTGCGGTTTGGCGGGAGATGTGCGGATTTTGCTTACGCGAGGCGCGTCGCGCGCCTGGCGCCGCCCTTACGCGAAGGGTGTTGCGCTCGACGAAGTCGGTTTGTCGGCTCCGAAGTGGCGGCGAATGGTGTCGCTGATTTCACCCAGCTTGATCGGCTTGGTGATAAAGTCGTTCATGCCGGCGGAAAGGCAGAGATCGCGGTCGCTTTGGAGGGCGTTTGCAGTGAGCGCAATCACGCAGGGCTGTCGGTGCGCCGGGAGGTTTCGGCGGATATGACGCGTGGCTTCGAAGCCGTCCATTTCGGGCATCTGCAGGTCCATGAAGACGAGTTGATAATGATGCGCACCGATGGCGTTGATGGCCTCGATGCCATTGGCGACGGCATCAGCGCGGTAGCCGAGGCGCTGGAGGAAGCGGAGGGCCACTTTTTGATTCACCGGGTTGTCTTCGACGACGAGCACGTTGAGGGGAATGCGGGTGGCGAGATCGAACAACTCCGGCGTGGTGCTCGTCGAGGCGACGGGAGTGTTGGAGGGGAAAAGCGTGTGGAGAGCGCGGATCAGGGTGAGCGTGCGGAGGGGGCGAGGGACGGCGGCAAAACGCGTATTTTCAGCCCAGGCGGGAGCGGCGGCGGCGCCGGTGACGAGTTGGCCGATGACGGGAATGCCGGCGTTCACCAGCGTTTCGTGAATAGGAGGGGTGTTGGGTGTGTTCGGCAGGTCGAGGTCGAGAATGGCGACGGAAGGATGGGTTTGCGCGAGGACGTGGCTGGCCGCTGCGGCGCTGCCAGCCGGCAGAACCTTGATTCCGGCGGCGTGGAAAAAGGCGGTCAGTCGACGGAGGTTGACGGGGTTGTCGTCGATGCAGAGCACAGGGCCCGAGTGGAGTGCCTCGGGAAGCGGGGGGGCGGAAGGCGCCGCGCCTGTGGCTGGTTCAACCTGAAGGGTGAACGTGAACGTGGAGCCGTGGTTGATATCGCTGTGGACGCGAATGTCGCCCCCCATGAGCGTGCAGAGGCGATGGCAAATAACGAGGCCGAGACCGGTGCCGCCGTATTTACGGGTGGTGGAGGAGTCGACCTGGGAAAAGGGTTTGAACAGACGGTCGAGACGTTCGTGCGGGATGCCGATGCCGCTGTCGTGAACCGCGATGGAGAGCATGGTATGATGCGGACGGAGCGGTTGGGCGGGGTCGCCGCGGGCGAGGGAGACCGTGAGTGTGACGGATCCCTTTGGGGTGAACTTGATGGCGTTGTTGATCAGGTTGGAGAGGACCTGTCGGAGCCGGTTGACGTCGCCGAGCACGACCGCGGGCACGTCGGCCTCGATGTGATGGGCGATCTCGATACGCCGGGCGGCGGCCTGGCCGGCGAAGAGGTCGAGGGTTTCTTCGATGCAGTTGGCGAGTTCGAACGGCAGGTGCTCGAGCTCGAGTTTGCCGGACTCGATTTTTGAGAAATCGAGGAGGTCGTTGATGATGGTGAGAAGCGCCTCTCCGCTGGTGCGGATGGTGTTCACCGAGTCGCGCTGCTCGTGGTCGAGCTGGGTTTCCAGCAGGAGGCTCGTCATGCCGATCACGCCGTTCATGGGCGTGCGGATCTCGTGCGACATGGAGGCGAGGAATTCGCTCTTGGCGCGGGAGGCGGTGTCGGCCTCGGCCTTGGCGCGGCGGAGGGCGTTCTCGGTCTCGACGCGCGCGGTGATGTCTGCCTCGATGGCGATGAAGTTTTCCAGGACGCCGCGTTCGTTGCGCACGGGCTGGATTTCTAGGTGGAGGTGGTATTTCCGGCCGGACTTGGAGTAGTTGACGATGTCGGTCGAGATGCCTTCGCCTTGGGCGAGCGTGGCTTTGATCCGGCGGATGGTGCGAGGATTGGTCTCGGGGCCGATCATGAAGCTGGTGGGGTTGCGGCCGACCACTTCTTGTATCGAGTATTCCATGACGCGCTCGAAGGATTCGTTGACCCACTCGATGGTGCCGTCGGGGCTGGCGATGAGCACGAGGTTGTCCGTGCGGCTGGCGACGAGGGACAACTTGCGGGCGACCGCCTGGCTTGAGAGCAGGGCTTGTTCGGCTTCGTGGCGGGCGGTGACATCCTGGAGGGTGCCGACAATGCGGATGGTGGCTCCCGCTTCGGAGTAACCGACCGTCTTGGAACGCATATAGAGCCAGCGCCATTCTCCGGTGACGGTGCGCACGCGATATTCCGGGTCGACGAAGGATTTCGCGCCGCCGAGCTGGCTTTGCACCGCGGCTTGATAATTGGGCAGGTCGTCGGGGTGGATGAGCGACTGCCAATCCTCGGGAGTCGAGCCTTCGTTGCCGGGCGGGAGACCGAGCATGGCCCATAGGCCGGTGCTGTAATGGAGTGTGTTGTTAATGCAGTCCCACTCGAAAATGCCGATCACGGTGGCATCGAGCGCGAGTCGGAGGCGTTCGTCGGAGACCTTGAGCATCTCTTCGACGCGACGGCGTTCTTCGTTCTCGTCGCGAAGAAGGCGATTGGTGGTTTCAACGACACCGAGACTTGCGGTGGCGGCGCGGGCGAGGTGAATGCTCAGGCCCAGCAGCAGCGTGATACCGAGACCCGCGGCCAGGGATATCTCCGGCAGATAGCGCCGGTTTCCGCGGAGGTAGTCCTCGGTCGGTTCCATGATGATCCGAAGCCGCCGGTTTTGAAGGGTGAACACGGATTCAAGCACCCGTGGATTATGGCTGGAGGGGGCGCCTGGTTTCACCGATGCGTAAATACGGTCGGGGCCGAGATAGACGGCGCAGCGGTGGTTGGGGCTGAGTTTTAACCGGTGGTCCAGTGCCTCGAGAAATCGTTGGTAGGTGAACTCGGCGGCGATGTAGCCGACCAGCGTGCTGGTGCGGTAAATGGGGGCGTAAATAACGAAGCCCGGGCCTCGACCGGCGAGCTCAAGGGTGCTGGTCGTCAGCGGGGTTCCGGTATGGGTGATGGACTCGAGGGTCTTGCGGCGTTCGGTTTCACTGAACTGGTTAAAGGAGATCAGGCCTTCGTTACGGGCCAGCGGGTAATACCAGACGGTGTCGCCGTTGACCGCGATTCGAGCGAGCGATTGGGCGCCCGGGGCTTCAAGCAGCCATGGAACCGCGTCGGACTCCCAGATGGCTGGGGAACTGTCGGCCGTCCATCGCCGCGCCATCCGTTCAAGGTTCGCGGACTGGCGTTCGAACTCCACATTGATGTTGCTGGCGAACGTGTTGATCGCGATCTGGGCGTTGGTTCCCAAGTAAGCGATTTCGCGCTCACGCAAACCTGCCCAAAAGATGATCGTGAACGTGCCGCAAGCGACAATGACGGGAACCGGCAGCCAGACAGGAGTGCTGGGGTTTTCGCGACGATGTTCGCTCCATGCGAGCGCCAGCAGTGCACCGCCGGTCAGAAGCATGATGATCGCCACCGCCGGTGGCAAATTGATGGTCGAGCCCCAGCGATAAGCCATGGGCATATTCAGGCCGTATCCGGCAAGGGTGGTGATTCCGACCGCGCCCAGGAACGAGCCGCCCACGGCCAGACTGATCAACCGGTCCGGTTTGCCCTGTCTCAGGACCAGCCACGGGAGCAGGCATCCGATGACCATCAATGCCAGCGCAGCGATGCCAGGCATCGGACCGGAGACCCCGACCGCTTCTCCGGCAAACAACGAAGTGATCCACCGTTCCAGCCAGTATCCATGGCCCAACCACGTTTCGACAAAAGCGAGGACTCCCAGCAAGCACGCGCCGAGTGAAAGCCAGACCGCTCTGCGATAACCAAACTTGAATGCGATGAGCGCCGTGTTGATCAGACCAAACCCGAGCACGACCGGAACCGTTTCCACAGTGCGTGCATCTCCGTGACCGAACGGATGCACACCCCAAAAAAGCATTACAAACGAGAGGAAGAGCGTGGCACTCGACAAACTGATCACCACCTGCCGCATCCATGACTTGCGGGGATTTTTTGGGGCGGGCGTCATCTGGGTGTTTCACCCTATGATTCCGTCGGGTATGCGCAATCGCATTTCTACAAGGGCAAGAAGTTCCTTGCAGTATACTTGACTTATCTGGTGATGGGACCGGTTTGCGCTAGGGAAGCTCGGCCGTTTTCGGCTCTCCACCGGCGTTTTTGTCGCCTCCGGTGATCGAGTTGATCAATCGACTCGGGCCGTAGGAAAAAATCCATGACGGATTCGACAAAGTCCCCGTGAGCTTCACTTCAAAGACCTTGGAAAGAGGCGTGAGAACGAAGCTCACGGCGGTGCCGACCACCGATTCGCTCTCTTCAAAGGGATGGATTTTGGTCGTGAAATCGAGATGTCCGCCGCGCAGGTGGTAGCTTCCCTTGGCTTGCAGCAATGCGCTGGGACCGGTGACACGCAGATGTTCGAAGTCCACTTGTTCCCCCGCGAGGACGAAGGGTGCGTCCACGGTGGTGAGCGAGAAACTGCTGAAGTTGAAATACGTGCCACGCAGAGCCTCGGAGAGCGGCCCGAACAGGTTGAGCTGGGCAAGTTCGGCGCCCGTGATGGCGGCGCGACCGGAGCCGTTGAAGCTATAAAAATCCTTGTAGAGACCTTCCGCGGCGAGGGAGAAAACCAAATTGCCTTTGTCGAGGCGTTCCTGGCGCAGACGGGCGGCTTCGATGGCTTTTGCGGTGGGCGGTTTGGCGGTGGGAGGTGGTGGTTCCAGGAGTGCGATGGCTTGCGTAACCGCGCCGAGATTGGCGTCGGCGAGCGTGATATCGAAGGCCAGTCGACGGGCGTCTTCCGCACCCCAAAGGCGGGCGGTGCCGACGGCTTGTCCCTTGGCAAAACCGACGGCGAGCCGGGGAAGGTCGATGCGGTCGTCGCGCAGGTTGGCACTGAACTTAAGATCGGAGAGCGGGAATCCGTGATACGTCATCGGCCCGGTCGAGATCAGATCGATGTCGATGTGTTCTTTTTTGCCGAGCGGAGAGGCGGCGCTGTCCACCCGTCCGGTTAACTGCAGGCGAGGCGGCGCCGTGAAATGATAAGGCGCCAGCAATTCCGCGGATTCCTCCTTGAACAGCGTCGAGATGGTTTCCAGCGGCAGGGTGGAATCGACGGAGAACTCCATGTGACGCCACGTGTCCTTCGCCAAATCGAGGGAGCGGACCAGTCGGCCATTCGCCTCCTGGCCATTCTGCAAAACGTCGAAGTGGAGGATGTCGAACCAGTGGGGACGCAGGAAAAGCCGCGTGCGCACGCGATCGAACGGGACGCCCTTGAGTCCGGTCTCTCCGCCCTCGGCTTGCACGAAAACGCGGGTCGCGGTCAGGTCGCCCCAGCGACCGCGCACATCGACGTCGGCGGCGGGAAGTCCGCGGCTGAAATCAAAGGTGACCCAGAAATTGCTCCACCACTCGTGGAACCAGCTCTTGATACCCGCCGGTTCCAGGCCGCCGGTCAGCAGAAACCGGAAATCCATGGTGTGGGTATTCATCTCGTAACTACCATGGGCAAGGCTTTTGCCCTGTCGCAGGACGAGACTGTCGCAGAGAACGCGGTCGCCGTCGTAACTGAAGTCGGTGCCCGTCTCGTCGAGTTGCGCGCCGCCCACGCGCACGGGGCCGCTGTGGAGGCGGCCGGAGGCTTCGGCCAGCTTCCAGCCGGGGCCAAACGAGGCGCGGGCATGGAGTGGAGCCGGATGGGCGGGGTCGAGCAACGCGGTCAGATCGCGTCCGATTTGGGCCCCGGCGAAAGCAAGGGTCGTATCGCCAACAAAACCTTCAAGCGACACCTGTGCCGTGCCGGTTTTCGGGGAGACGGCGCCGTAAAGCCGCCAAGGGGCTCCCGCAAAATTCAGGGACAGATCGGCGTTGACCGAGCCGGATGCGCCCTGCGTGGCGGTGGCGGTCAGCGGCCCTGCGCCGATCTTGCGCCAGTCGAGCGATCCCAATTGAAGCTCGAGCGAACGCGGCTCGAAACCGGCGGGGCCACCAGGAATGCCGTGAAGGCGAAGGGCGAGATCGCGCACCTTGATTTCATGGGGAAGATCAAGCGAGTCCGCCGTCCCGGCGATTTCCATGGGGGAGGCTAAAAAACCGCGGAAGGGGAGCCGGGTTTTTAGCCGCACGCCGGCGAGCTTGCCGGTCGTGCCGCCGGGAAGTTTGCCCAGATCGATGGCATTCGCGCGAAAATCCACCGCCATTCCGACTGGATTGAATCGGAGTTGAAGCCGGGGTGACTCGAATGCGTTCAGCCACACTTCATTGGCTTGTGTCTGGATGGCCAATTTCAGGTAGGCGGCGATGACGCGATCCAGGACGACCTTATGCGAATCACCCGGAGTTTCATCCGCAGGCGGGCGAAAGTGGCCGGAGGCTTGGACCGTGAGGGGGCCGACGTATCCGGTGAGATAGGACAGTTCGATTTCTTTCCCGCGGGGCCGCACCGAAAAATCGATGTTGCTGGCAGGGAGTTCATCGCCACCGGACGCCGAGTTGATGGGCGGTAGATGGAAGTCGAGTCCGCTGACACGGATCTCGTTCACGTCGATTTTACCGAGGATCAAATCCCAGGCATCCACGTTCAGATAAACGGAGCGGGCGGTGGCCAGAGGTTCGGGGGAGTCGGTGGAGCCGAAGCGAACGTCTTCCAAGATGACGCGGCCGGTGAAGTTCATCATGCCCTGGCCGAAGTCGGCGCGGAGACCCTTCGTGGCGAGGCGTTCTGCAATCACTCGGCGCACCAGTCCGGGGATGGGGATGCGTCGGGCCGACAGCAGGTAGATCTGGCCGGCGAGCACGGCGAGCAGGACCAGCCACGTGGTCCAGAGGGACACGCGGAAACCCTGGCGCGTGCACCAACCGCAGATCTTCCATGCCCATCGCACACTCATGCAAAGCGTCAGGGAGCTGCGGCAGGTTGGTCGGGTAGAACGGGCGCACCGGGATCACGGTCGCCGTAGGTCAATGTCCAGAGCGCATCAACAAGCGGTTGCTCGATCGCGAAGATCAGGCCGAGTTCCTTGGAGCCGGCGAGCTGGGTGCCACCGCCGGAACGTTCGGCGAGCTTCAGCGTGACCACGCTCGACTGCGATTCGCCGCCGGCGAGGGCGAGGGTCGTTTCGAGCGTGTATTTCCACGGCGTGGGCTTGCCATCGACAAAGGTGGTTTCGCTGAACGTATCGCTGACGAACTGTTTCGCGCGAAGCGGGGCGAGGCTGGTGAGCACGGCTTTGACCGCGACGCGCCGGGGTTCCGGTTCGTTGGCGAGGGCGTCGTCCCAGGATTGGCTTTCGGTGAGCTTGAGCGAGACCAAGGGCTTTTCAGGCGCATCGTTGGCGACGAGCGTGAGGCCGGTGATGCGCGCTCCTTCGGGCAAGGTGCGGACAACGCGTTCGCGGTAGAAGTTGGCGGACACGGGGAAGTCGTTGAGCGTATCGGGAGCGACGGAGTAAATGAAGGACTGGCCAACGACGCGTGCCTGCACGGTGCCGCCATTGGCGCTGCTCACGCCCAGTTGCAGCGTGATGGGTTTGGCCGCACCGGCGACGGTGAGGGTGATCTCCCGTTGAGGGAGATTGAAACCGTAGTGCTCAACTTCGGCGTCGGAGGGGGCGTCACGAAGAAATCCGGATTCCTGGCGTGCGTCGGGGCCGGAGGCGGGGGCGGGAGGCACGACGGTGAGCAATGCGAGGCGCTGAAGGAGATTGCCCACAAGTTTGGTGTCGGCAGGCAGTGCGGGCGCACCGGCTGGACGCACGATGCGCCAGCCGGCGGTGTTGGCGGAGCCGGGCGTGGGATCCTCGCGGCGAAGCACCAGCGGTTCCGGCTGACCGGGGGCGGACAGCGAAACGGCGGAGACGGCGGCGAGGTCAAAGTCGAGAATGCGGGTGTCGCGCAGTTTTTCCTGGGCGAGTCGGAGGGTGCCGAGGAGACCATCTGGTATTGAGGTCACGAATACCTGCGCGCGGCCTTCCATCTGGGCGTAGAACAGGGTCGCCGGGTTGGCCGGGTCTTTTTTGGCGCCCGTATCCATCGGGTAGGGGCGCCCGAGGAGAAGGGTTTCGCGACGGCTATTGCCTTCGAGCGTCACGCGAAGGGTGGGCTTGTCCAGGCTGCTGTCGGCGGCGGGAACATCGTTGAGGAAGGCGAGTGCGCGCAGGCGGTTGAGCCCGCTGACAACAACCTCGGCTTCCGTTTTGGAGGCTCGGGTTACGATGGGAGCCTCAAAGGACCAGCGGGTGCCGTCGCCGCGGCGAAGACGCACGCGGGGGGCGGGAGCGGCGTTTTGAAGACCGAGTGAACGCACCTCGAACACCGGGATGGTAAAGAGGGTGTCGGTGCGAAGCTCCTCCATGCCGACGATGAGTTTGTCGGCGAGGCTGCGGCCGACCACGTGGACGGTTTTTCCGTCGGGGGAGAGGATGTAGAGGCGGTTGCCGATTTTGGTGGTATCACCGATCAGGAGGCGCGTGGTGATGTCGGGCGATCCCGGCACGGGGGCGGGACGGCTGAAGGTGAGCGTGATGCGAGGCGGATTAAGGCCGTAGTCGGCGAGTGACTGGCCGCTTTTCTGCAATCCCTCGACCGGGAAGCTCGTCTGCGGCTCCAGAAATTCGAGTTCATGAATGATCGGACGAACGGCAAAATCGTTGGCGGGCCAATTGATCGGGGCCTTGATTTCCCACGGAGCGTTGTCGCCGGCGCGTTCGAGACGGATGGTTTTGTCGCTGCCCGCCGAGGTGATTTCGAGGGACTTGGTGTTGATGGCTTCGTTGCCAAACACGCGTTTGCTCAATCGGGCGAGGTCCTGGTCGTGCCGCCACTCGCGGCGGGCGTAGATGATGACGGCCAGAAGCGCGACGTTCAGGAGAAGCAGGATGAGCGTGACTTTGGTGCGCATTACGAAGGTGAAGTCGGAAGATTAAGTTTAAGCTGGAGCAGGGCGTCAGTTGCGGCGCGTCCAGTAGACGACGAGTCCGAGGACGGCGGCCATGCCGGGCAGGGCGAGAAGCAGGCTGTAGCGAAGGCGTTGGAGCTGCTGCTGACTGAGTGAAAGTTGAAATTTTTCTATCGGCCGGGCCGGGACTTTCAGGTCGATGTCGCGATCAACGGTCCAGTTGAGCGCTGAAAGGAAGAACGAAAGGTTGCCGATGACACCGAGGCGGCCGTTGGCAATCCAGTCGGCACTGCCGTAGGTGACCAGACGCCCGCTGGGTATGCTGAAGGTGTCGCTGTCCTTGATCTTGCGGGCGGTCCGACGCTCGGAGGCGGTCACCACATAGAGACGGGGGGCGCCAGGGAGATCCACACCGGCATCATACGACGGAGTGCCGCGTTCGCGGTATCTGCGTTCGCCCCAAGCTTTGTCCGAGGTGGCGACGAGCGGTGTGACGACCAAGTTGGGATCAAGCGTGCGACCCGGGTCGGGGCGCACGGAGCGGGAAGGGCCGAAACGCAGGGGGATTTTGTTGCTCAGCAGGGAGGAGGTGAGCGGGTGGTCCTTGTCTAGGGCGGGCAGGATGAGGTCGCCGGTTTCGCTTTGTCCGGTGACGCTGTGGTCATAGATGAGGACGTCATCCACCAGAACGCCCCAATCATAAAGAAGATCCTCCAATCCGGGCGGGTGACCCGGGGCGAGCAGGGCGAGCACGCGACCGGCGCGGTTGGACAGATACTGGCGGAGAAGCTCCTCTTCGATGGCGTCGAAGCGTCCTTGTGGCCCGGCGATGACGATGACGGCGGTGTCATCGGGGATCTTGCGCGTCAGGGAAAGGTCGAGCGCCTCGGGGTTGAAGTTGCGGGCCTTCAGCTCGGCTTCGAGCGTGGAGAGACCGCGGGCGGGGTTGACGTCGTCGAGGGCCATCTCGCCGTGGCCGGTGAGGAAATAGACCTTCTTTTTTGTCGGGCTTGAGACGTCGAGGATCGCGGCGGTGAAGGCTTTTTCGCCGAGAAAGGCCTTCTTTTCCGAGCCCGAGATTTCGTAGAGCTCGTTGAGGCCGATTACGCGGGGTTTATCCGCGCAGATGACGAGAATCGTATCGGGTTTCTCGATGCCGAGCGCTTCGGCCTCGCGCCGGCGCTGGTAGATATCGATGAACTCGACTGTAACCTTGCCGCGCGGGTTGTTGGCCGTGGCGTAACTGTATTCCCGGAGCAGACCACTGACGTCGCGGTAAGCCTGGACGACCTCCTCGTTGTCGCTGTCTTCGGTCAGGGTGACGATGATGCGAACGGGTTCCGTGAGGTTTTTTAAATAGGCGAGCGTCTCCGGAGAGAGGGAGCGGCTGTTGTTCTGAGTGAGGTCGAAACGCCAGGCGTAGTTGACCGCGAGGTAATTGAGCCCGGCGAAAAGCGTCACGAAGAGGACCGCCTGCGCGAGCAGATTGAGGGTTCGGGTCCAGCGGACGGAACGGAAGGAGGGGGGCTTGGCCATGATCAGCTGTGGATGAGTTTGGCCTCGACGCCGAGGATGCTGAAGATGAGGGCGAGCACCGTGCCGCTCACGTAGAACAAAACCTGCCGTGTATCAACCACGCCGCGGGTGAAGTCTTCAAGGTGACGGAACACCATCGTATAATCCACGGCGGCGCGCAGGGGCTGCATCGTTTCCACGTTAAGCACTTCCAGTGTGCTCACGAAGCGCAGGCCGATGATAGCCAGGAAGAGCAGGGTGAACGCCAAGATGCCGGCGACCGCTTGGTTGCGGGAAAGCGAGCTGGAAAAGACGCCGAGCGCCACGTAGAGGAGTCCGGACACGGCGATGAACAGATAGCCGCCGATCAATGGCCCGAGGTCGATGAAACGCGAGTCACCGGCGAACTTGTGGAGAATGTAGAAAAAGCCACCGGTTGATCCCCAGAGCAGGATATAGAGGAAGTAGGCCGCGAAGTATTTGCCGAGCACGACTTCGGTGGTGGAGACGGGGGCCGTGAGCAGGGTCTCCAATGTGCCGAGCCGGCGTTCTTCCGCGAGGCACTTCATGGTGAGAAGCGGCACCATGAAAAAAACGGGCAACCAAAAGAGCTGGAAGAACACGGCGGCAGGTGAGGTCTCTTGCGCGGCCGAGCTGTAGCTTTCCAGCACGCCCGAGAAGATGAAGCCCATCACGGCAAGGAAGAGCACGGCCGCGATGTAGGTGCTGGGACTTACCAGCAGCATGCGGATCTCGTGGCTGAGGATGGTGGTGAAATGTTTCATTGGTGTGATGCGGGCACCGAGGCCGAATGACCAATGTCCAATGTCCAATGACCAATGGTCGGAAGCGGGGAGGATGAAAATAGGGGTGTCATTGCGTCATTGGACATTGGGCATTCGTCATTTCGATGCGCCGGTGGGCGCATCGACGGTTTCCCATCCGCGCTTGGTGGCCGCGAGGAAAACGTCTTCGAGCGAGGGCTCGGCACGATGAAGTGAGCGGACGCGGAAGCGGCCGTCGATGGCCAGCGCATGAAGGATGGTGTCGCCGAGATCGTCTTCGCGCGCGCTCGTGAGGACGAGTTTACGAAAGCCAGCGGCATCGGGTTCGCCGGAGACGGCGATGTGGAGGGTCGGTTCGATTTGCGTCAGGGCGCGTGGCAGCGTGGCGGCGATTTCCCCGGCGATTTCCAAGTTGTAGCGTGTTTGGCCGAAGACTTCGCGGCGCAGGTCGGCGGGGGTGCCCGTGGCGACGACGCGGCCTTGGTTGATGATCAACACGCGATCGCAGGTCATCTCGATCTCGGGGAGAATGTGCGAAGAGATGATGACCGTCATGCGTCCGCGCAGACTGGCGATGAGATCCCGGACAATGAGGATCTGGTGCGGATCGAGGCCGATGGTCGGCTCGTCCATGATGATGACCGGCGGCTCGGCGAGAATGGCCTCGGCGATGCCTACGCGCTGGCGGAAGCCCTTGGAGAGTTTGCCGATGATGCGGTGGCGGACGCGGGTCAGGTCGCAGAGCTCCAGCACTTCGTCGATGCGGATGCCCAGCTTGCGGCGGGGGATCTCCTTGAGGCGTCCGCGGTAGTGGAGGTATTCCGAGACGCGCATGTCCTCGGGCAGCGGATTATTCTCCGGCATGTAGCCGATGAGTTTTTTGATGTCGCCGGAGTTCGAAGCGACAGACACTCCGCACACGCTGGCTTCGCCGGCGGTCGCGGGCAGGTAACCCGTGAGAATGCGCATCGTGGTGCTCTTGCCAGCGCCATTCGGGCCGAGAAAGCCGAGAATCTCTCCGCGCGCCACGGTGAAGCTGATCTTACTGACGGCGGTGTGGCCGGAGTAGATTTTCACGAGGTCGCGGACTTCGATGGCGGGGGATTCGGCTGACATGGGTTTGGGCTAATAAAGATCCGACACGGGCAAATGCCAAAGGTTTATATCGGGTTGAGCCGGCGGGCGGCGGCGAGGCCGACAAGCGTGAGGTCGGGAACCAGACGCACCGGCTGGCGCAGGCGGCTTTGCAGGAATGCGGCGTTTCCGCCGGTGATAAAGAGGTGGGGAGCAGGTTCGCCGTTGTCTATCAACTCGGCTAGCACGCCATCGAGGAGTGCCTGAATGAGGCCGGGGAAACCGATCACCGTGCCAATGCGCATGGCTTCAGCGGTGGATTTGCCGATCATGCCTTTGATCGTGAGCGAGTCGTCGAGGAGCGGCAATTGAGCGGTGCGCTCATGGAGGTAGCGCCGGGTGACTTCGATTCCAGGCGCAATGATGCCGCCTTCGTATCCGCCTTTCTTCGTGATGATGTCGAAGGTGACCGCCGTGCCGGAGTCGATGACGATGGCCGGGCTGCCGCCGAGCGCATGGGCGGCGGCGGCGTTGGCGAGACGGTCCTGCCCGATCTCAGAGGGCTTCGGGTAGGTGATGGCCACTCCAAGCGTGCACTCATGGGTAAGCTGAAAGACCGGTAGCTTGCTGGCGTTGGTGAGCACCTCGCGCAAACGCCAGTTGATAGCCGGGACCACGGAGCAGAACGCGATGCTTGAGATCTGCGGACACGTGCGGAAAAGCGGGGTGAGACGGGAGGGAAGACCTTCCTGGGGATCATCGAGCAACGGCGTGATGACCGCACCTTGATCGGTCGTGGTCATCCCGTCGGCCGCCACCACGCCGTAGTGCGTGTGGGTGTTGCCAATGTCGATGCAGAGGGTGTGGGCGGAAGACATCGCTGATGAGAGAGTAAAGGGTCTTTCTGACTCTCAATTCCCAACCTTCAACTCTCAACTTCTCGGGGTTTTTTCCAACGTGACTTCGCCCGCGCGGAAACGCTCGGTCCGATTCTTGTCGGTGCGCACCACGAAACTGCCTTCGTCGTCGATGCCGAGTGCCGTGCCGGTGACGCGCTGCGTAGGTGTGAGCACGGCGACCGGACGGTCGCGCAGGACGTCGTAACGGTTCCACAAGTCGGCGAATGTTTTCGCGTAGCTGCCATCGACGAAACGATCGTAGGCTTGCAACACGCGGCCGATCAGAGCGGCGGTGAACTTGTTCAAATCGAGAGGGTGTTGGGTGTGCTCGGCGAGCGACACGGCCCGGTCGGCCAGGTCGGCGGGCCAGCCGTCGGCGGGGCTGTTGATGTTGAGCCCGAGGCCGAAGACGAGATCGCGGATCTGGTCGGCGTCCATGCGCGCCTCGGTGAGCATGCCCCCGGCTTTGCGTCCGTCGAAGAGGAGGTCGTTGGGCCACTTGAGGCCCGGGGAGGTGCGGCAGAAGTTGGCGACGAGTTCGCAGATATTGGCCCCCATCCAGAGCGTGAACATTTGCATGCGCGCCGGTTCAAGGCGGGGGCGGAAGGCGAAGCTCGCGTAGAGATTGCCGTTGTCCTCGCTGTGCCAGGCGCGACCGAAGCGTCCGCGTCCCTTGGTCTGGCGTTGTGCGATAATGGCGAAAGGAGCGGCTTTTCCAGTCGCGAGCTGACGGGCGGCCTCGTCGTTGGTGCTGTCGATCTCGGGGAGCAGTTGCAGCGAAAAATCGCCCGCGCGGTCACGGCGATAAGTTTGGACGAGGGCGGCGTTGAGCCCGGTGGGGCGGGCGGTGATGCGATAGCCGCGGGCGCGCACGGCCTCAAACACGAACCCCTGCTCCCGGAGCTTCTCCATGTATTGCCAAATCGCGACCCGGCTGATGCCAAGTTTTTTGGCGAGCGCGCTGCCGGAGACAAACGCGGGCTCGGCGGCGACGAGTTCGGTGAGGATCACCGTTTCGGGAGGGGCGGAGGAGGCGGGAGTTTTTTTCATGCGCGCCAGTCGAGACCGATGTCCACCCACACGCTTTGGTGGACGAGTGCTCCGGTGGAAATGAAGTCGAGGCCAAGGTCCGCAAAGCGCGGCAGGGTCTTGAGGTTGATGCCGCCGCTCGCCTCGGTGAAGGCCCGACCGGCGATGAGGGTAACGGCTTTTTTGATACGCGCGGGCGTGAAGTTATCCAGGAGGATGACATCGGCTCCGGCGGCCAGCACGGGCGGGATTTGCGCGAGTTCATCGACCTCGACTTCCACGGGCAGGTCGGGCGCGGCTTTTTTGGCGCGGGCGACGGCGGTGCCGAGATCGTCGGTGGACCCGAGCAGGGCGAGATGGTTGTCCTTGAGCATGACTCGGTCGAACAGACCGAGGCGGTGGTTCCAGCCACCGCCGCAGGCCACGGCGTATTTTTCCAGCATGCGCCAGCCGGGAGTGGTCTTGCGGGTGTCGAGGAGGCGGGTGCGACCATCGCCGAGCACGGCGGAGTAGGTATGCGTCTGGGTGGCGATGCCGGAGAGACGCTGGATGAAATTAAGAATCACCCGCTCGGCGGTGAGCAGCGTGCGCGGATCTCCGGTGAGAGTGGCCAGAACCTCGCCTTTTTTCAGGGTTCGACCATCGCGGGCGCGGAGTTGGACGGAGGCGTTGCCGCCGTAAACCGACAGGATGAGAGGGATGAGCGGAAGTCCGCAGGTTGTCAGCGGTTCGCGGGCGACGATATCCGCGGAGCCTTGCCTCGGTGCGGTGGCGAGGGCGGCGGTCGAGCGATCGCCCGTAACGCGGGGCTTCACGCGCAAACCGAGTCCGGCGAGGTCCTCGTCACGCGCGAGTTCGATCAATTTGCGCAGCGAGGCGAGGTCGAGGTCGTCCCAGGAAAGGCGTTTAAGCAAAGTATCGGCGAGGGCGGGCATCGGACGAATGACGAATGACGAATGACGAATGGGCAAGGCCGCTCCGAGGTTCCTTGAAGTGAGGCGGAGGATTTGGGCACAAAAAACCCGCAAAATCCGTTTGGATTATTGCGGGATAAATTGGCTGCCCGACTAGGACTCGAACCTAGACAAAGCGAGTCAGAGTCGCTTGTGCTACCATTACACCATCGAGCAGTAAGAAAATCGTGTGACCGAAAAGTGAGACTAAGCGGGTCAACTGGCTTGCCAAGCCGAAGCTCGAAGAGCGAAGGCTGGAGCCGGCGATGGGATTCGAACCCGCAACCGCCTGTTTACAAAACAGGTGCTCTACCATTGAGCTACGCCGGCGTGAAAAATCTGCCGACACGATGAAACATGATGAAAAGAACGCCAGCTGCCAACCTGAAGCCTTCACCGAAATACTGACGGGAAGGAAAATTTGGTGGTTCCCCCGGGACTCGAACCCGGAACCAATTGATTAAGAGTCAACTGCTCTACCATTGAGCTAGGAAACCAAAAAACGAGGGGTGAGAAACTCAAAACGCGGCGGCCTTTGTCAACGGTCTTTTTGAATTTGTCCGCAATTTATCTGATTCGCCAGTGAAGCCCCGGATTTTTTATGCGGACCGGTTGATCGGTTCGCCTTTCGATTTTCTTATTTCGAGTGTGCTTTCGCCTAAGTTTCCCCTTGCCAAGCACCGGCACACTCCCTGTTTTCTTCCGCTCCCTCCATGCAAAAGACCAAAAAGTCCGTCGCCAAGCGCTTCAAGCTTTCCGCCACCGGCAAGCTGATTCGCCGCACGCCCGGTTTCCGTCACTTGCTTGCCGCGAAGAGCACGAAGCAAAAGCGCCGTGCCTCCAAGGACAAGCTCGTCGCCGAAGGCCACGCCAAGCCGCTCAAGCGCTGCTTGCCGTTCGGCCTCTAAAAGCCAAGGGCATCAACCATAACTCGCCAGTCAGGTGAATCCTAACGAGACGACCTGACGGCCCAAAACACACATAATAAAACATGCCTCGTGCAACCAACTCCCCCGCTTCCCGTAAGCGGCACAAGAAAACGCTGAAATACGCCCGTGGCTATTTCGGCTCCAAGTCCAAGCTCTTCCGCTACGCGAAGGATGCCGTCCAGCACGCCTGGCAGTATGCCTACCGTGATCGCAAGAAGAAGAAGGGCGAATTCCGCGGCCTCTGGATCGTGCGTCTCAACGCCGCCTGCCGTGCGAACGACATCAGCTACAGCCGCTTCATCGAGGGCCTCCACGCCGCCAACATCGGTCTCGACCGCAAGGTCCTCTCCGACCTCGCGATCCGTGACGAAGCCGCCTTCACCGCCGTCGTCAACCAGGTCAAAGCCGCGTTGAAGACCAAGGCCGCCGCTCTCGCCAAAGCCTAACTCTTAAGAACGCGGGCCTTCACCGGCCCGCCTCCTGTCAGTGTCTCTTGGAGGACGGGTCCCGCATCGCGGGATGCCGTCCTCTTTTTTGTTTAATCGTTCTCGTTCTCATTCTCTTACTCGTTCTCCTGCTTTTCAGTTTGGAGAACGAGAACGAGTAAGAGAATGAGAACGAGGACAACCCATCGCTCCGCTCCTCTCGCCTCCTTCCATGCAAGACCAGCTCTCCGCCCTTCTCGCCAAAGCCGCCGCCGAATTTCCCGCCGTCGCCACGCGCCCCGACTTCGAAGCTGCCAAGGCCCGCTTCGTCGGCCCCAACGGCGAGCTCACCGCGCTCATGAAGCAGATGGGTTCCGTGCCCAAGGAGCAGAAGCCCGTCGTCGGCAAACTCGTCAACGAGGCCAAGACCGCCCTGCAGGCCCACCTCGACGCCGCGCTTGCCCGCATCGAAGCCGCCGCGCTTGCCGCCCAACTCGGGCCGGCCGTCGATCCGACGTTGCCTTCCCCCGATCGCGCCCTGGGCACGCATCACCCGCTCACCCTCGTCCGCGAGGAAATGACCCGCATCCTTCGCAAAGTCGGCTTCTCCGTCGTCGAGGGGCCCGAGGTTGAGACCGAATACTACTGCTTCGACGCGCTCAACACGCCGTCCGACCACCCGGCCCGCGATGCGCAGGACACGTTTTACCTCCCCGAGTCCGCCCGCTTTGGCAACGTCTCCAAGAAGAATCCCAACGAGAAATATCTCCTGCGCACGCACACGTCGTCCGTGCAGATCCGCACGATGCTCAAAGGCGAGCCACCCATCCGCATCGTTTCGCCGGGACGCGTTTATCGCCGCGACACGACCGACGCCACGCACTCCGCCAACTTCCACCAACTTGAATGCCTTTACGTGGACAAAAACGTCACCGTCCGCGACCTGAAGGCGCTCCTCGACTACATCTTCGCCTCGCTCCTCGGCAAAGACACCAAGACCCGTTTCCGCCCGCACTACTTCGGCTACACCGAGCCGAGCTTTGAAGTGGATCTGAGCGCCACGCATCTGCCCAAGGTCAACAAGCCATGGATCGAAATCGGCGGCTGCGGCATGGTCGATCCGATCGTCTTCAAAGACGTCGGCTATGACCCCGAAGTCTGGAGCGGCTACGCCTTCGGCATGGGCCTCGAACGCCTCGCGATGCTCCTCTACGGCATCGATGACATCCGTTATTTCTACCAAAACGACGCCCGCTTCCTCCGCCAATTCGCCTAAGTCCACAAAATTTTTAACCACGAAACACACGAAATACACGAAACCCGATCCCCGTATGGTTTCTGATTTTCGTGTATTTCGTGTGTTTCGTGGTTCCTCCCTCCTCTTCCGATGAAAGTTTCCCTCTCCTGGCTCCAGTCTTACGTCGATCTCACCGGTGTTTCCGCCGATGATATTTCGCGCGCCATCACCTTCCTTGGCTTCGAGGTTGAGCAGGTCATCCGCACCGGCGCCCCCAAGTTTAACCAGGTCGTCGTCGGCCACATCCTCACCCGCGACAAACACCCCAACGCCGACAAGCTCTCCGTCTGCACCGTCGACGTCGGCGCCCCCAACGGCGGTGTGCGCACCATCGTCTGCGGCGCGCCCAACTGCGACGTGGGCAATCGCGTCCCTGTCGCGCTCCCTGGCGCCGTCCTCCCGGGCGACTTCGTCATCAAAGAAGCCAAGGTCCGCGGACAACCCTCCTCCGGCATGATGTGCTCCGCCAAGGAGCTCACCATTGCCGAGGATTCGCAGGGCCTGCTCCTCCTCGCCGGTGAACCTGCCGTCGGCACGCCGATCAACGATGTCCTCCCCGCTGGCGACACCGTGTTCGACATCGAGATCACGCCCAACCGCCCCGACGCGCTGTCCCACCTCGGCGTCGCCCGCGAACTCGCCGCGTGGTTCAAAAAAGACCTTACGTATCCGACGGTCAGCTTCACGCCCGCCGCTATTTCCGCTTCGCCGCGCGCTGATTTGCTCAAGTCCGTCCGCGTTGAAGCCGCGACCGATTGCCCGCTCTACACCGCGACGGTCATCACCGGTGTCAAAGTCGGTCCGTCGCCCGAATGGATTCAGCAGCGCCTCACCGCCGTGGGTCTTCGTCCAATCAACAACATCGTCGATATCGGCAACTACGTGATGCTCGAATACGGCCAGCCCGTGCATGCGTTCGACGCCAAAAAACTCGCCGGTGCCGAGATCGTCGTCCGTCACGCCACCGAGGGTGAAAAGATCACCACACTCGATAACAAGGAACGCGTTCTCTCCACCAACATGCTGGTGATCGCCGACGCGCAAAAGCCCGTCGTCATCGCCGGAATCATGGGCTCGGCTGACTCGGGCGTCTCCGCCGACAGCACCGACCTCGTGCTTGAAGTCGCCTATTTCAAGCGCCAGTCCGTGCGCGCCACCGTCAAGCGCCTCGGCCTCGCCTCCGATTCGTCCTACCGCTACGAGCGTGGCGTCGATGTCCACTCGCTCGACGAGGCTGCCCACCGCTTCATCGACCTGATTCTCGCTCACGCCGGCGGACAAGTCGCCGGCCCGATCCACCGCGTCGGCGCCGACATTCCGTGGCAGCGCGAGATCACCGTTACGCCCGCTTACATCAACGAAAAGCTCGGCTTCGAAATTCCCGCCGCCGACCAGCGCGCCGCCCTCGAATCCCTCGAACTCGCTCTCGTTCGTGAAGAGGACACCGAGAATCGTGGTCCGGCCTGGACATTCTCCGTGCCGAGCTGGCGCGACGACCTCGACCGTCCCATCGACTTGGTCGAGGAAGTCGTGCGTCTCTACGGCGCTGAAAAGATCCCGACGTCCGTCGTGAACGCGCCCGGCCTCGTCGGCAACGACGACCCCATTGTTCTCTTCAACCGCGCCGTGTCCGCCGCCCTCGTCGGCCAGGGTTTCAACGAGTGCGTCAACTACACGCTCCGTCCCGCCAAGGAACTCGCCGCGTGGGCCACGCCCAAGACCGTCGCCGATCTCGCGCTCGCCAATCCGTTCGTCGAAGACCAGTCGCATCTGCGCAACAACCTAGTCTCGGGCCTGCTCGAATCGCTGAAGCTCAACCAATCCCGCGGAGTCGCCGTCTCGCACCTCTTCGAGACCGGCCGCGTGTTTATCGAGCGCAACGGCCAGCTTTCCGAGTGCGTTGCCGCGGCCTTCATCATCGCCGAGGAAACCGGTGAACGCAGCTGGCGCACGCGTGAATCCGCCGACTTCTATACGGCCAAACGCCATACCTCAACGATCGCGTCTTTCGCCGGCATCGAGCTGGAACGCCAGCCGACGAGCCTCGTCGCCGCGCCCGCGCTTGGCTGGCAGGAAGGCCACGCCGCCACGGCGGGCAACATCCAGCACGGTTGGACTTCGACCTTCGGCCTCGTGAGCCTCGCTCACCTGAAGGCCCTCGGCATCACCGACAAGGTTTACGCCGGGTTCTTCGCCATCGTGTCGGAAAAAGTCACTGCCGACGCCGACCGCCGCAGTTACAAGCCCTTCAGCTTGCAACCCGCCGCGCTCCGCGACCTCGCGTTGGTCGTGCCCGAAGCCACGTCGTCCGCCGAAGTCCAAAAGGCTCTCGCCAAAGTCGCCCGCGCCGCCGTGGGCAACGCGTTTGCCCTCGAAGCAATCAACGTGTTCGACGTTTACCAAGGCAAAGGCTTGCCCGAAGGCACCAAGAGCTTGGCCTATAGTTTGGTTTTCCGTGCGACCGACCGCACGTTGACCGACGACGAGGTCAACGCCGTCTTCACAAAGATCCAAGACGACCTCGTCAAAGCAACGGGCTACCAGATTCGGAAATAAACAAGTAGCACAGGCTTCCCAGCCTGCTCTGAAAGAGCCGAGGCAGGCTGGAAGCCTGCGCTACTTTTTTAATCCTCAGAACGGCACGTCGTCGGTGACCGTTTCGCCGGGTTCTTCCGGCATCGGACCGTCGTCCTCGGCGGGAGCCGAGTCGGTGGCCGGGCCCAGGCGTTCCAGTTTCCAGACGTTCAGGTTTACGAAGTAGCTTTCCTTCCACTCGCGACCGCGCAGGTCGAAGTTCACCTTCACCTTGGCACCCGGTTTCAGGCCGGCAAGGAGGGCGACTTTGTCCTTAACGCATTCGAATTTGATGTCTTGGGGAAACTTGCCCGACTCGATGGTCAGCACGAATTCGCGCTTATTGAAGCCGCTGCCGAAGGTTTGCTCTTCAAAAACTTTTTTAACCGTGCCGGTGATTTCAAACATGATCGCTAACATGAAGCACCAATACGAACGGGTGCCAGTCGCTTTTGCCGTTACTTTCTAGAGGCATGGCTTGCACTGGGGGCGTCTTGGCTTGCACCCTGTTTCCTTATCTAAACTCCATGGCTGCCAACGAAGATCTTAACATCGACCGCATCGCGAACCTCGCCCGGCTCGCGCTCACGCCTGAGGAAAAGGTCAAATTCAGCGCCCAGCTCGCCGATGTGCTCACCAACATCGAAAAACTCAAGCAAGTCGATGTCACCGGCGTCGAACCCACAGCGCACGCCTTCCCGATTTATAACGTCTGGGCCGACGACGTCGCCCAACCCGGTCTATCTGTTGAGGACGTCCTGCGCAACGCGCCCGAAAAACGCGACAACATGATCGTCGTGCCGAAAGTCGTCGAATGAGCCACGCCGCCATGTCCACCGAACTTTTTAACCAGTCCATAGCCGAACTTGCCGATGCTCTTGCCGCCGGTAAAACCACTTCGGTTGCGCTCACCCAAGCCGTCATTGCCCGCACGCAGGCGGTCGAGGAGCGCGTTAAAGCATTCAATTCCTACGACGCTGCCGACGCCCTCGCGCAAGCCGCGGCATCCGACGCGCGCCGTGTTGCCGGTCAGGCTCTCGGACCGCTCGACGGCATTCCCATCGGCATCAAAGACGTGATCGCCGTCACAGGGCAGCCGCTCACCGCGTCCTCGAAGATGCTGGCGAACTTCGTCTCGCCTTACGACGCGACCGTCACGCAGAAGCTCAAAAAGGCCGGCGCGGTGATCTGGGGACGCCTGAATCTCGACGAATTCGCGATGGGTTCGTCCACGGAGAACTCCGCGTTCCACACCACGCGTAACCCTTACAACCTCGACTGCGTTCCCGGTGGTTCCTCGGGCGGCAGCGCTGCCGCGCTCGCGGCCGGTGAAGCCATCGCGACGCTTGGCTCCGACACGGGCGGCTCCATCCGTCAGCCTGCCGCGCTCTGCAACGTGGTCGGCCTCAAGCCTACCTACGGCCTTGTCTCTCGCTTTGGCCTGATCGCCTTCGCTTCGTCACTCGATCAGATCGGTCCGTTTACGCGCACGGTCGAAGATGCTGCGATCACGCTTCAAGCCATCGCCGGTCACGACGAACGCGATTCGACCTCCGTTAAAATCGAGATCCCCGATTACCGTGCGGCGTTGAAGACCAAGAAAGGTCCGTGGCGCATCGGTATCCCGAAGGAATACTTCGGCGAAGGCCTCGATCCCGAAGTCGCGGCGGCGGTGCAGAAAGCCATCGAGTTCTATAAATCGATCGGCTGCGAAATCCGCCCGGTGTCGTTGCCTCACACCGAGTATGGCGTGGGTGTTTATTACATCATCGCGACCGCCGAGTGCTCCTCGAATCTGAGTCGCTACGACGGCATTCGTTACGGCCATCGCTCGGCCGACGCTAAGGACGTGGTCGATCTCTACTTCAAGTCGCGCGCCGAAGGCTTTGGCCCCGAGGTGAAGCGCCGCATCATTCTCGGCACGTATGTGCTGAGCAGCGGTTACTACGACGCGTATTATCTGCGCGCGCAGAAAGTGCGGACGTTGATCCGTCAGGATTTCCTGAACGCCTACAAGGAGGTGGACGCGATCATCACGCCGACGACGCCCACGCCCGCGTTCAAACGCGGCGCCAAGGCTGACCCGCTCGCGATGTATTTGTGCGACGTTTACACCATCGGTGTGAACCTCGCCGGGTTGCCGGGCATCAGCGTGCCGTGCGGATTCTCGTCGAGAGGCCTGCCCATCGGCATGCAGTTGATCGGCCAGCCCTTCAAAGAAGCCGACCTCCTCGCCATCGCGAACGCCTACGATTCGGCGCACGACTGGTCGAAGAAGACTCCCAATCTCTAATTTTTGGCCCACGAAAAACACGAAACGACACGAAAAATGAGTTCCTACTTTCGTGTTGGTTCGTGTGTTTCGTGGGCAACCTTCTGAAAAATGAAATACGAAGCCGTCATCGGTCTTGAGGTTCACGTCCAGATCAAGACCCAGTCGAAGATGTTCACCCGCGTGGCCGCCGGCTACGGCCAGCCTGCGAACACGCTCACCGATCCCGTGGTCCTTGCTCTCCCCGGTGTTCTTCCCGTGATGAACAAGGCCGCGCTCGATGCCATCATCAAGGCCGGCCTTCTCCTCGGCTGCGACATCGCGCCCGTCTGCAAGTGGGACCGTAAAAACTACTTCTACCCCGACTCGCCGAAGAACTACCAAATCTCCCAGTTTGACCAACCGATCTGCCTCAACGGCTCCGTCGAGATCGAACTCCCCGGCCCGGCCCGCAACATCCAGGGCGAACACAAAAAAATCGCGCTCACCCGCATCCACCTCGAAGAGGACGTCGGCAAACTCAACCACGAGGCCTTCGATTCCCTCGTGGACTACAACCGCGCCGGCACCCCGCTCATGGAGATCGTTTCCGAGCCGGTCATCAAATCCGCCGAGGAAGCCTACGCCTATCTCACGTCGCTCCGCGCGACCATGATCTACGGCGGTATTTCCGACTGCGACATGGAGAAGGGCCAGCTCCGCTGCGATGCCAACATCTCCATCCGCCCCGTCGGCGAAACCAAACTCGGCACCAAGGTGGAGTTGAAAAACCTCAACTCCATTTCATTCGTGCGCGATGGCATCGCTCACGAAATCAAACGCCAGATCGCCGTCGTGCAGAGCGGCGGCACCATCGTGCAGGAAACCCGCGACTACGACGGCCAGACCGGCACCAGCCAGTCGCTCCGCTCGAAGGAAATGGCGCACGACTACCGTTATTTCCCGGACCCCGATCTCATGCCTGTGAAGGTCGATGCCGCGTGGAAAGCACGCATCCACGCCGAGTGCCCGGAGCTGCCCTTCGCCAAACAAACTCGTTTCCAAAACGAATACGGGCTGCCCTACACGCTCACGTCCGTCCTCGTGTGGGATCGTGCGCTGGCCGACTATTTCGAGGAGGCCGCCAAGCTCGCCGGTCCCGGCAAGGCCCAGGCGGTGGGCAACTGGATCGTCAACGACCTCCAGCGCGAACTCGGTGTTGCCAAAATCGGCCTCGCCAATTCGAAGGTGCGTCCCGCGCATATCGCCGAGCTGGTGAAACTCATCGACGCCGGCACCTTGTTGTCCAATGCCGCCAAGGAAGTCTTCATCGACATGGCCGCCACCGGCGAAACGCCTTCCGCGATCGTGGCCCGCAAAGGCCTCGCCGCCGCTCCGACCGACAACGCCGAACTCGAGGGCTGGTGCCGTGACGCCATCGCTGCCAACGCAAAGTCCGTCGCCGAGTTTAAAGCCGGCAAGGAATCCGCGATCAACGGCCTGAAAGGCCCGATTATGAAAGCATCGAAGGGCAAGGCCAACCCCAAGCTCGTGGACGAAACCCTCCGCCGCCTACTGGCTGAGGCTTGATTCAACCCCTCTTGGAACCTCGTGCACGCGCAGGTTCCAGCTTGGACGCCCGCCGTCCGTGCAACGCTGCGCCCGCGACAATCTGATAGGATAGTTCTTCGCCATCCCGCATGGCGCAACAACAGGCCGCCGCGGCTCATGTCGCCACGCCCGATGAATTTTCGCGAAAACCCCAATCGTTCGCCAACGCACTCCGGCAGAATGTCGTGATACCTCGCCGTCGCGCTGCTGCTGTTCAGGCGCGGTCACCACGCGCACACTTGATCAGCACGTCGCACAACTCCGAAAAAAGCTCGATGCTGCGAGCGGGGAATTATCCGTCATCCATACGGTGCATGGGGTGGGTTATCGTTATGAACCATAGGCGAATTTCGAGGTCGGCGTGGACTGGCCATGAATCCCTTGCTTTCTCCCGCGGGCTCTCGGGTGACTCGGCGTGATGCTTTGAGAAGTCTCGGCGCCGGGGTTGCGATCTTATGGCTGGGATTGATGGGGGACAATCAAGCAGCGGTGTTGTCCGCTGCACGCCGACAACGCGGGCCGCGGTCTCCCGCATTGCAGGCGTTGCCTCATGATGCGTTGGAGCCTTTGTTTGTGACTCGAAGCACGACCCGGCTTCCATTGCCGTGGTGACAGGACGCAAAAAAGCCACAGCCCGAAAAGGCTGTGGCTGGAGAGCAGAGCGATCGGTGGCTCAGGCCTTGGTGGCGAAGAACGCAGCCATGTGCGTCACATCGGAGAAGCCACGGGCTTTGAGGTCGGCTTCGACCTTGGCGAGCACTCCGCTGAGCTCAGCCGCGAGTTCGGAGGGGATCGTTTCAAGGATAGCGCCTTCCTTGCTGACCACGTGGTAAACGGATTCCGTGGTGAGCTGGATTTGGTAGAGGCTCGTGCCGTTGTGGAAGAAGCAGCGGCGAACGAGATTCAGTTCCTCGAAGGCGGCGAGGCAGCGATAGACGGTCACGAGATCGCAGGCGCTGTCTTTGAGATCGAGATGGATCTGTTCGATCGTGGCCGGCTCGTTGCGTTTGATCAGCGCATTGAGAATGGCGATACGCGGCTGGGTGATACGCAGACCTGCGGATTTAAGGCGGCTGCATGCTTGCTCCAACGCGCTGCCGGGCTGTTGGCTGGACGCTGAATAATCGGTCATGGGATGGTTGGTCTGTATGGATGAGATCATAAGTGATTGAGCTCATATCAGCCTATTGTTACACAATTGAAAGTCGGAATGTAAAAAGCAGTATGTATTTTACGTTCTATTTACAATTATGCTTTGGTTTAATTTTTACGACTTTGTCTTCGTTGGCGGAAGGGTTGCGCATTGCGAACAGGTATTCGGTATGCACACTGCTCCCCATTCATCATGGCAGATTTGGATTTCAACGAGATCGTAAGCCTCATTTGCAAAGAGGATTCCCGTTACGACAAAAAAGCGTATAGCTTTCTGCGAGAGGGACTTGATTACGCGGTTAAGGAAATGAAAAAGAGGGATGCGGAACGCTCGAAGCAGTCTCTGCATATCTCGGGTGCCGAATTGCTGAACGGATTGCGCGTTTACGCACTCGATCAGTTTGGTCCCTTGGCGATCACCGTTTTAAACTCTTGGGGGGTTCATCGGTGCGGGGATATGGGTGAAATCGTATTTAACCTGATTGAATACAATGTCTTCAGTAAAACTGAAAACGATCGCCGCGAGGATTTCGGGGAGATTTACACATTCGAGGACGCATTTGTAAAACCGTTCCTCCCGAAGAATCCCCGCTTGGGTGGTCGCGTTTCAGCGCCGCAAGTTCCATCGAATGAACTCTGAGCAGGGAAGGGTGAAATCCCTTGCTGTCTCGATCTGATTTTCTCCGATAAGTCGCTCGCGCCGATTCCGGGCGTGCGCATCGTTTGGCTTTTTCCATGGCCAAATCCACTCCTTCGTTCGCTTCAGATCTGCGGTTGCTCGAAACCTTTTGGAAAGAGTCCTCGGAGCGGACAGTGCTGGCGAACGGACTGACTTTGCTGGTGCAGCGCGATACGTCGGCTCCCGTTGTCTCGGTGCAAGTGTGGGTGAAGACCGGGAGCATCCATGAGGACGCGCTGCTCGGCGCGGGGCTTTCGCACTACCTCGAACATCTTTTGTTTAAAGGCACGGAACGTCGCGCGGGTCGCGAGATTTCGACGACGGTGCAAGCGCACGGCGGCAACATCAACGCTTACACCACGTTTGATCGCACCGTCTATTACATCGACCTGCCGTCGGCGCATGTGGGCGTGGCGCTCGACGTGCTCGCCGACGCGGTGCTCCACTCGACGCTGCCGGCCGACGAAGTCGCCCGCGAGAAGGACGTCATCCTGCGCGAGATCGCCATGGGCAACGACGATCCCGACCACCGGCTCGGCGAGGCGTTGTTCGACACGGCTTTCCGCCAGCATCCGTATCGGTATCCGGTCATCGGTTACAAAGACGTTTTCACCGCGGTCACGCGCGACGACTTGGTGGCGTATTACCGGGCCCGTTACGTGCCCAATAATCTCGTCGTGGTCGTGGCGGGCGACATTGATCCGGCGGCGGTTCGCGTGCTCGTGGAAGAGCATTTTGGCTCCGCGCCGCGCTCAAAACTCGCCCCGGTGTTCGTGCTGCCGGAGCCGGCCCAGCTCGCCCCCCGCGCGCTGCACCGGCACGAGGACGTGGAGCTCACCCGGGCCGGACTTTCTTGGCAGATTCCCGGGCTGACCCATGCGGACGCGCCCGTGCTTGATCTGCTGGCGGTGCTGCTGGGGCAGGGCGACAGTTCCGTGCTTTGGCAGAGCGTGCGCGAAAAGGCGCGGCTTGTTCACAGCATCGACGCCACCAGTTGGAATCCCGGCGAGACCGGCCTGTTCTACATTTCCTTTATCTGCGAGCCGAAGCATCGCGAGGCCGCCACTCGTGCGGTGCGGCGAGAACTCGATCGCGCAGCCACCCAAGGCTTCACGCTCCCCCAGATCCGCAAGGGTCTCCGCCAACTTGCCGTCGGTGAGATCAACACCCGCAAAACCATGTCGGGTCAGGCGTCCCGCCTGGGCGCCGCCGAGGTGGTCGCCGGCGACGTGGGATTCGGGAAAACGTATTTCGAACGTCTCGCCCGCGTGACGGTCGCCGATCTCCGGCGCGTGTTGCGCACCTATCTCGGGGCTGAGCGCGTCACCGCCGTGTCGCTCAACCCAAAGAGCGCGGAGCCGACCGTCTCGACGATCGTGAAAACTGATCGCGTGCCCGACGCGTTTACCGAAACGGTTCTGCCGAACGGAGCGCGTCTGTTGCTGCGGCCCGACCGTCGCTTGCCGAATATTCACCTGCGCCTGCTCTGCGAAGGCGGGCCGCTGCATGAGCCGGCCGAATTACGTGGTGCGACGGCGTTGCTGGCGACGTTGCTGACGAAGGACACCAAGAAGCGTTCCGCCGCAGAGGTGGCGAAGTTCATCGAGGAGGTCGGCGGGGCGTTTTATCCCTTCTCGGGCAACAACAGCTTCGGTCTCGCCGCCGAGGTGTTGCCGGGCGACGTGGCTCGCGCGCTCGAAGCGTTGTCGGACGCCGTGCTCACGCCGTCATTCAAACGCACGAGCTTTGAAGTGGAGCGCGATGCCCAGCTTGCGGACTTGCAGCAAGACGCCGACGACGTGGTGACGGTGGGTCGAAAGCTTGTCCGGCAAAAATTCTTCGGCGCCCATCCCTTGGGCATAGATGCCCATGGCACCATTGAGGGAATAAAGGCGATCAAGCCGGCTGATCTTGCCGCGTTATGGAAGCGCCTCGGTGTGGCCCGCAATATCGTGCTGGTGGCGGCGGGTGATTTTGATCCGAAGGTGCTCGCCCCGAAATTGAAGGCGTTCCTCGCCAAGCTTCCGCGCGGCACCGCGCCGAAACGCACTGCGGTCTTCACCGCGCCGGGCGAAGTGGGGGATTTCATCGAGAAGCAACCGCGCGAGCAGGCCGTGGTGTTCCAAGCGTTTCCCGGACCGGGTTTGCTGGCGGATGACTATTATATCGGCGAAGTGGCGGACGAACTGTTCAGCGGCATGTCGTCGCGGTTGTTTGAACGGGTGCGCGAGGAAAAGGGACTGGCGTATTTTGTGCGCTCAAGCCGCGTCACGGGGATCGATGCGGGCATGTTTATGTTTTACGCGGGCACCGCTCCGGAGACGGCGGACGAAGTGTTGGTGGAAATCAACGCCGAGATCGCGCGCGTGCAGGCGGGCGAAGTGACCGCCGAGGAACTGGTGCGCTGCCAGACGCGTCTCAAGGCCGGTCGCCGCATGGGTCTTCAGACAAACGGCGCCCGTGCAATGCACGCCGGTTTGAACACGCTTTACGGGCTGCCTGTTGATGACGCTGCGACCTACGACGCGCACATCGACGGAGTCACGATTGCGGATCTGAAGGCGTTCGCGAAAAAACGGTTTCAAACGACGTTACGCACGCAACTCGTGGTGAAACCTTAGCGCGGATTGAAGGTAGGAGCCCATTCATGGGCGATGCGGAGATGAAAACGACTGCATTGCTAATCGCCCATAAATGGGCTCCTACCTTTCCGATCCTCAGCTACGTCCGCGACCGGCGACCCCGCCTCGCCAGTTGAGCTTGCTGCGCACGACCGAGAAGTGGGCGTAGTCGCGGCGTTGGACCAGGGGAAGGCGCTCGGCGGCGAGCGTGATCGTGATGGGTTCGCCGTTGGATACGCGGTAGTCGCGTTGACCGTCCACGGTGACGAGCAGCGTGGAGTCATGATCGAGGTTGCGAACAACCAATTTCACTCCGGCGCGCAGGATGATGGAGCGATTGCTCAGCGTGTGCGGACAGATCGGCGTGAGCGCGATGACCTCGGACGAGGGATGGATCAACGGTCCGCCGGCCGAGAGATTGTAGGCGGTCGATCCGGTGGGCGTGGCAAAAATCAAACCATCGCAGTCGTAGTCGGTGACGAGTTCTCCATCGGCGGTGACTTCGAGGCTGACAAGGCGGGAGTTGACCTCGGCTTTGATGAGCACGTCGTTGAGGGCGAGATCGGTGGCGCCTGTTCCCGTGGAGCAAGCGAGGAGGGCGCGGCGGGCTATTTGGAAATTGCCGGAGAGCAGTGTGGGAAAACACTCGCGGATGTCGTCGGATGAAAACGTCGTGAGGAAGCCGAGGCTGCCGCGATTCACTCCGATGATGGGCACCTGGGTGCGGGCGGATCCGGCGGCAATGCCGAGCAGCGTGCCGTCGCCACCGATGACGCAGCAGGCGTCATGGCCGGCGAGGAAGTTATCAGCGACAGGATAGGTTCCCGTGTGGGCTACGGCCACACCCGCCGCACGCGCCAAGGCCATCAAGTCATCGGCGAGCTCGCGGGCGCCGGGCTTGGGTTCGTTGACGACAAAGGCGAGATTGCGGATGGGCGACATGGCGGAGTGGAAACCACTGATTGGCCATTAATGAGCACTAATTACCGCAGGGGTGAAACCACGAAACACACGAAATACACGAAAGTAACCGGGCGAGAGCCTGTTTGGGTTTCGTGTGTTTCGCGGTTAATTTTTCCGCAGTCCAAGCAGAAACTCGCGGTTGCCGTCGGTGCCGGTGATGGGGCTGTCCATCGTGCCGATCAGCGCGGCGCCGGCGAGTTGGGCGAGGGCGAAGGCTTTTATGTCGGCCAGCACGGCATCCTGCACCGAGACGTCGCGGATGATGCCACGGCCTTTATCCACCACGGCCTTGCCGGCTTCAAACTGGGGTTTCACGAGGGCGATCAACACCCCTCCTGCAGTGACGAAGGGCCACACGGCGGGGAGCACGCTTTTGAGTGAGATAAATGACAGGTCCATGACCACGGCGTCGAACGCGGCCCGCGGCAGGTCGCCGGGCTGGAGGTGGCGGGCGTTGATTTTTTCGCGGTTGGTGACGCGTGGGTCCACCTGAAGCTTGGGGTGGAGTTGGGCGCGTCCGACATCCACGCAAACGGCGTCGGCGGCGCCGGCTTGGAGGGCGCAATCGGTGAAGCCGCCCGTGGAGGCGCCGACGTCGAGGACGTGCGCGCCGCGTAGATCGACCGAGAATTTCTCGATGAAACCTTGGAGCTTTTCACCACCGCGTGAAACGAAGCGCGGAGGTTGTTCGACGACCAGTTCAATGTCGGGGGCGAATTCCTTGCCGGGCTTGTCGAGGCGCTCGGTGCCGTGGCGCACGCGACCGGACATGATCAACGCCTTGGCTTGCGAGCGCGAATTGGCGAGGCCGCGGGTGACGAGGAGTTCGTCGAGACGTTGACGGGAGGATGCCATGTGGCGGCTAGTTAGAGCTTTTGGCGGGCGGGTGACCAGCACGTGGTGCGTCCGCCAATGTTTTCGCGGACGAGCGCCACGCCGGTTTTTGGGCATTTGCCGCCGTCCTCCCACCGGTGGGGAAAGAGCCAGGTTTTGGGCGGGTCGGGGAGAGTGGCGGACTTGGCTTCGCCGATCAGCTTGAGGGCGCGTTCGGCGACCCAGCGGGTTTCGCGATGAAGGATCTTGATTTCGGTGTCGGTCAGCGAACCCGCCAGGCGTTTGGGATGGATCGCGGCGCGCCAGAGGATCTCGTCGGCCATCCAGTTGCCGATGCCGGGAAAGCGCTCCTGCATGAGCAATACGGGCTTGATCGGCGTGCGCGCGCGTCGGCGCAGGAATGCGGTGACGGCACCGACCGTGAATTCGTCGGAGCTCACGGCGGGTGCGATGGATGTCCACCACTCGGGCGCATGGGGGCCGATGTGAAATTGCACGCGGCCAAACATGCGCGGGTCGTTGAAAACGAGAGCGTGGTCGCGTTGCACGAGGACGAGGTGGTCGCTCTTGCGCGGGATGTGATCGGCGGGACACAAGAAGAGTTCGCCGGTCATGCCGAGGTGGATACCGAGCCAGATGTCGCCTGTAAACCGGAAGAGCATCTGTTTTGCGGCGGCCTCGGAAGAGCGCAGGGTGGCATTCGTCAACCGGCGGACGATAAGCGCAGGATCGCTGGTCTTGAAAATGCCGGCCTTGGCATGAAGGAGAACGCAATCAACGCGCGCGCCGATGCCGGGATTCCAGCGCTGGGGGAAATATTCAACCTCGGCGAGTTCGGGCATTTTTGGGGGAAGTAGCCAGTAGTGAGTAGCGGGTAGCGAGTAGAACGGAGGAACGGCCGATTGTATGCCCACTACTCACTACCCGCTACTCGCTACTTCCAGGTAAATCACCGGATTTCCCAGTCGTAGTGGAAGCTGGAGAGCATCTTGGGTTTTCCATCGGTGACCTGCACGACGTCCTCGATGCGGCAACCGCCGAGGCCCGGGTAATAGAGGCCCGGCTCGACGGTGACCACGGAACCTTTTTTGAGGATGTAATCGACGGAGGACATGCGCGGAACTTCGTGCACGTCCAATCCGAGGCCGTGGCCGGTGCCGTGGAAGAACCCGACGGAACCTTTCGGCGTGCGCTTGGTTTCAAAGCCGTGGCGTTCGAAAACGTTGAGACATTGCTGGTGGACGTGGCGGCCGTTCACTCCCGCGCGCACGGCGTCGAGCGCGGCGAGTTGCGCGGTGCGCACGGCGGCGACGAGGTGATGCTGTTTTTCGCTGGCTCGCCCCTTGAGAAAGGTGCGTGTCATGTCGCCGTGGTAGCCGGTGGCGGTCACGCGTGGAAAAACATCGACGACGATGAGTTCGTTGGCGCGAAGCGGACCGTGCCCGCGTTCGTGGGGATCGCAGCCTTGGTCGCCGCCGGCGACGATGGTGTCGATGGAGAGCGCTCCGGCTTCGAGGCAGGCGATCTCGATGGCGATCTTGAGGCGTTCGGATGTGAGCGGCTTGCCGTCGAGGACGAGTTTTCCGGCTTTGATTTTGCTGCGACGAAGGAGTGATTCCGCGGCGGCGATGCCGAGGGCGCTGCAACGGTTGCCTTCGCGAATGGCCGCGGTTTCGGCGGTGGTCTTGATTTCGCGTTCGGGGAACAGCGAGGGAACGGGCGTGAGCTTTAGGCCGAGCGCGCGGAGTTTATCGGCGAGGATGAGCGGGAAATCGGAGGCGACTTCGAAGACGCGGAGCTTGTAGTGTTTTGCGAGTAGCGCGATGACTTCGGCGGCACCGGCCTTGGGGTTTTTGGAACGGGCTTTTTCGAGCCACGGTTCGAGGGGCAGGACGGTGTCGAAGCCTGAGGATTTTTTGGCGCGGCCGAACTCCAGGGCGTTGAGGACGGCGATTTTTTTGCCGCGCACGCCGAAGGCGATAAATGGGTCGGGCACGCTGAAACGGCCGAAATAAAGCATGTCGGCGCTGCGGGCGGTATCGGCGTAGAGAAGCGGGGAAGGTGCAGTGCGGGCCACGATGAAGTTGTGTTCGGGTTGGGAAACGATCAGTCACCTGCTCGGTGAAAAACGCAAATCCGCTTTCGACCTTGTTTCGTGCCGTGGCACTGATGATGACCCTGTTGATGGTCACCGGTTGCGGTCGGAGCGATGCGCCGCAGTCGCATGCGGCCGAGAAACCAGTGACTGAATTCTTTGTGATTCAAGTCGGCGACAAGCCGGTAAGAATGCAATTGGCGGTAAAACCTCGCGAGATGGAGCGAGGGCTTATGGAGAGGCGCGATTTGAAAGCCGACGAGGGAATGCTCTTTGTCTACGCCGGCACGCAGCAGATGAGCTTCTGGATGCGCAATACGCCGATCCCTCTCGATATTGGTTTTTTTACGGCGGACGGTGCGCTCAGGGAAATTTACCCGCTGCATCCTTTTGACGAACGCCCGGTGTCGTCACGGAGCAATGACTTGAAATTTGCGCTCGAAATGAACCAGGGCTGGTTCGCCAAAAACGAAGTGAAGCCCGGAGCGAAAATGGATTTGAAGGCGCTGGCAGATGCGCTTCGGGCACGCGGATTCGAGCCTTGGGAGTATGGGGTTCGGTGACGTCCGCCGAAGGCATGCAGCTCTGTCCGCCTGCTGATTAACTCAGCTTGCGTCTGCGGGTATCCTTGTCGGTCGCCTCGGTCGGGATTTCGTTGTCGGTTTTGAGCATGAGGACCGGGATCTTGGTCTTCACGAATACGCCGGCTTCCTTGAAGTGTTTTGCGGGGATGTGCTCCAGCGCTTCGCCGATGGTCTTGGCGGGCATCAGGCGGCCCTTCTTTGTCGTGTTGAATTCGTAGGCGCCTTTGTGGATGCGTTCGCAGGTCGTGAGCACGCTCTCGTTTTCGGGAACTTGCAGCACCCAGCCGACGAAATCGTTGCCTTCGGGCAGGCGGCCCTCGGGGTCGGAGATCAAGATCGCGAATTGTTTTTTGAGGGCGGGCGGCTTTTCCTCATCCACTTCGGGTTGGACGAGCAGATTCATCTCTTCGACGATTTGGCGGAGCAGGGAAGGCTCGAGTTCGTTTCGTTTCAGGATCTCGGCAACTTTGTTAACGTCGATTTTGGGCATGGAACTTAGTTCGGTTTTGACAGACGAAAGAGTCCGCCCCCTCTGAGGCGACAACAAAAACATGGATGTAATTCTAACGGCGCAGCGCGATGATGAGATTTTCGACGTGGTCAATGACCGCGATGAGGTGACCGGGCAGGCCACGCGCAAAGAGGTTCATCGGCAAAAGTTGCGCCACCGCGCCGTCCATGCGTTGGCGTTTGGCCGCGATGGGCGGGTTTTTCTGCAAAAGCGGTCGATGTTGAAGGACTCGGCGCCTGGGTGCTGGGACTCGTCGTGCTCGGGTCACCTCGACAGTGGCGAGCCTTATGACGCCGCCGTGGTGCGCGAGTTGGAAGAGGAGATCGGACTGGTCGTGGCGGCGGAGCATGGGCTCGCGCCGTTGTTCAAGCTCGATGCGTGCGTGGAAACCGGCTGGGAGTTCGTGTGGGTTTACCGGCTGCGGAGCGATGGTCCGTTTGTGTTGCACCCGGCGGAGATCGAGCGCGGCGAGTGGTTCACCCTTGATGCGGTGACGCGGGGAGTGGCGGAGCGTCCTCGGGAGTTTTCCCGTGCGTTTGGCTTTATCTGGCCGCAGGTGGTGGCGGCGGTGTCTCGGCGCTAAAAGCTAGCGCGCGGGTTTGACGCCGCTGGCGAGGAGGGTTTCGAACCAAGGTTCGTTTTCCTCACGGGCGACGGTCGCCACTTCCACTTGTTGGAAGCCTGATTTTTTCAAGAAGCCGTGAAGGGCACTTTCTTTGAAACCGAGCCAGACGTCGGCGTAGAGCTCGTGGGCTTTTTCGAAGGTGTGCTCTTTCAGGTCGAGTATGAGGATCTGGCCGCCGGGTTTGAGGATGCGGTGGGCTTCCTTCACGGCGGCTTCGGGGTGCTGGGCGTGGTGGAGAGCCTGGCTGAGGATCGCCAGGTCAACGGATTTGTCGCCCAGAGGGACGTTTTCGATGTCGCCCAGCTTGTAGGTGAGATTGGCCAGGCCGTTTTTGTCGGCGAGCTCGGTGCCGACTTCGACCATGCGGGGTGAGTTGTCGATGCACCAAACCTTGTCGGCACGGCGGGCGAGGAGTTGCGAAAGCAGGCCTTCGCCAGCGCCGAGATCGGCGATCACAATGTGCGGAGTGAGGCGCAGGGCGAGGTGGCCGATCGCCTCCCACGACCGGCCGGGGCAGTAGTTTTTCCCGAGTTTGCCGGCGATCAGATTGAAATACTGCTCCTGGTGGTCGCGGCGTTTTTTGAGGATGCGGTCGAGATTCGCGCGGTCTTCGACGAGCTCGGGCAGCGCGGACACGGAGTCGCAGGCGGCGTGGAGCAGCGCGAGGGTTTTGGTATCGAGGGCGGGCCGGAGCGAGTAGAAGGCTTTCTTGCCGTCCCGGCGGTCGATGACGACGTCGGCCTGGCGGAGAAGGGCGAGTTGCGAGGAGATGCGCGACTGGGCCATGCCGAGGATTTCCTGCAGCTCGGCGACGGAGAGCTCCTCGCGCAGGAGAAGCGCGAGCAGGCGAAGGCGCGTGGGATCGGAGAGGAGTTTAAGGGTGTCCCAGGAGGCGTTCACGTCAGAGGTATTCCCGGCGGAGATTGCTGGGGAGGAGGCCGAGCTCTTCGCGGTATTTGGCAACGGTGCGGCGGGCGATGTTGATGCCTTTTTCCTGGAGCTTCACGACGATCTCCTGGTCGCTGAGCGGCTGGCTGCGATCCTCGCCGGCGATGAGGTCGTCGATCATGTCCTTCACGCTGGTGTTGGACACGGAGGCGCCGCTGTCGGATTGGTAGCCGGGGGTGAAGAAGAATTTGAAATCGAAGACGCCGTGCGGGGTCTTGATGTATTTGTTGGCGATGGCGCGGCTGACGGTGGTCTCGTGCACGCCGACGACGTCGGCGATCTGGGTCATGGTCAGCGGGCGAAGCTTGGAGACGCCCTCCTCGAAGAACTTGACCTGGACCTTGATGATTTCGCGGGTGATGCGCTCGATCGTCTGCTGACGCTGGTCAATGGAGTTGATCAGGAACTTGCCGGAACGGATGCGTTCGCGAAGGTAGTCGCGCTCCTGCTTGGAGAGAGTTCCCTTGGCGATGAGATCCTTGTAGGTATTGGAAATACGGAGACGGGGGATGTAGTCGCTGTTGAGGTGGATTTTCCAGTCGTTGTCGTCTTTTTCGACGGTGACATCGGGGACGACGACGCGGTTGTTGTCATCGGCGAAGCGGCGGCCGGGCGCGGGGTCGAGCGCGCCGATCTCCTCGATGGCTTCCTGCACGTCGTCGGTGTGAACACCAAGCTTGCGGGCGATCTCGGGGATGCGACGGCGGGTGAGGAGCGCGAAGTGATCGCGAATGATGCGAGCGGCGAGGCCGTCGGAGTGGCCTTTGACGCCCAACTGAAGAAGAAGGCACTCGGCGAGGCCGGATGCGCCGATGCCGGAGGGCTCAAACGTCTTAAGCTGGCGGGAGGCTTCCTGCACGCAGTCGAGCGGCAGGCCGGTTTGCAGGGCGATGTCAGAGGGGCTTTGCGTGAGGAAGCCGCGGTCGTCGAGGCTGCCGACAAGATAGCTCATGGCTTTGAGCACATTGTCGGGAGTGTCGGCGAGTTCGGCCTGACGCATCAGGTGTTCCTGGAGAGAGGTTTCGCTGACGAGCGAATCGAAGAAGTGCTGGCGTCGCTCTGCGTCCTCGGCGGTGTAGGGCTGGGCGCCGCCGGCTTGGGACATGTAATCCTTCCAGTCGTCGTCGAGTTTGGTGAGGATGTCGTATTCCTTGGAAAAATCCATCTCCTCGCGGTTGTCCGCGCCTTCACCGCTCTCGTTGTTTTCGGCGGCGCTTTCCTGCTGTTCCTTGTCGAGGCTGACGCCTTCCATCGGCAGCTCTTCCAAGGTGGGATTGCTCTGCAGTTCCTCTTGGATGACGGAGCGCAGGTCGAGGGCGGCAACCTGTAGAATCTTCAGGGAATGCCGCAGCTGCGGCGCGAGAACCAAGGACTGGTTCTGGCGCTGGCGGAGATCTTGGCTGAAACCGGGGCCGCTCATGAAGTCGGGCGCAGGCTGAGCCGGGGCAAGGGTGCCGGGGCGGCGGGCAGGGGCTCGTTCATGATGGTTTTGAGGTAGGCGCCTAGCTTCTCGTTGGTCGGGCCATAGCCATCGCTGTAAAGGTAAACCTCAAGGTCGTGCAGCATCTCAAAGGCGCTCTGGTAGCGTTTTTCACGGTCGCGTTGGAGGGCTTTTTGGATGATCGCCTCCAGCTTGGGGTCGATCTCGGGGCGCAGGCTGGAGAACCGCGGGATCGGCATCGTGAGGATGTTCTGGCGCGAGACCAGACGATCGGCGTCGCGGAAGATGTTATGACCGAGGAGGAGTTCGGTGAGGACGATGCCAAGAGGGAAGAGATCGGCGCGCGCGTCGGTCACGGCGTAGTTGGCCTGTTCCGGCGAGAGATACTCGTCTTTCCCGGCGATGACCTTGCCTTCTTCGTTATACATCAGGTCGAGGGCCTTCGCTATGCCGAAGTCGGTAAGCTTCACGTCGCCCTCGTAGGCAACCATGACGTTCTTGGGGCCGATATCGCGATGGACGATGCCGAGAAGGCGGCCCTCGGTGTCGCATTTTTGATGCGCGTAAGTGAGGCCGCGGGCGATGCGTGAAACGATGAAGGCGGCGATGTCCACCGGCATGAGACGCTTGAGCGCCGCTTGGCGTTCGAGGAACTGCTCCAAGTTCACGCCTGAGACATACTCCATGACCATGAAATACTGACCGCCAATCTGGCCCAGATGGTAGGTCTGGACAATGTTGGTATGAATCAAGTTGGCGACGAGTCGGGCCTCGCCGATGAAATTTTTTTGGAACTCGGAAATCGTGGAGTATTCCTCGCGGATAAGTTTGACCGCCACGACCTTGGTGAAGCCTCCCGCGCCGCGTTGGAGTGCCTCGTAAACCACACCCATACCGCCTTCTGCGATGGTGCGGGTCATCTCGTAGTGCAGATCGTTGAAGATGTGTTTTATGGCGGCCACGAGACGGGAGAGAACGCTACTCCTGCGGCTCTGGCAAGATGCGAAATCGTCCCTAGCACGGGAATTGCTACACTCATTGACAGCACCCGGTGAAGCGCTAGTTTTTGGCCATGATTACGCTTAGCCCTCGCGCTGCCGCCCAAGTTCGCCTCATGCAGGCTGATCTGCCCTCGGGCAAGCAGCCATTGCGGGTGTTAATGGAGACCGGCGGCTGTTCGGGTTTTCAATACGGTATGTCCTTCGACGAAGCCAAGGCGGACGATACGCGCTTTGAGAGCGAGGGTGTGCAGATCGTGATCGATCCCACGAGTCTGGCCTATCTGGACGGTTCCCATATCGATTTTGACGATGGGCTCCACGGCAAGGGATTCGAAATCAAAAATCCCAACGCCCAGAGCACCTGTGGCTGCGGCAAGTCGTTTAACTGAGCTTAACTGAGCTGCGGCACGCAGGCCAAATCGGTCGCTCGCAAGGTTTAGTTTTGCGCGACGTGCAAGGCGACCGAGCCAAGGGTCATTCGTTTAGCCTCCACGGCACTAAAGCCGGCGCGGAGAATTTCCGTATTCATGGCCTCATGACCGGGGTATTGTTCGATGGACCCGCAGAGGTATTCGTAGGCTCCGCGATCACCGGTTACCATTGAGGCGATCGAGGGCAAAATGCGCCGCAGATAAAAATAATAGATCGGCTGAAACCACCGATAGGGTTGGGAAAACTCCAGCACGTAAAGTCGTCCCTTCGGGCGTAGCACGCGACGCATCTCTGATAAGGCGCGGTGGCGATCGGCCATGTTGCGGAGTCCAAAGGAAATCGTCACGGCATCGTAGGATGCGTCCGCCAACGGGAGCGCCATGCCATCGCCTTGGATGAACGTGATGTTCGGGAAGTGCCCACTGCTCTGCTGTTTGATCATGGCTTCGTCCAGCATGGGTTGGCAAAAATCCATGCCGGTAATGGCAGTCGAGGAGGGCAGGCCCTTGCTTAACGCGAACGCAACGTCACCGCTGCCGGTGGCCAAATCGAGAATGTTGGACGGTCCTTGCTTGCGCACCGAGGCGACCAGCAGGCGACGCCACCATACATCAATGCCTCCGCTCAACAGGCGGTTTGCCACGTCGTAACGGCGGGCAATACGGGCAAACATGGAATTGACGGCAACGGGATCGGGCATGGCGGCAAAGAGGGCCAATCACTAAGCGGGCCTGTGAGGGCTACGAGCCTAAAGCCCATTCGCCGTCCCTATTGAACTCATGAGATTTTACGTAAGTAGCACTTTAGGGGAAAAATGCTTAAAAAATTAGGAACTACTTACCGGAAGTAGCATCTGTGGAGGAACTTATTGGTCGAAAAACCCTTTTTTTTACTTCTTTTTTGCCAAAAAACCGCTTCTGATGGTTGACGTAATTTGAGATCTGAAAATAACTTAGACAATCACACTTCACCTGCTACAAAGGAATTTACCATGTCCAACAATCTAACCAAACGCGAAATCGTTCTCGAAATCTATGAAAAGACCGCCTTCCCGCAAAAGGAAGTCGTTGCCACTGTCCAGTTGACCCTCGACATCATTCAGAAGGCTTTGGCTGAAGGACGTAATGTGGAGCTGCGTAACTTCGGCGTGCTTGAAGTGCAGCGCCGCAAATCGCGCATCGGTCGCAACCCGAACAAGCCCGAGGCCGAGGTTGTCATCCCTGAGCGCGCTGTCGTAAAGTTCAAGGCCGGCAAGATCCTCAAGCAGATGCTGAAGAAGATCGATATCGCCAAGCTCTGAGCTGACTGCTCGCGCAACAAACCGCGTAGAGTTCATACGCGTATTTCAAGCCGACCCTCGGGTCGGCTTTTTTTGTTTAGGTCTGTTTTTCGTTGGGCCTGCGGCGTTTTTTAGAATCGCCCTGAGCCATCCCGTTTTCCACGGTTCCCGTTTCCATGGCCCAGTTTCAATCATTGCCCGGTTTCCGTGAGTTCTATCCTGACGCGCTGGCGCGTCGGAATCACATCTTCCGTCTCTGGCGGCAGACCGCGAATACCTACGGGTTTCAGGAATACGATGCGCCGGTGCTCGAGCCGCTCGACCTCTACAAAACCAAATCGGGCGATGAGATCGAAGGACAGTTGTTCAGTTTCACCGACAAGGGCGGGCGTGAAGTTGCGCTGCGTCCTGAGATGACGCCGACCGTGTGCCGTCTCGTGGGCGAAAAAGCCAACGCGCTCAAGCGTCCGATCAAGTGGTTCAGCATCGCGGAATTTTATCGCTACGAGCGCATGCAAAAGGGTCGTGGACGCTGCTTTTTTCAGCTCAATGCCGACATCTTCGGCGAGCCGGGTGTCGAGGCCGAGACGGAGCTGATCGCGCTGCTCATCCAGTGCTTCAGTTCGTTTGGTCTCACGGCCGAGGATTTTTATGTGCGCCTGAGCGACCGTAATCTGTGGTTCTACTACCTGGAGGCGCTTGGACTCGACGAGGCTCGCAGCCGTGCCGTGCTCACCGCTGTGGATCGGTTTGAGAAACACGGCGAAGAGGCCTTCAAGGACTACACCGGACAATTCGGTGCCATTGATCCTGAGTTGAAAGCCAAGGTGCTGGCATTCTTGCAGATCAAATCGTTGCCTGCGCTCGAAGCCGCCGTGTCGGCGATCCCCGGCGAAAAACTTGGCACGCGTCTCGATGACTGGCGCAAGCTTCTCGGCAATTTATCAGCGATGGGACTCGGTCGTTTTGTCGAGGTGGACCTCGGCGTGGTGCGTGGTCTGGCGTATTACACCGGTTTCGTTTTCGAGGCGTTTGACCGGAAGGGTGAACTGCGCGCGTTGGCCGGCGGTGGCCGTTACGACAGCCTGATTGGCAAGCTCGGCTACAACGACATGCCGGCGGTGGGCTTCGGCGTGGGCGACATGACGTTTGCCTTGCTGCTCGAGCAACGCGGACTCACTCCGGCGGTCGCGCAATCGACCGATGTCTATGCGGTCATCGGTGGTCCGGCGGAGCGGGCGGCGGCGTTTGCCGATATTCAGGCGCTGCGTGCTGATGGCTTCCGTGTGGATTATCCGATGAAAGAGGTTGCCTTTGGAAAACAGTTCAAGGCCGCCGGCGAATCCGGTGCGAAACTCGCGCTGATTTACGGCGGCGAGGAGTTGGCCAAGGGCGTGGTTAAGGTCCGCGATCTCGGTGCGCGTTCCGAAATGGAAGTGCCGCGTGAACAGGTCGCTTCGGTGGTGCGCGACTTTTTCTCGGGTGGCGCGGAATAAACAAGTTCCTATCCAAATGCATCAACCCAAGTTACCCGGTCCAAAGGCGCCGGGCAGCAAGGCTTCCAGTGTGGTGTCGATACGGTCTGCGGAGTCGCAGATCGAGATCACCTTCGCCTGCGGTCCGAACTCGTTGATCACTTGGCGGCACGCGCCGCAAGGAGGGGTAACGGAGCTTGTCGGCGTATAAACAACGACGCAGGTGATCTTCCGCTCACCAGCGGCGACCGCCGTAAAAATCGCGGTGCGTTCGGCGCAGTTGCACAGGCCGAACGAGGCGTTTTCCACATTGGTGCCGCTGTAGCTTTTGCCTGATCCTGCCAGCACGGTCGCACCCACGGCGAAGTGAGAATAGGGCGAATACGAAGTCTTGGCTGCGCGGCGGGCGAGGCGTTCGAGACGGGCGATGAGTGTCGGGGAAGGCGTCACGGCTGGAGATGGTCGTGGGTAAACGTGCCTCCGATACCCGGCGTGTAGAGCCGCACGCCGGCGTGGCGGGCAAGCGGGATGAAATGCTCGTCGAGAGTATAAACCCGGCAGTCGTGCCGCAGGGCGATGGCGGCGATGAGCACGTCGTTCCAAGGCAGGGTGAGCTTCGGCTCGTCGGCGATGATCCGGCCGATTGATACCGCGTGGTCCCAGGTCGAATCGGCCATCGTGAGATAAGGCACGAGGGAGAAATAGTAATCGAATCGCGGACGACTCTCGCGGCGCATCGCGCCCAGCACCTCCAACTTTACCGGACCGCAAAATGCGGCTTCGCCTTCCTCCAGCAGCGCTTCAAGGGCGACCTTGGCCATCAGGTCGCCCTTGAGTTGGTTGGCGCGTATCCAGATGTTGGAGTCAACGAGGACCATCGGCGGCGGGCGGGAGCGTTGTGGAGGCGACCGGATAAGGCGCGGCGTCTTCGGCGGCCAATAGCCCGGGCTTGTCGGGATCGTAATCGGTGGGGAACGCGTCGGCGAAGGCCCCTTGGCGAATCAGACGGCCAAACTCCTTGAGCTTCTGGCGACGCACAAAATCCTCAACCGCCTTGGCGACGGCCGGGCTGCGCTTGGTTTCGCCGGTGAGCTTTACCAGGTCGTCGAGCACGGTATCGGGGATATCGACGGTGATTCGCATGTCCTACAAAAAATCAAAAAGATGATTTAGTCTATTAATAAATACTCTTTTTGATTAAAATTGGATCCTTTAATCAGATTAAACCCCGCAATCACGGGTTGGTGGCTCACTGCTTGCTCGGATGCGGGCACAAAAAAGACAGGACTGGTGAGGTCCTGTCTTTTTTCAGTGCGGCGGGCGTGTCTCTTTACAGCGCGTGAATGGCGCTCTTGCTGACCGCGAGGGCGGCTTCCTTCACTGCTTCCGACATGGTCGGGTGGGCGTGGATAGTTCGAGCGAGATCTTCGGCGCTGCCGCCGTATTCCATGTGCGTGACGATCTCGCTGATGAGCTCGCCGGCGTTTTTGCCGAGGATCTGCGCGCCGAGGATTTTGTCGGTCTTGGCGTCGGCGATGATTTTCACGTAACCGTCGCCGGCGTCGTTGGCGACGGCGCGGGCGTTGGCGGCGAAGTTGAATTTACCGACGTTGATCGCGAGGCCCTTGGCCTTGGCGGCGTCTTCACCCAAGCCGACCGAGGCGACCTCGGGCTCGGTGTAGATGATGGCGGGCATGAGGTCCCAGTTGATGTGACCGTGTTTGCCGGCGATCCACTCGGCGACGGCGACGCCGTCTTCCTCGGCCTTGTGCGCGAGCATGGGACCGTCGATCACGTCACCGATCGCCCACACGCCGGGGGCGGTGGTCTTCAGGTGGGAATCGACTTTGATGCGCTTCTTGTCGGTGAGCTCGACGCCGGCGGCGGCGAGGTTGAGGTTGTCGGCGTAAGGACGGCGGCCAACGGCGACGAGGACCTTGTCGGCGGGGAACTCAAGAACCTTGCCGTCGCGTTCGGCGGTGAGAATGCCGTTGGCGAAGCCGGTGACCTTGGCGCCGCACTCGATCTTGAGGCCTTGCTTTTGGAGCAGGCGGGTGAAGTTACGGACGATGTCGTCGTCGTTGGCGGCGGCGATCTTCGGGAGGAACTCAACAATGGTGACGTCGGCTCCGAGGCGGGCCCAGACGGAGCCGAGTTCGAGGCCGATGGCGCCGCCGCCTACGACCACGAGTTTTTTCGGGACGGCGGGCAGGTTGATGGCGTGGTCGCTGGAGATGATGGTTTCGCCGTCGAACTTCATGAACGGCAACTCGACGGGGGCCGAGCCGGTGGCGATGACAATATTTTTGGCGGTGAGGGTTTGGTCGCCGACGGCCACGGTGTTGGCCGAGGTGAACTTGGCTTCACCCGTGACGACCGTGACCTTGCGGGCCTTGGCGAGCAGGGAGATGCCACCGGTCATCTTGGAGACGACGCCATCTTTCTTTTTAAGCATGGCAGCGACATCGATGGAGAGACCGTCGATCTTGATGCCGTGCTCGGCGGCGTGTTTCTGGGCAAAAATCCAGTGCTCGGAGGAGGCGAGCAGAGCCTTGCTGGGGATGCAGCCGACGTTGAGGCAGGTGCCGCCAAGCGTGGCGCGTTTGTCGATGAGGGCGACCGTGAGGCCGAGTTGGGCGGCGCGGAAGGCGCACACGTAACCGCCGGGGCCGGCGCCGATGACGATGAGGTCGAAGGAAGACATGAGAAAAGTAGCGAGTAGTGGGTAGCGAGTAGTGAGTAGAAAGGCAGCGAACGTGTGAGCTGCGGGCGGCTTGATATGCACGCTACCCGCTACTCACTACTCGCTACTTCAGCATCAGGCTCCGATCAGGAGCCGTGCGGGGTCTTCGATGGCCTGTTTCACTTTAACAAGGAAGGTCACGGCTTCCTTGCCGTCGACGAGGCGGTGGTCGTATGACAAAGCCAAATACATCATCGGGCGGATGACTACCTGGCCGTTCACCGCGACGGGGCGCTCGTTGATCGCGTGGAGTCCGAGGATGGCGCTTTGCGGGGCGTTGATGATCGGGGTCGAGAGCATCGAGCCGAAGATGCCGCCATTGGTGATCGTGAAGCAGCCACCTTCGAAATCGGGCAGGCCGAGCTTGCCGTCGCGGGCCTTTTTGGCGACTTCGCCGATGGCTTTTTCGATGCCGGCCATGTCGAGCTGGTCGCAGCCGCGCACCACGGGGACGACGAGGCCCTTCTCGGTGGAGACGGCCATGCTGATGTCGTAGTAGTGGTTTTGAACGACCTCGTCGCCGTCGAGTTGGGCGTTGATGGCGGGGACTTCCTTGAGGGCCTGGACGACGGCCTTGGTGAAGAAGGACATGAAGCCGAGCTTCACGCCGTTTTTCTTGACGAAGTCGTCTTGGTATTTGGCTCGGAGGGCCATGACGGCGGACATGTCGACCTCGTTGAAGGTGGTGAGCATGGCGGCCTCGTGCTGGGCGGAGACCAGGCGCTTGGCGATGGTCTGACGGAGCTTGGTCATCTTGACGCGCGTCCGCTTGCCGTTAACGGGTGTCGAAATGACCGGGGCGGAGGCGGGGAGCGCAGCGGCGGGTGCGGCGGCGATAGCGGCGGAAACGACGGCGGCGGGAGGAGCCTCAACAGCGGCAAGCACGTCGCCCTTGGTGACGCGACCGGCTTTGCCGGTGCCGGCGACTTTGGATACATCCACGCCGGTTTCGGCGGCAACGCGGCGGACCGCAGGGGATTGTTCGGTGGCTTTTGCGGCGGGCGCGGGGGCTGCTGCCGGGGGCGTCGGAGCGGACGACGCGGAGGTCGTCGCTCCAACCGAGGTATCGATTACCGCGACGACTTCGCCGATTTTGACTTCGGTGCCGGGTTGGACCTTGAAGGTGATTTTGCCGGCGACGTCGGCAACGCCTTCTGAAGTGATTTTGTCAGTTTCGAGCTCAAAGAGCGGCTGGTCCTTCTTGACGACAGAGCCGTCGGCGACGTGCCACTTGGCGAGCACGCCGGAGCTGATGGATTCGCCGAGGGGCGGGATTTTGACTTCGATAAGGGACATTTTTGCGGAAGTAGCGAGTAGCGAGTAGTGAGTAGTGAGTAGTAAGGCAGCGAGCGGCGAAGTGGAGTTCCGAGGTTTGAATGCTCGCTACTCACTACCCGCTACTCGCTACTTTTCAGATCGTGAACGCGTCCTTTAGGAAGGCGGCGAGTTCGCGCTTGTGGAGGGAGAGGGCACCGACGGCGGGGGAGGCCGAGGCGTCGCGGCCGACGTAGGTGGGCTTGCGTCCGAAAAGCGTCTCAATCTCGGGGGCGATGTAGCTCCACGCGCCGTTGTTCTGCGATTCTTCCTGACACCAGATGAGCTTGGACTTGCCGTAGGCCTTGGAGATCTCGGCGAGCTTGGTTTTGTTGAGCGGATACAATTGCTCGACGCGAACGATGGCGGTGTCCGTGACCTTGTTGGCGACTCGGTAAGCGTCCAGGTCGTAGTAAACCTTGCCGGAGCAGAGGATGAGGCGCTTGGGGGCTTTGGGTGCCTGAGCATCGTCGATGATCTCCTGGAAGCTGCCGGTGGTGAACTCGTCGAGCCTGGAGGTCGCGGCGGGGAGACGGAGGAGGGACTTCGGCGACATGATGACGAGCGGCTTGCGGAAATCGCGTTTCATCTGACGGCGGAGGGCGTGGAAGTAGTTCGCCGGGGTCGTGATGTTGGCGACCTGCATGTTGTCCTCGGCACAAAGCTGGAGGAAGCGCTCGAGGCGGGCGGAAGAGTGCTCGGGGCCCTGGCCTTCGTAGCCGTGAGGCAGGAGAAGAACCATGCCGCTCATGCGCTGCCACTTCGACTCGGAGGAGGCGAGGAACTGGTCGATGACAACCTGAGCGCCGTTGGCGAAATCGCCGAACTGGGCCTCCCAGATGCAGAGCATCTGGGGGTAGTCGAGGGAGTAGCCGTAGTCGAAACCGAGCACGGCGGCCTCCGAGAGGAGGGAGTTGTAAACGCAGAAGCGCTCCTGCTTGTCGTCGAGATTGAGCAGCGGGACGTATTTTTCGCGGGTGTCGGAGTCGTAGAGGACGGCGTGGCGGTGGCTGAAGGTGCCGCGTTCACAGTCCTGGCCGGACAGGCGCACGGGCGCGCCTTCGAGAAGGAGCGTGCCGAAGGCGAGGGCCTCGCCGAAGCCCCAGTCGATGGGGCCGCCTTCCTTGTGGGCCTGAATGCGGGTTTCGAGGAAACGCTTGATCTTGGGGTTGACCTTGAAGTTGGCGGGGATGCGGGTGAGGCCGCCGACGACTTTGGAGATGAGCTCGGGCGAGACGCCGGTGGGCACCGGCGCGTGGTTGTAGCCGGGCTGGAAGATGGCGCTGGAACCTTCAAACGGGCTCTTGGTGTGGCCCGTTGCGGCGGAGGTGGTTTCGGCAGCCTTGGCCTTGGCGAAGGAGGCCTCCATGGCGGCGGAATATTCGGCCTTGATGGCCTCGGCACCCTCGGCACTAAGGGTATCGTCCTTGATCAGGCGCTCGGAGTAAGGCGTGGAGATGAGCGGGTGGGCGGCGATCTGTTTGTAGAGGACCGGCTGGGTGAACGCGGGCTCGTCGGATTCGTTATGGCCGTGGCGGCGGTAGCAATACATGTCGATCACCACGTCGCGCTGGAACTTGACTCGGAATTCGAGGGCGAGGCGGGTGACATAGCAGACGGCCTCCGGGTCGTCGCCGTTCACGTGGAAGACGGGGGCCTCGATCATCTTGGCGACGTCGGTGCAGTAGCGCGTGGAGCGCGAGTCGCTCGGCTGGGTGGTGAAGCCGATCTGGTTGTTGATGACGAAGTGGACGGTGCCGCCGGTGCGGTAGCCGGGGAGTTGCGAGAAGTTGAGCGTTTCGGCCACGACGCCCTGGCCGGCGAAGGCGGCGTCGCCGTGTATCAGGAAAGGGCATACGCGACGGCGCTCGACGTCGCCGCGGATGCGCTGGCGGGCGCGGGCGCGGCCCTCGACCACGGGATTGACGATTTCAAGGTGGGAGGGGTTGGGGGTGAGGCGCACCTCGACGGTCTTGCCGGAGGCGGTCTTGAGCTCGGCCTCGTAGCCGAGGTGGTATTTGACGTCGCCGTCACCTCCCACGGTATGGGGGATGTAGTTTTCGGAGAACTGCTCGAAGAGGACGTCGAAAGGCTTGCGGAGAATGTTGGTGAGGACGCTGAGGCGACCGCGGTGGGCCATGCCCATGACGATCTCCTCGACGCCGAGTTCGGGTGAATACTCGATCATGGCGTCGAACGCCGCGATCATGGTTTCGCCGCCCTCAAGCGAGAAGCGCTTCTGGCCGACGAAGCGGGTGTGGAGAAATTTCTCGAAGAGTTCGGCTTTGTGGATGCGACGGAGGATGCGGACCTTTTGGTCGCGCGTGAATGACGGCTGGTTGTTGCACGCTTCCATGCGGGCCTGAAGCCACTCGCGGGCATCGTGGTCCTGCATGTGCATGTATTCCACCCCGATGCGACCGCAGTAGGTCTGTTGCAGCGCATAGACGATGTGCTTGAGCTTTTTTTGCCCGCCGCCTTGGAAGTTGGTGAGGGTAAACGTCTCTTCCAAATCGTTCTCTTCGAGTCCGAAGTAACTGAGCTGCAGCTTGGGGTGCGGAGAAGGCGGAGCGCTTAACGGATCAAGGTGGGCTTGCAGATGGCCGTGCGAGCGGTGGGCGTTGATGTAGCGGCCGACTTGGGCCTGCTTGTGGCTGTCGATCACTTTGACGCCACCAATGGCCGCGGCGGCGGAGATGGAGTCGCCCGTGCTGCCCAGAGCGAAGCCTTGGAAGAAGGCCCGCCACGTGGTGTCGACGGAATCGGGATTGCTGAGCCAGGCGTTGTAGGCCGCTTCGATGACTTCGGAGTTGGCGCGCGTGGGAAGGGTGAGGGAGTTCATGGAGGGTTGAACGACAGGTGCTTACCGAAAGGGGGTTTGGTTCACACGCTGCTTGATCTATTAAGGTCTATAATAAGGAAAATAGTTTATTATCCTGCATGACAAAGCACGCTTACTCAAGTGTCATCCCATGAAGCGCCCCCGGTATTGATACGGTGTGAAACTTTCTAACCGACTGAGATGCTTGCTTAATTAGTTTTGATAATTCGTATGGAAACACAGATCAAAGACTCTCTTATCTCTCTCTTGGCTGCGATTAAGGCATCTAATGGCGACGTCATCGCCAAAGAGATGGCCCGGTTGGATGATTTTCTGGAGGCGGGGAGGGCATCACTTCATCCGCAACTTGTTCATTTTCTAGAGAAAAGGAGCTATGCCAAGGCGGTGATGTTCTTGGGTGGCGAGAGCGACATCCCCGTGGGAATTTGTGGAGGTCGGGCAGGTCGGGTGGGTGATCGATAAACCAGAACGGCTATAAGCGATACCTGTGCGAGGAGACACATTTTAATCATGAGCAAAGACAAGATCGCAACGGACGGAGGCCAGGGGTTGGGACAAAATCCCTTTGGTGCGCTGGGTGGCTTGAGCCTTCCGGCGGGGCCCAAGGCAGTAGAAAAGAGCGTCGCTGCGTCGGCCCCGAGCGAGGTCAAGGCCACGAAAAATCGAGGGCGCGTGGAGGTGTTGCGCACGACCGCGGGACGCGGCGGCAAGACCGTGACGGTGGCGCGGGCATTTGTTGGCATCGGCCTGCCGGAGAAGGAGCAACTCGCCAAAAAAATGCAGAAGGCGTGTGGCTCAGGCGGCACGGTCAAGGACGGCCAGATCGAAATCCAAGGCGATCAACGCGAGGTGGTCGCCCAGGTTTTAACTGAGGCGGGATTCCGACCGGTGATGGCCGGTGGGTGAAGAAAAAGCAGCTCGGGCTGGATGCCTGCGCTACCAAGGCTACTTAGGCCGTCAGGCCGGCGGCGAGTGCCAGGGCGCTTTTGGCGCGATTCAGGATGTAGAGATGGTAGCCGGGCGCGCCATGGGCGAGCAGGTCGCGGATTTGGGTGAGCGTCCAATCGATGCCGACGATCTCAACGACGTCCGGATTTACTTCGGCCACTTCGAGGCGTCGGGTGAGCGTGGGCGGCAACACCGATCCGGAAAGCGTTGCGATGCGTTGGATCTGCTTCACTGAAAGCACGGGCATGAGGCCGGGCACGATCGGCACGGTGATGCCGCTGGCGCGGCATTTATCCACGAAGCGGTGGTAGATCGCGTTGTCAAAAAAGAGCTGGGTCGTGATGAAGTGGGCGCCGGCATCGACTTTGCGTTTGAGGTTGTCGAGGTCGGTCTCGAATGACGGGGCTTCAGGATGTTTCTCCGGGTATCCGCCGACGCCCAGGCAGAAGTCGGGGTGGCGGGCCTTTAGAAGAGCAACGAGTTCGCTGGCGTAGCGCAGTCCATCGGGTGCAACGGTGAACTCGGTCGCACCTTTGGGCGGATCGCCGCGCAAGGTCATGATGTTGCGGAAACCATTCTCGTAAATCTGATCGGCGAGGGCGGTGAGCTCGGCACGGCTGTGGCCGACGCAGGTGAGGTGGGGCATTACCGTGTAACCGAATTCGGCTTTGAGCAGACGGCTGACTTGGGCGGTGCGCTCGCGAGTGGTTCCGCCCGCTCCGTAGGTCACCGACACGAAGTCCCAAGGTATGGTCTTAAGCGCGGTGGCAGTCTGTCGCAGGGCTTCCACGCCGGCATCGTCCTTGGGTGGGAAAAACTCAAGGGAGCGAAGCGGACGGTTTTCAGCAAAAAGCGCGGAGATGCAGCGGTCGGGTTTCATTTACGCATCAACATATGTGTATTTGATGATATGTTGTAAAGCAGAGAAGCGGTTCAATGATTAACCCATTGGGAACTGCTACGTCACGCCTTCGGTGTGGTGGACTGAGCCGTAAACTCGACCGGGCTGCCGTAGATCGCGAGGACAATGCACCCGGCTTCGCTGACAACGCTGTGGGAGGTGCCGGGCGGGTTGATCATGAGAGTGCCAGCTTGGGCAAGGCTGTTTTGATCCCGTTGCGAACCGGCCAGCACCAAAATGTGTTCATATCCGGTGTGGCGATGGAAGGGGACTTTTCCGGCTTTATTGAAGCGAAGGAGTGCCGCGGTTGGTCCGGCCTGTCCGTTGCCATAGAGCCGGTGAATCTCGACGCCGTCGGCGAATGATTCCCATTTGATCCGATGCTGCCATTCGGTGATGCCGGCCAAGTCGGGCAGTTCGATGCGAGGGTAGGGAGCTGCGGGATCGGGTTCGGAAGAAGGGACCACGAAGGGGGATGTAAGAGTTGCGGAGACGGATGGAAAGGAGTGTTTGCGTGACGTGACAAAAAAACCGCCGCGTCCAACGTGGCGGTTTTTTGATTATGTCGAAGTGGGTTCTGCTCAGGTCAGCGCGGCGATAAAGGCCTTGGAGTTTGCCACGGCACCGAAAACACCGCCCTGCATTTTGATCATCTTGAGCGCGGCGAGATGGTTGCCGTGGTCAGTTGCGCCGGTGCAGTCTTCAAGGAGCACACATTCGTAGCCGCGGTCGTTGGCCTCGCGCATGGTGGTGTGCACGCACACGTCGGTGGTGATGCCCGCCAAAGCAATGTTTTGAATGCCTTTCTGGCGGAGAAGCATGTCGAGATCGGTGGCGTAGAACGAGCCCTTGCCGGGTTTGTCGATGATGGCTTCGCCGGGGAGAGGCGTCAGCTCGGGGATGAGTTCCCAACCGGGCTCGCCGCGGGTGAGGATGCGTCCGCAAGGGCCGGCGTCTCCGATGCCCGCCCCGATGCGCTGGCTGCGCCAGCGTTTGTTGGCGGGCAGGTCGGCGAGGTCGGGCCGGTGTCCCTCGCGGGTGTGCATGATGTGAAATCCTTTGGCCCGGGCGGCGTTGAGGACGTTCTGGATCGGGCCGATGGGGGCCCGGGTGAGAGAGAGATCGTAACCCATCTTGTCCACGTATCCGCCGGGCCCGCAGAAGTCCGTCTGCATGTCGATGACGAGCACGACGGTGTTTCCGGGGCGCAGGTCTCCGTTGTAGGGCCAGGCGTAGGGATCGGCGGATACGTAGCGATTCATGGATGTTTTTGGATGGATCAGGTTGCAGCTTCGGTGGCGGCGTCGGGGAGTTCGTCCGCTTCCTCGGCGTGGGTGGGCTCGGGCGCGGGTGCGGGGACGGTCACGAGTTTCGCGCAGGCGAAAAGAACGCCACCCATGACGAGGTAGCTGACTGCGACGAGTGGAGTCTGGGCGATGCCGATGGCGTGACCGTGCATGAAACCGAAGAAGGTGAGCACGGCGCCCGCGACGGCGAAGCCGGCGGCCTTGGCGAACTTGCGGTCGATGATAAACACGCCGATAGATCCGAGGATGAGCCCTCCGAGGATGGAGCCGCCGCCGACGATTTCGAGTCCGCGAAACAGCACGCCTTGGTTGACCATGGCGGAGGCGAGCTCATCCGAGACGGAGAACACGCCGGCTGCGGCGAGCGCGCCGCCGATGAGAGTGACGGCCCAGTGGGCCATGTGCGGCGCGAGCGAGAGGATGATCGCGGGCGCATGGCGCTTGGGCGTTTCCTGGAAGGCCTGCGAGCCGATGAGCATGGCGATGTAGAGCAGGATGGGAATGATCGCCACGCTCGGAATGGCCGCTAGCATGACGGAGATCGTTCCGAACCAGCAGAGAAGAATCACGCTGATACCGGTGGCGGCGGAGTAGCCGATGCGACCGCCCATGGCCTTCCATCCGGGGTGGCCGATGTAGACGGCGTTGATGAAGGGGTTGCCCATGAGACAGCCGATCAAGCTGACGACACCGTCGGCGGTGAGCACGCGGGTCGTGGGGAACTCGTCGCCGGCGACGGCGGCGCTCTCGACGTTGTCGATGGCCTCGACCAGGTCATAGATGCCGAACGGAATCGCGGTCACGAGGATGACACCGAGGAACTCGAAGCCGGAGAACACGTGGCTGAAGGCGGGCAGCGGGATGCTGAAGCCGAAGTTGGTGAAGGAGTCCTTGAGGCCGGCCAGCGAGAGGCCGCCGTAGTTAAGGCCGAACAGGTTCGAGCCCCACGCAATGGCGGTGCCGACGGCGATGGCGATCAGGCCCGCCGGGATGCCCTTGAAGTAACGAACGCCGCCGAACCAACTGAGAAGAATGATGGTGAAGCAGGTGAGACCGATGACGGGGGTGAGGAACATCTGCACGGCGGGGCTCATCGAGATGAACGTGACGGAGACGCCGGCGAGCGTGCCGAGCAGCGCGGCGCGCGGGGTGATCTTGCGAATCCACGGGCCGACGAAGCCGCCGAGCATCAGGACGAAGCTCTGGATGAACACCCAAGTGAGGCCGGCTTCCCAGCCTTTGATCGGGTCGCCGGTTTTTATCGAGATCGGTAGCATGATCACGAATACGACGACGAACATGTGGGGCACGCTGATGCCGGAAGGCAGCGCGCAGACGTCGGAGCGACCGGTCTTTTTGGCGAGTTTGTAGGCGAGCCACGCGTAATACATCGTGGATAGACAAAGCATGAGTCCGACTGCCGGAAGGATGCGGCCGAAAACGAGGCTGTCGGGCATCTTCAATACGAAGCGCAGGAGGGCGGTGAGGGTGAGGAGGTTGACGAGGATGTTCGTGCCGAAGCCGAAGAAGGCGTTCCAATCTCCGGGGACCCAGAGTTTGGGTTTGGTGACGGTAGCGGTGCTCATGGTGGTGATGGTTGTGAAACGATTAGACGAAAAAGCTGCTGATTCATGGGGGACGGGAAGCGGTGCGGGTTAAAGCGCCGCGATCAGCGGATCGGAGTGGCCGACCCAGCCGAAGATGCCGCCCTGGGCCTTGATCATTTTCAGGCCCATGGCTTGGAATTCAGGGAAATAGGAGCCGACACAATCGGACGGAACGAGGCAGTCGTAACCGCGGTCATTGGCTTCGCGGACCGTGGTGTTGACGCAGACCTCGGTGGTAACGCCGGTGACAACCAACTGGGTGATGCCCCGGTTTTGAAGAATGGCGTGGAGATCGGTGGCCCAGAACGCGCCCTTGCCGGGCTTGTCGATGACGGGTTCGCCCGCGATCGGGTAGAGCTCCGCGATGATGTCGTGGCCGGCCTCGCCGCGCACGAGGATGCGGCCCATCGGGCCGGCGTCGCCGATGCACGTCGCGCCGCGTCCCCGGATTTTTTTTGCGAGCGGCAGGTCGGCGAGATCGGGTCGGTGGCCCTCGCGGGTGTGGATCACGGTGAGGCCCTTGGCACGCCACGCGGCCAGCAGGCGGCGGTTGGGCTCGATCGTGCGGCGCAGTTGCGAGACGTCGTTGCCCAACGCCTCGCCAAAACCGCCGGGTTCTAGGAAGTCGCGCTGCATATCGATGATGAGCAGCGCGCATTTCGCGGGCGTGAGCTCGAACGCATAGGGTTCGGCGGCGATGGAGAGGGTGGGCGGGGAGATCATGACGCGAGTGTTTCCGCGGTCGGGATCAGAAGAACACGGTGATGCCGGAGTAGATCTGGGCGGTGTCTTTGGTGGGGCTGGTTCCGAAGCCGCCATCGGTGGCCAACTGCTGGAGATTTTTGTCCACGAATTTCATGTAGCGAAAGCCGAGGTGTCCGCTCCAGAAGCCGTAGCCCTTGGGCATGAACTTGAAGGGCGCAGAGGCCTTGAGGCCCACTTCGTAGAGACCGACGGTCGAACTGTTGGCAAAGGTTTCACCGTAGAAGTCGGAGCTGGGGAGCAGCACGCGGAGAGGCGCTTCGAGTTTGAGAGACCCGATGGAGACGCCCGGCGTGACGCCGACTTCGAAGTAGTAGCTGGACGGGATGCCGAAGTTGGCGGCGGCGGTGGCTTTGTTATCGAGTTCCTTCCAGAAGCTGACGTAGGGATGGAGTGCGAAGGCGCCGAGCAACTCGCTGTCATTGTAGCTGAGCTTGGTCTCGAGGTGTTCCGAGGTGCCGATGTCGAGGATCTGCATGCAGAACGCGGTGTAGGTCACATCGAGCTTGAAGTTTTTGCCGAGGCCGAAGGACACACCGAGAATCGGGTCGATCTCGATGAAGTTGGTCGTGGTGCTGCCAGCAGTGGGCACATGTTCGGCGATGGGGTCGGTGGCGAAGTCTGCCCAGAATCCGCCGACGAGCGTGATGTCGGTGAGGAAGGCTTCGTTCTTGCCATCGTAAACATCCAGAAGCCCGAGCATGAGGGTCTGGTAGGTCAGGCCCTCATCCTGCACGATCATGCCGCGGGGCGTGAGGTATTTGTCGGAGATCTCGAGGTTAACGAGTGCGTGGAGGCGGGAGGGCGGAGCCTCGTCGGCGTGGAGGTTTGAAGAAACGAGGGTGGCGGCGGAAACGGTCGCGAGCGACAGACAAGCGAAGAGGCGGGCAAGCGCTGATTTCATAGTGGTGATTGCGTCGAGTTAGAAGGCTGCGGATGTGCAGCACCGAAGCTTTAGCGTCGCCTGTGCCAGGAGATTTTTAGTCGTCGTAAGTTTAACTATTTAAGAATCTTAAAAAATTATTAAGAGATTTTTTCCGCTGCGCTTCGCCGTAAGAAGTGTCGCAAACGTCGCGGGCGCGACACCGGTGACAAATCACGAGGTTTCAGAGAGCACGCGATAGATGCGCGTGCGATGAACACCGAGCAGGCGGGCGGCTTCGGCGATGTTTCCGCCGGTTTGGGTGACGGCGCGGCGGATCAAGGTGCGTTCGGCGGCCTCCAGGTTGATCGGCAGCGAGTCGGTCGGCGGGGTGGCGTCGGAGAGGGAGGCGGGTCTTGGCGCGAGCGCGGGCGTGTCGGGCGTCGGTGGCGTGGAGAGAAAACGCAGGTGGGCGGGCGTGAGTTCGCGCCCGTTGCCGGCGATCAGCGCGCTTTCGATGAGATTGCGCAGTTCACGAATGTTGCCCGGAAACGAATGAGCGCCCAACGCGATCAGTGCGGCGGCGGAGATGGACGGAGGCGGCAGATTCATCTCGGTGGAGAATTGCTCGATGAAATGTGCCGCGAGCAACGGGATGTCCTCGGGACGTTCGCGCAACGGAGGCACGCGCACGCTGGTGCGGGCGAGGCGGAAATAGAGATCCTGGCGGAAGGTGCCGGCGGCGATTTTGCTTTCGAGATGGGCGTTGGTCGCGGCAATGACGCGCACGTCCACTTGTTTTTCCACCGTGCCACCGAGCGGAGTGATGCGTCCGTCTTCGAGCACGCGCAGGAGCTTGGCTTGGAGCGCGGCGGGCATGTCGCCGATCTCGTCGAGAAACAATGTGCCGCCGTGGGCGAGTTCGAAGAAGCCTTTGCGATCGCCCGTTGCTCCGGTGAAGGCGCCTTTGAGGTGGCCGAAGAACATCGACTCCATGAGTTCGCCGGGGACGGCCACGCAGTTGACGGGAATAAAGGGAGCTTTGGCCCGTGGACTGCCGGAGTGCAGGGCGCGGGCGACGAGTTCTTTGCCCGTGCCGCTCTCACCGCAGAGGAGCACTCCGGTGCGGCCGAAGGTTTGGAGGCGTTCGACCTCGCGTAGCAACGCGGTCAACGCCGGGCTGCGACCGACCAGGCCGGCGACGTTCCACTTGCGGGCTTCGCGGGCGGAGAGGAGCGAGAGGCGTTCGTCGGCCTCGTGGCGGGCGGTCTCGGCGGCTTCGCGGCGCGCGGCTTCGGCACGGAGTTCGGAAACTTTCGCGGCAAGGTCGCGGCGGGTGCGCGAGAGTTCGAGGTGGGTGCGGGCGCGGGCGAGCACCTCGGCGGATTCGAAGGGTTTGACAATGTAATCCACACCTCCGGCCGCAAAGCCGGCCACGCGCATGTCCACCTCGGTGCGACCGGTGATGAAAATCACCGGAATGTCGCGGGTCGTTTCGTCGGCTTTGAGCTGGCGGCACACGTCCAGGCCCGTCTCGCCGGGCATAACGATGTCCAAAAGGATCAGGTGCGGGCGGGCTTTGCGGGCAATGCGCAGCGCGTCTGCGGCGTTGGTGGCTGAGAGCAATTGATGGCCGGCGGGCTCCAGAAGATCGCTGAGTAGCGCGAGGTTGGCGGGCAGGTCATCGACCACGAGAATGAGCTCGGACGAGGGCGTGGTCATGTGAGCGCGACAGAGTTGGTGACCGTGGTGGCTGTGTTGGCAGGCGCTTGCACGCGCAGGTGCTCAAGCAGGCGGGCGATGGTGGTGAAATCGTAGGCGCGGAGCAGGTGACGCAGGTGATCGGCGAGGGGTTCAGCGGAGCCGCCGAGTTCGCGGAGTTCATCGAGGCAGGCCTTGAGGACGGTGGTGCTGTGCAACTCGGCCGCGACGGTCATGCGGTTGCACAAGTCGTGGGGAAGGACAACGAGGTTGAGGTCAAGCGGCGGATGCTCGGCTTCAGCGGGAACGTTTTCAAAGCGCGCACCAGGCACCCGAAGAAGACAGGTGCAGAGATCTTCGATGCGGAACGGCTTGATCAAGAGACTCGCGCCCGTGTCCAGAAGGGCCTGGCGATCCGCAGGGCTGAGGAGAAACGCGGTGTGATAAACGATGGGAATATGGGCTGGGAGCCCGTCGGCGCGGAGTGCTTCGAGCAGGGCCGGACCGGTGGTGTCGGCGAGCAGCAGGTCGATAAAAACGATTTCCGGCACCGACTTGGCGATGTCTCGGGCGGTGGCCGCAGTGGCGGCGGTGGCGACGCGGCAGCCCATGTCGAAGAGCAGGCGGGCGAGGAGCCGACGGTTGTCGCGGTTATCATCGATCACCAGAGCTCTGACGGTCACGTCGGGAACGAGTCGGGGAATGGAGGTCAGGCTCGAACTGACGGGAACCAGGGAGGCGGGCAGCGGGAGGGTGAAGTGGAAGCGAGTGCCCACGCCTTGCTCGGAATGCACCTCGATCTCTCCGCCGAGGAGTTCGATGTGTCGGCGTGCGATGGCGAGGCCCAACCCGGTGCCGCCGCAACGTCGTCCGGCATTGGTTTGGTGGAAAGGCGCGAAGAGACCGGCGCGTTCCTCCGGGGCGATGCCGATGCCGGTGTCTTCCACCTGGAACCGCCACTGGTCGGGAGCGGTCATGGTGACGGAGACGACGATTTCGCCGCGGGGCGTGAATTTGACGGCGTTGCCAAGCAAGTTGATGAGGACTTGGCGCAGCTTGCCTTCGTCGCCGATAACAGGAACCGGGCTCGTGCCGGCGAAGCAGACGCGCAGGTCGAGGTGTTTGTCGACGCAGTCCGGCTTGAACATCTCGGCGATACCTTTGACCAGGGCGTGAAGATCGAAGGCGTCGTGATGGACGTCCATGCGCCCGGCTTCGATTTTGGACAAATCAAGAATCGAGTTCAGAAGGCCGAGGAGATGTCGGCCGCTGTTCGCAATCGCGCCGACGGCATCGCGCTGGCGATGGGGAAAATCAGGGTCGCGCTCGAGGATCTGCGTGTAGCCGAGAATGGAGTTCAGCGGCGTGCGGATCTCGTGGCTGAGACCGGCGAGAAATTCGGATTTGGCGCGGTTGGCGGCGGCGGCGGTCTCCTCGGCGCGATTGCGTTCGATGACTTCGGCTTGGAGCGCGGCGTGAGCGCGGGCGACCTCGGCCCCGCGTTGGAGACTGTTGACAAAATAGGCCGCAAGCAACCCGGTGAGGAAAAGCCCTCCCGCGAGCACGGTCCAAGACTGCCAAGGGCGGCGGCCGGTGTTGAAACCCTCCGTTGGGGTGAAAGTGAACCGCCATTCGCGACCGGCAAAGGGAAGGGGGATGGTGCACGCGGTGAGGTCAGCAGAGTCGGGCGCTTGATCGTGTCGTGGGACAACGTAACGGGCGAGCGGACCGGCGTTGGACTCGCTCATTTCAACGCGCATGCCGGGGATGGTAGCCAAGGCGGGGTTGATCAAATCGGCGATACGGAAGACCGCGGCGACAAAGCCGGTATTTGCGGCGAGTCGTTCTTCGATCGTGGAGGGAGTGCGCTCGCCGAAGACGGGCAGGTAAACAATAAAACCCGGTTCCTGGTGCTCCTCTTGCACGAGTTGGATCGGCGGAGTGGACATGGCCGTCCCCGTGTCGCGGGCCTGGATCAACGTGTCGATACGGCTGTTCAAATCGTAGCCGAGCGCGGGACGATTGCGCTCCACGGGTTCGATGAAATAAACCGGATAATAATAAACGACGTTCGCTTCCGCGGGAACGAGGTGACCGGTGTCATCGAGCTGGGTGAAGCGGAAATCCGGGAATCCATCGGCACGCGCGGCGAGTTCAAAGGCCTCTCTTTGTTCACCGGGCACGCGCGGTGTCCAGGACAGGGCCTGAAGCTCGGGATGGCGGGAAAGAATTCCGCTCACGAATCTTTGGAACTGGCGGCGGTCAACGGTGCCCCGCGCCACGAAAAAAGAGCGGAGGGAATGCAGGGCTTCGAGTGAATTGCCCAGCGACTCGCGCAATAACTCCACGCGCTGGGCCGCCAAGGCGTTTACGGAGGCTTGGGCCTCACGGCGTTCCCATCCGCGAATCGTGAGAAACAGCGCGATAGACAAGGCACTGCCTATCAAGAGCGTAGCCATCACGGGACCGCGCTGCTTAAAGGCACCGGAAACACGGGAAGCGGCGGGAGGGATGGACATGGTGCAGGGGCGGATGCTCCTGCTAAGCAGACGACATGCCCGGATCGATGCCTTTGAAGGTGCGTCCGGCATCCTCGCAGGCCTCCCGGACGGTGTGAGCAAGCCGTGTGGCGTTCGCGAACGGTGGTTTCCGTTGGCGAAAAGACTGTTTGGCGGGCGGCTGACCCCGCGTGAGGAGACCGAAGTTACGAACGGCGCATTCGTAGGGGATGCGGGTTTGATCCAGGTCGGTAATGATCGAGTATCTCCACGCGAAATTCCCTGAGCTCACGCTCAGACCACGTCGCGTTGGTTGCCTAAACTGGTTGGGCCGGAGCGCGGCTCAGACGGAGGCGAGTTCGCGGTCCTTTTCGGTCTTCAGGCGCAACTGGCCGCAGGCGGCGTCGATGTCGTGGCCTTTTTCGCGTCGCAGAGTTACGGATACTCGGGCGGCACGAAGGATGTCGGCAAAACGTTCCTGGCGCGTGATCGACGGGCGTTTCCACGGGAGTCCCTCGACGGTGTTGTAAGGGATGATGTTCACGTGCGCGTGGAGATCGATGGCGATGTCGCGCAGTTTCTCGGCCTGGTCGAGCGAGTCGTTGATCTCCTCGATCAGAATGAATTCGAGGGTGACCATGCGACCGTGCTTTTCGTTGAAGGCCTTGATCGAGGGAAGGAGTTTTTCCAGCGGGTAGGCCTTGTTGACGGGCATGATCTTTTCGCGGACCTCGTTGGTCGCACCGTGCAACGAGATGGCGAGGCGGATGCCGAGGGGCTCGTCGGCGAGTTTGAGGATCTTAGGGACGAGTCCGCTCGTCGAGAGCGTGATGCGGCGGGCGCCGACTCCGAGACCCCATTCGGCGTTCACAATGGTGAGGGCGCGGATGATGTTGTCGTAGTTGGCGAGGGGTTCGCCCATGCCCATGACCACGATGTTGTCGAAGGAGGCGAGTTCCATGCGGGCGCGGGGAGTGCGGGCGTCCTCGCGGTAGCAGACTTGGAGCAGCTGGGCGACGATCTCGCCGGCGTTGAGGTCGCGCTTGAGTCCGGCGAGGCCGGAGGCGCAGAAAGCGCACGCCATGGCGCAACCGACCTGGGTGGAGATGCAGATGGTCTTGCGCGATTCGTCGAGGCCGACGCCTTCCTGGGGCACGCGAATGATGACGGTCTCGATGAGGGATTTGTCGCCCATTTCGAGAAGCAGCTTGTCGGTGACGTCCATCGACTGTTTGCCGAGGACGAGCGACGCAGGCATGAGTTCAAATGTTTCGTCGAGCCAGGTGCGCAGGGGCTTCGAGAGGTTGGTCATGTCGTCCCAGCTGCGGGCGCGCTTTTTATAGACCCACTCGAGGATTTGTTTCGCGCGGAAAGCCGGCTCGCCTTTCTCGCGCAGGCGCGCGGTGAGGGAGTCGAGGGTTTCGCCGGTGAGCGGCGGCTTGGCGGGCGTGTAGCGCATAACGAAAATTAGAATGGCCACAAAGAGGCACAAAGAGACACAAAGAAAACCACAAACCGGCATGAACCTACTCCAACGCCACATTTTCAAAAGCGTGTTCTTCACCTGCGCCGTGGCGGCGGGGGTGTTCTCGTTCGTGCTGATCGTGGGCAATGCCTTCAAAGACCTGCTCGGTTACCTGCTCGCGGGGCAGCTGACGCCGGAGACTTTCGTTAAATTGACCGCTTTGCTGGTGCCCTATGTGGGCGTCCATGCCCTGCCTATTGGTATGTTGACGGGCGTCTTGCTGGTCTTGGGACGCATGTCGGCCCAACAAGAGATCACGGCAATGCGTGCGGCGGGGCTGGGTTTGGGATATCTCGCGAAACCCATCTTGTTCATCGCGGTGTTGGGGGTGGTGGTGTCGATGGGCTTGAACTTTTACTACATGCCCGAGGCGCGAACACTTTATCGTCGCACGGTGAGTGATGCGGTGCGGCAAAACCCGCTCAGCATGATTGTCGAGAAGACGTTCATCCGCGATTTCCCGGGTGTGGTGGTCTATGTGGGAGAGAAGAAGGGCGGGAATCTGGGCGATGTTTGGTTTTGGCGTCTGGACAAGCAGAACCGCGTCACGGAATTCCTTCGCGCGAAGACCGGCGAGGTTGGTTTTGACGACGAAGCCAACACGCTGAAGGTGGTGTTGCGCGACGTGTTTGCGGACAAGCGCTCGTCATCGAAGCCCGAAGTGTTTTCCAATGACGATTTCCAAGGGTCGATGGGCGAAGTGGCCGTGGATCTGCCGATGGGCAATCTCTTTGGTGCGCGTAGCACCTCGCGAAAACCGAGCCTGCTCACGCTCGACGAATTGCGAGCCCGCCAAAAACAACTCGCGACCGAAAACGCTTCCTTGGCGGAACGCATGAAGGTCTCGGTGGCGATCAACGAAAAGGCGGCGGGGTCGTTTACGATCCTGGCGTTCACGCTGCTGGCGATTCCGCTGGGCATCAAAGTGTCGCGCAAGGAGACGACGGCCAATCTCGGTGTCGCGCTGTTGCTGGCTCTGGCGTATTATTTTCTCAACGTGATGGTGAGCTGGCTGGATCGCTCACCCGCGCTGCGTCCGGACCTGTGGGTATGGCTGCCCCCGGTGATATTCATCGGCGTGGGCGTATGGCTGTATCGTCGCGTCGAGCGGATCTGATTCAGGCTTCGAGCACCGGCACGTCGTATTGGAGGATGAGCCGGTCGCGGGTCGCGAGGAGCAAGCCATCGGCCAGCGCCTGGGCGATCAGCATGCGATCAAACGGGTCGCCGTGCGTATCGGGCAACGTGAGCGAACGGGCCGCGTGCGCCATCGTGATGGGCAGCGGTTCGAAGCCGTCCGCTTGCAACGCCGAGACCACGTCGCCGTCGATACGCAGCTTGCCCTTGCCGACCTTCAGGCCGATTTCCCAGATCGAGGCCGCGCTGAAAAAGACCGCGTTGGCCGGGTCGGCAATCGCGGCGCGCGCGGGCAGGGCGATGCGCTTCGGGTCGTCCAACCACCAGAGCAGCACATGAGAATCGGCGAGAATTCTCATGGCTTCGGGTCCTCGGCCACCATTGACGATGAATCTGTGTCGTCTTTGTCGGGAAACGGGAAAATCGACGGCTGGGTCATTGACGCGGTGAGCGCATCATCTGGAGCCCACGCATCGGGCGACTCAGAAATTTTGCCGTGTAATTGGCCTCCTTTGCGCACGGCACGCACCGGAGCGTAAGGGATGATTCGCACCAAAGGCTTTCCGGCTTTGGCGAGAATAATCTCCTCACCAGCAGCGGCTTCCTCGACGATACGCGAAAGATGCGTCTTGGCGGCTTGGATGTTGATGACCTTCATGGTGACACCAGACCAGACCAAGTCTGGTCTGGTGTCAATTACTGTGATCGGCTGAGTGGCCTAGCCCTTGGCCAGCGAGCGGTTGAGCGCGCTGACGACCGCCTTGATCGATGCGAGCTCGATGTTGGTATCGATGCCGGCTCCGAAGAACGTGGCACCGCGTTCGGTCTTGATCTGGATGTAGCTCACCGCCCGGGCCTCGGCACCGCTGCCGAGCGAGTGTTCGGAGTAACTTACCAACTCGAATTTGGGCAAGCTGGCGGCGCGCAACGCCTGCACGAACGCGTCGATCGGGCCGTTGCCCGTGCCGGTGATGATTTTCTCCTGTCCGTAGGCCAGCAAGTCGGCCTGGCAGGTCACCGCGCTGGTGCGCTCGATCGTGCGGAATTCCTTCAACGCAATCGGCGTGGCGCGGTCGATGTATTCGCGAACAAATACGTCATGGATGTCCTGCGCAGACAACTCGGCGCCCTTGGCGTCGGCGAGGTCGTTGACCACCTTGCCGATCTCCTTGTGCATGAGCTTGGGCAATTGGTAGCCGAACTCATTTTCGAGCACGTAGGCGACGCCGCCTTTGCCCGATTGCGAGTTGATGCGGATGATCGCCTTGTAGCTGCGGCCGATGTCGGCCGGATCGATGGGAATGTAGATCACGTCCCACGGACGGTCCGCTTTTTGGTGCGGCCACGATTTCTTGATGGCGTCTTGGTGCGAGCCGCTGAAGGCCGTGAACACCAATTCGCCGGCGTAAGGATGGCGCGGATGGATTTCCATGCGCGTGCAACGCTCATACGTGTCGCGGATCGCGTTGATGTCGCTGAAGTCGAGCTTCGGGTCGATGCCGTGCGTGTAGAGGTTCAACGCCACCACCACCAAATCGAGGTTGCCCGTGCGCTCGCCATTGCCAAAGAGCGTGCCTTCGACGCGGTCGGCGCCGGCCAGCAAGGCCAGTTCGGTGGCGGCCACGCCGGTGCCGCGGTCATTGTGCGTGTGCAACGACACGATCGTCTTGTCGCGACGCGTGAGGTGGCGGCACATCCACTCGATCTGGTCGGCGTGAATGTTGGGCGTGGCATACTCGACCGTGGCGGGCAGGTTGAGGATGATTTTGTTGTCCGCGGTGGGTTGCCAGACGTCCGTGACCGCCTCGCAAATCTCCAAGGCGAACTCCAGCTCCGTGCTCGTGAAGCTCTCGGGCGAATACTCCAAACGCAGGCGCGTGCCCGCGTCGATCAACGCCTGGCCGTGCTTTTTGAGCAACGACACGCCTTTGACGGCGATGGCCACGATGTCGGCCTTCGATGCGCCGAAGACGTATTCGCGCTGCTTGGGCGAGGTGGAATTGTAGAGGTGAAAAATGACGTTCTTCGCGCCCTTCAACGCTTCCAGCGAACGCGTGATCAACTCCTCGCGGCATTGGCAGAGGATCTGGATCGAGACGTCGGCAGGAATGCGGTTCTCCTCGATGAGGCGGCGGCAGAAATCGAATTCGATTTGCGATGCGGAGGGGAAGCCGACTTCGATTTCCTTGAAGCCGACTTTCACCAACAGGTCAAAAAATTCGAGTTTCTCCTCGACGCTCATGGGCTGGGCGAGGGCTTGGTTGCCGTCGCGCAGGTCAACGCTGCACCATGCGGGGGCGCGTTCGAGGACGCGGTTGGGCCATTGGCGGTCGGTCAATTTAACCGGGGGAAAGGGACGATATTTCGTAACAGGATCGGATTGCATGGGCGTGGACTTAGTCGTGATAGCGGTGAACGGACGGGATTCGCAACGCCGCGTTTACGAGCGACGGAACGAGACAGGGCAGGCGGAACGCACGATCAGCTGCTAGGCAGCGATTAGAGATCGTGCGCGTGACTAAGTCGTAGGGCCTGACGAAAAGCGTTCATTGAACAGCGCAACCTATCCAATTGGCGGGGCGGAAAGTCAAGAGCCGGGCCCGTCCTGATTGCTCGGGGACACCGCCGGCTTGTCGGGTCGCCGGTCGATCCCTAGCGTCCGATTTCCTTGAACCGCGACACCGGCGTAACCCGCCTCTTTTTCCGGCGTCTCGGTTTTTGTGTATGATGCCGTCCCCAGTTTTCCATGCTTGAGGAAGCCTTCGATCTGGCAGCTTGCCTTGCCCGCGTGCGTCAGCGCGACCAACTCGCGGCGCGTGACCTCGTCGAGCATCTTCACCCCATGGTTATCCGCATCGTGCGAGCCCGCCTCCCGCGCCGCGTGGCCGAGGAAGACCTCACGCAGGAAATTTTTCTGAAGATGTTCACCCGCATTGCGCAGTATCAGGGCAACGTGCCGTTCACCCATTGGGTGTCGCGCATCGCGGTGACCACTTGCATCGACCACCTGCGCTCGCAGAAACGCCGCCCCGAGTTCCGTTGGGCCGACCTTTCGGAGAACGAGGCTGACGTGCTCGATGCCGTGCTGACGTGCGAGAAGGACGTGACCGCGAGTGATGCGCTCGCCGCCCACGAGCTCGTTCACAAGCTGCTCGATCAGCTCAAGCCCGACGATCGCATGGTGTTGCAACTGCTCGATCTCGAACAAAAAACCCTCGCCGAAGTCAGCGGGCTGACGGGCTGGAATATCACTCTCATCAAAGTCCGCGCCTTTCGTGCGCGGCGTAAATTGCAAAAACTGTTTGTGGACCTACAGAAAAAAGAACGCCCATGAAAACTCACTCTTCACCTTGGAACCGCCTTGTGGCGGCCGCCCGTCTGGCTCCGATTGATGAGCCGGATGCGTCTGCGCCACTTGGTTTTTCCACCCGCGTCAGTGCGCTTGGTTTGGCCCGGGTTGAGCCCACCTTCTCGGCGCTCTTCGCCCGTCTGTCCATGCGAGCCCTCGGGGTCTGCGGTCTGCTCATGGTGTTGGGCGTGATGCTCAATTTCAGCTCGGTGCTCAACGCGTTTGAAACCGACTCCAGTCTCACGCTCAACGATCCTGTGGGCGAATGGCTCGGTGACTCTTCTTTTTAACGTGGCATCCTCTTTTAAAATCATTCTGGCGGTGAGCGGCATCTTTGTCGCTGGTGCGGTCACGGGCGGTTTCGTAAGTCTGCGAGTGGCTGATCACATGGCGCGTCAGAAGCGCATCACCGAGATAGGTGGTCGTCTGGCCGAGCAACTCGCGCTCACGCCCGAGCAGAAAGAGAAAATCCGCCCGATTATCGGGAAGACTTCAGAAGAATTGCGTAATCTTCGCCGTGAAGCTCAAAGCAAGACTGCCGCCCTGATCATTCAGATGGATGCCGACTTGTCGAAAGAGCTGACCGCCGAGCAACGCGTGCTCCTTAAGGAAGTGCGTGCAAAGGAAGAAGAGCGTCGAAGAAAATGGATGGCCGAACGTGCGGCCGAGCGCGCCAAGCGCAACGAGGGGCGTCCGCCCGACGGTCCGGGAGGCGAGGGGCCGAGGCCTCCGGCTCCACCGCGCGAGCCGTGATTTTTGGGACGGCGGCTGTTCTGTAAACTTGCGACCCGATATTTGTCTGGCTGATTGGGGTGACGCATGAGCGCACAGACCGGATACATGCTGTATTTTGCTTACGGCGAGGATTTGCCCCGCTCGGGCTTTACGCGTCGGTTTCCCGAGTCGGAATGGTTTGGACCGGCACGGCTGGAGGGCCATAGGTTGGTGGCCAATGCCGCCGGCCTTGCCAATGTGCGGACCGAGGCCGGCGCGGTCGTGTGGGGTTCTTTGTGGCTGGTGCCGGGCGCGATGTTGCCCACACTCGATGCCCACGTCGCCGACGGTTATGAACGCACTACGCGCCGCATTGTTTCGCCCGCGGGTCCGTGCACCGAGGCCACGCTTTATCTGTCAATTGAGTCGGAGAAACCTGCCTCGTCGCTGATACACTTGGATGTGTTGCTAAAGGGCGCACGTGAAAGCCGCTTGCCGGCGTCGTATATCAAGGAGCTTTCGCAGAACGCGACGAACGGGGCGAGAAAGTCACCGACCAACATCGCGGGGAAAGCCCGAAAAGATTCTCATTGAACCGGTCAGCGACCGGGGCACTGTTCGCCTCGGCCAGGCGCCATGCATGGGCAGACGCGTGAACCCCGCCAGGACCGGAAGGTAGCAACGGTAACGACGTTCTCCTAGTGCCGTGGAGTGCCTGGCCACCTTTTTATTACGCACCATGACGCGCTTAAGCGGACTCGGGTTTGAGAAATGGTTCGGTCGTTGGTGCGCGCTGATGTTAACCGCGCTTCTCTTGTCGTCTGGCTTGCAGGCGGCGCCCGGCCCTTTTCCCTACACACGTATCGGGGTGACCAACGGCTGTTTTGTGGAATCCGTGGCGTTCGGTGATGAATTGCGCACCCGCTTTGGCAACGAGGTGTGGTATCGGTTGCTTCAATGGGGAGCCAAAGAGGCCGACGAGGTGGTGGCCGGCCATGCCGTGGTGGTATTTGAGCACCGCGGTCGGTTGTGGTCTTACGACATCAATCACGGGTTTACGGTGATCGAGGTTCCGCTCGCGCAGCGAAGTGATGTCGCTGCCGTGGCGAAGCTGGCGACCGCGCCCTATCTCGAAAAAATCACCCCGCGTTATCCAATCTATCGGGAGGATTTCCCATCCGCGCCGGATCCGTCGCCGCCGACTCCGGTGGGAGACGAGGTGGAAGACCGCGATTTACGCGATGCCGGTTTGGCGGCGGCGCGTCTGGCCAAGTATCGTGCCGTCAAATTGGTGGAGTTCAGTTATCCCAAGGACGGCGTCACCAAACAGGGTGCGGCCGTGGCCTTTGTTTTCAATGGGCGGCTCTGCGTGTATTCGTCGTCTCATGGCACGGTGCCTTTCCGCGTCGCGGCCATCACGGTGGAAAATATCCGCCAATTACAGGAGTTGCTACGCCGAATCTATCCCGGAGCGAGTAATCTCAAGGTGCGTTGAGACCTCTCGATGGTGGCACAGACCGGAATGTCTGTGCAACGCCCCGACCCGCTCGTTTTCGTTGGCACTTGCACGGAGCCAAGAGCGGTGGTCATCGGGGGCGGCGCGGGGTTGCGACGTTTGCCGACACGAGGGTTGCATGCAAGCCGCGCGGCTTACACGTTGGGGCACTTATGGCGTTGTTCAGTCTTCTCGATGTTAATCTCTGCTTTGGTGGTCCGGCCGTCCTTGATAAGGTCAACTTTCAAGTCGATCCGGGCGAACGCCTGTGCTTGGTCGGTCGCAACGGCGCGGGTAAATCCACGCTGATGAAAACCATCGCCGGCGAGATCAAGCCCGACACCGGCTCCGTCTTCCGTCAGCCCGGCGCCCTCTTCACGCGTCTCACCCAGGAAGTGCCGACCAACATCATCGGCTCCGTGACCGACATCGTCACCTCCGGCCTGCGTCCGCAAACCGAGCACGAGGAAGATTGGGAGCGCGACGTGCGCGTCGACAACCTGATCGAAAAACTCCAGCTCGCGCCCTCCGCCGAGTTTTCCGCGCTCTCCGGCGGATTGAAGCGCCGCGTGCTCCTCGCCCGCGCGCTCGCCGGCCAGCCCGACCTTCTGCTTCTCGACGAGCCGACCAACCACCTCGATATCGAGAGCATCCTTTGGCTCGAAGAGTTTCTCCTCACCGAGAAACCCAGCCTGTTTTTCGTCACGCACGACCGCGCGTTTCTCAAAAAACTCGCGACCCGCATCGTCGAACTCGACCGCGGCGTCCTCACCAACTGGGACTGCGACTACGACACTTACCTCCAGCGCCGGCAGGACCGCCTCGAAGCGGAGGAACGCCAGCAAGCCGCCTTCGACAAGCGCCTCGCCCAGGAAGAAGAGTGGATCCGTCGCGGCGTAAAGGCCCAGCGCTCCCGCGCCCAGGGCCGCGTCCATCAACTGATGGCCATGCGCGCCGAACGCGCCGCCCGCCGCTCCAAGGTGGGCAACGCCAACCTCAAGCTCGTCGATGCCGAGCGCTCCGGCGCCAAGGTCGTCGAGGTGGAGAACATGAGCTTCTCCTATCCGGACGGCCGCGTGCTCGTGAAGGATTTCAACACCACGATCATGAGAGGCGACAAGATCGGCCTCATCGGCCCGAACGGCGCCGGCAAGACCACGCTCATCAAGCTCCTCCTTGGCCAGCTCGCGCCCACCGCCGGCACGATCAAGCACGGCACGCGCATGGAGGTCACCTACTTCGACCAGCTGCGCTCGCTGATCGACGACAACAAGACCGTCGCCGACAACCTCAACCTCGCGAGCGATTCCATCACCATCGACGGACGCACGCGCCACGTCATCAGCTACTTGCAGGACTTCCTCTTCACGCCTGATCGTGCCCGCACGCCGGCCCGCGTGCTTTCCGGTGGCGAACGCAACCGCCTGCTGCTCGCCCGTCTCTTCACCAAGCCCGCCAACGTCCTCGTGATGGACGAGCCCACCAACGACCTCGACGCCGAGACGCTCGATTTGTTGGAGAACCTCCTCGTCGAATACCAAGGCACGCTCCTCGTGGTGAGCCACGACCGTTCCTTCCTCGACGAAGTGGTGACCAGCACGCTCGTCTTTGAAGGCAACGGACAGATCGGCGACTTTGACGGCGGCTACACCGATTGGAAAGACGAGATGGCCAAGCGTGCCGCGGCGGCCGCCGCCCCGAAGGCGCCGGCCTCCAAGAGCGGCCCGGTGCGCACCGCCGCTCCGGCAGCCGCCCGCAAGCTCAACAACAAGGAGCAGCGCGAACTCGCCGAGTTGCCCGCCCGTATCGAAAAGCTGGAGACCGAGCAGGCCGCGCTGACCGCTAAGCTCGGCGACGTGTCCATCTACCGCAAAGACCCGGTCGCCGCCGCGGCTGCCAAGGCCCGCCTCGACGAAATCGAAGCCGAGCACGCCATCGCCTTCGCCCGCTGGGAGGAGCTGGAGGCCGCGAAGGGCTGAACGAAGTAGCGAGCATGCCGAACCTCCGAGCGGCTCTGTGACTTCCGGAATCTGACTACTCGCTACTCACTACTCGCTACCCCCTACTTCAAAAAATGTCCCTCTTTCGCACTCGCCGTTCGATCAAGCCGGCAGCCATGGATCTCACCCGCGAGGTGCCACGCGAGGTGTTGCTGGAAATTTTAGCCGATGCGCACGCTGCGCCTACGCACGGTCTCACGCAGCCCTGGCGGTTTCAGGTGTTCACCGGTGCGGCTCGCGCGCGACTCGCCGATGGCCTTCAGGCAATCTACGACCGCGTGACACCGCAGGCATCTCGCAACGACGACAAGCGCGCCAAACTCGGTGCCACGCCGCTACTCTCGCCCGTGGTGATCGCCATCGCCGCCCGTGTGGAGCCCAATGGAAAAATCCCGGAGCTGGAGGAAATCGCCGCCACGTCCTGCGCAGTGCAGAATCTGATGCTATCGGCGCACGAGAAAGGCCTCGGCTCTTACTGGAGCACGCCGCCCGTTGCCGGCTCCGCGGAGTTCGCCGCGTGGCTGGGGCTGGACTCAACGCATCGCATGCTCGGACTGGTTTATCTGGGATATCCTTTGCCGGGAAAAACGCCTGCGCCGTCCCCGCGTCATGCTCTCTCCGACCACGTGGTTTTCCACGAAAGCTGATGTGACGTGCGCCAGGGTATTGGTAGGTCAATTATTTATGAGTCTATCGATGTTCGTCGGGCGGAAATTCTAAGTTTCTGCGTTCACCGTATTGACGTTGGCCCGAGCCATGCTTTTATTCACCTCGTTCCCGCCTAGCGGGGACATTTTGGGGTAACCTAGAAAGCAAATGGCCGGTCGCTTAGGGGTAGGCGACCGGCCAACTTATTTTTACGAACCGGGCCGCTCGACGGCCATCAATCAGGCACCCGGCGTTCAAATGCAGGTAAGACCATGGACCTTTAAAGGCGTGTTGCGCCCGCGCAGGGTGACATCGCCGAAATCCACCCATGGCAGGTCCAATTGCACCCGGCTGCGGGTGGCTTCCGTGACCAGGATCGGGACGGACTTTTCTTTGGTGAGGGCGCATACGCGTGAGGCAACGTTCACGCCGTCGCCGATCACCGTGTATTCCAATTTCTGCGGCGTGCCCACGGCTCCGGCCACCACCAGGGATGTGTTCAGGCCGATGCCGATCTTGATCGGCGGTTCGCCGCGGGCGGTTTTCTCTTCGTTCCAGTCGGCGATGGTTCGAACGATCCCTTGAGCCGCGAGCACGGCGCGGGTGGCGTCGTCCGGCTGGCGAAGCGGAGCTCCGAATAAAACCATGACGCAGTCGCCGATGTATTTGTCCACCGTGCCTTGTTGCTCGAAAACCACCTTGGTCACGCGTTGGAAAAACTCATTTAGAAACGCGACCGAGTCCTCCGGCGCCATCGATTCGGTGCGTGGCGTGAAGCCGCGGATATCCACAAACAACACCGTCACCTCGCGAGTGGTGGGCCGGTCAAAAACGTCCTGACGGCGCTCCAATTCGTCGGCGATCTCGGGCGAGACGAAGCGTCGCAGCCGGGCGCGGGCGCGCGATTCGGCGAGCAGCTTGAGCTGGCCGTTCAAGATCATCATGGTGAGCGACAGGCTGATCAGGAGCAGCATCACTCCGCCGACGCTCACGCGCACATCGGCCATGTCGGTCCGGAAAAACCAGCCGTAACCCGCCAATATTCCCAGGGTGGAAACGAGCAGCAGGGGGAGTGAAAGCCGGAGCGAATTCGTCAACATCACGATATTGGACGCCGCGACGTAGGCGAAGGCGGCCTCCGATGCCGCGCGGTCGCCCAACTGGAAAAAGGCATAGGCTTGGAGCAACGCCACGTCGCCCAATGCAAACACCCACCGGCAGAATGACGGGTGGTTGCGGCTGCTGGTGATCAACAGAACCGCCACCGAGTAGGCGATGATGCCATAAGCAAACACGCCGGCGGTTTTGCCGTCGTCGTAGGCGGCCTCGAGCAGTGGAACCGTGGACAGGACCAGGCGCCACCAAGCCATGCGATACTCCTGCCGGGATTGGGCGCGACGGATGAGGTCGGCTGATATGCCGTCTCCGAGGGTCTGCAGATTGCGTCTCCATCCTTGGAACACTTTGGGAACTGAAGGAAGCATACGATTCGATGCTGGCGCTGGCGATGCGACGATGTGACGCCTAATGCCAAATGCATCGTGCAACCAGCTCGAAATCATGAACCCTTGAGCTCCGGCGTCATAGGGTTTGCAGGCGATTGAGCCTGCACAGCACAGCGAGTATGCCCGGTGATTTTCTTTACGCCTCTTGGCTCACCGCTGAAGGACATCTGAAGAATCGGACACGCATAGGCAGGTTGCATCGATTTCGATGTCTGCTTGGGCCCAAGCTTTTTCAAAACGTGCGCGTATCGTATCGACTTCAGGTGATTGCTGCGCCGCGAGACTCCGCATCAATCCGTAGAGCGCCCAACCGTTCTCCGGCCACCGTTTCAAGTCGGCCCGGTAAACCGCCTCCGCTTCGGCAAACCGGTTCGCCGAGAGCAGAATGGCTCCCAAGGAATGGCGGGCGGGTTGCAACCAGTCCGGTGGCTCCATGTAGCGCAACGCGTCCTCCTGGTTGACGGCAGTGATGAGCGACTTCACGGCATCGTCGATGCGACCCTGTCGAAACGCGATTTCACCGGCTAAAGTCGCGTCGGCAATGGCAAGGCCGGCGCTGGCTGGATTCTGTTGCAACATCGCTTTCGCCGGCAGCGCGGCCACTGCCTTCCGAAACGCGGACTGCTCCACCAACGCTTCAGCCACCTTGCCTTGGGCGGCTAACGCACTCCCTCGGGCAAACCGCCACAACGCGGACGTGATGGGGAGGTAGTCCGCTGGTTGTGGTGTTGCCAAAATCTCATCCCAAAGACCGAAGCGCATGAGCACCGTAAGTTCGATTGATGCCAGAGGATCGACGAACGGAGCCGCCGCTTGCATGAAATCCACCGGGATCTTGCGGAGCATGTCGCGTGCGGCGGTCAGCGCTTCCTCGCGTCGCCCGAGCATCATGCAGGACCAGGCGAGGAAGTGGTCGTTGTGCGCCATGTAGATTCGATAGATACCCTGTTGAGGGGAGATTTCCCGGTAGGCGTTGTCTATCTTCGAGGCCTGGCGGTTTTGCTCCGCCGCCAATGCCCAGCCGCCGGTCCGCACATCGATGTGCGCCGGCATGTGCACCAGATGTCCGGAGACGGGAACGAGCGTGCGCAACACGTTGGCTGCGGCGATCGCCCGTTCCGGGTCGGGTGAGGCTTCCACCGCGTGGATGTAGAGGTGGTTGGCCCCGGGGTGCTTCGCATCGAGTTTCATCGCGTGTTCCAGCGTGGACACGATTTCGGCCGTCCGGGGTCTGGCTTCATGAGTAGCCGGTTCGTAGAGATCCCATGGATACAGATCCATGAGGGACTCCGCGTAGAGAGTGGCGACATCGGCGTCCTTCGCGTGCGCGGCGAACACCTTCTTCATCGCGGCGGCGTAGGCTTCGTCCCACGGTTTCCTTTCCTCCCTGGTCAGCGGGAGTTTTCCGGCCGCAGGGTCGGCGTAACGCGATGCCAGCGCCTCGATGAGCTCACGTTCGATCGGAGTGATTTTGCTGTTTTCCGCGCGGGCCAGAGCCAGCGCCTGTTGCAACGCGGTCCACGCGGAAACGGAGGCGGGCTCGTCCATGACGGGGTTGTTGATGTGCGGTCCGAGCGAGAGTGCTTTGCCCCAATACGCCATTGCGCATGCAGGATCGAGTTTCGCCGTTTGTTCAAAAGAACGGATTGCCTCGTCGTGATTGAAGGCAAACGCCCACGTCAGTCCTTGATCGAAGTAACGCTGGGCTTCGGCGGAGGTCGTGGTGACTTTCCGGGCGTGCGGTCCCATGCCCTCAAAAAACGGCGCGGTTTTGGTTTCTGTCCGGGGTGTTACTTCGGTTCCGGTGGTTTGGTCTTTCTCAAGACCGGTGGTTGGGAGAACGATCAAAATCGCCACGGTTGCGGCGACGAGAACGAGAGCAGGGAAAGGCCGGGCGTATGTTTTCACGAGAGCACCTTGATGGTTCATCAGTCTAGCGTCGTGAGCGGCAGAGATCAAAAAGCCATCTGCCATGGGCCCACTAAAGAGCCATGGGGGAATGAGTGATCGGCATTTAGTAAAAATGAAACGTAGGCCGAACCGAACCACCAGGCGGTGGTCCGTGGGGTTTTGTAATCCAATCCCCTATGAAACCCTACAAAACAAGATTAGGTGTCGCTTCCTTATTTGCGCTGTCCTCGGCGCTGTTTTTTTCGGTCCCAAGCGGGCTGCATGCTGAGGATGTCGGGTCAACCGAGGTGTCTGAAATGGACACCCGCGCCGCTTCTGGTGAACCCGCCGCCGTTGATAAGATGTCGTCCAGCTTCAGCGACTTGGCGGGGTCCGAAAGCAATGCCCGCGCGCTTGTAACGGGTCTGCGTTCCGGGACCGATGTGACGCTCTCCTCTCCCACGACCGAGGGCGCGCCGTCCACGTCCACTACGTTCACGCCCAAGACGGGCAAGATGGGCTACGGCAACACATACATCGCACTGGGACTCGCGCAGGAAAGCCTCAAACAAGCCGGTATCACCAATCCGACTTCGGCCGATCTCCAGGCGGCGCTCAATGGTGGCACCGTGACCACCGGCACCGGCGAGACGGCCAAGACCGTGACATTCTCAGGTATTCTGACCCAACGCGCCGCCGGTCAGGGCTGGGGGCAGATCGCCAAGAGCAACAACCTGAGCCTGGGCGGCGTGATGAGCGACCTGCGCCGTGATTCACGTTCACTCGGCAAGCCCGCCAACGCGGACCGCCCCGACAAACCTGAAAAAAACGACCGCCCTGAAAAGCCGGAACGACCGCTAAAACCGGAGCGCCCGGAGCGCCCTGAAAAACCTGGCCGGCCCTGATCACCCGCACCTCTCGTTCAATCCTGATTAACACCATGAAAACATCCTCACTTCTCGTTGCTGCCGGCGTGCTTCTCGCTGGTTCCGCGATGGCGCAAACTTGGACGGCCTCGGGCGGCTTTGATTACACGACTGGCGATTACGGTGGTTCCGGTGACACCGATATTTTGACCCTGCCGTTTTCGGCGAAATACGATGTCGATCGCTGGACGTATAAACTCACCGTGCCCTATGTGCGCATCTCTGGCTCCACCGACGTGGTAAGCGGCGTTGGCCGGGTAGATCGACCTGGAAAGCGGGCCGGTGGCGGCACCGATTCGGGTTTGGGCGATCCTGTGTTTTCGGCCACCTATGCGACGTTGATCGACCCCGACCAACCCAAGCTTGATTTGACCGGCAAGCTGAAGCTCGGCGTGGCCGACGAGGATCTCGGCACGGGCGCGAGCGACCTGATGTTTCAGGCCGACGTGTATCACACCTTCGGAGAATGGACGCCCTTCGGCACCTTGGGCTATCGCTTCCTCGGCGATCCCGACGGGGGCAGTCTTAAGAATGGATTCTACGTTTCAGCGGGTGCCAGCTACCGTCTTGACGACCCGACTCACGTGGGTGCGGTTTTTGATTGGCGGCAGCGCACCGTCAGCGGAAGCGACAACGCCCTTGAGTTGACCGGTTTTGTCACGAGACGCCTGAACGAGGTGTGGAAGGCACAAGCCTACCTCCTCAAAGGTTTCACGGATGCCAGCCCCGACTACGGCATGGGCGGAAGCTTGAGCTACGAATTCTAAAAACGCCGACGCCGGCCACAACGTGTGGCCGGCGTCTTGATTTGGAATGCGTTTATTTAAAACCGAGAAAAGCGGTCATGCCGGGCCGCTTTTCTCGGGAGGTCATTCAGGGACCGAGTGCTTCGAGTTCCTGATTCGCAGGCGGAGACGATTCCTTGCTGTCGGCACATGAGTCCACGTTGTGGGCGCCGCGTTCAGGAAAAGCCTCGGTGGCATCCTGAATCATTTGATCAAGCTGAATGCGGAAGTTGTCCGAGAGCTCGTGATGGACGCCCCAATGCAGGCGATGAGAGGAAAGAAATGACATGGCGATTATTTAAGCGATGACCTGTTTCTCAATTCAGGGTGAGGATGCGCACGGGATGAAACCCGCAGGTTGCTCCCGGTAAAAACGAAGCGCGGATCAGACCCGCGTTGGCGGACCGCAGCTGAACGGAAGGCCGGGAGTATTCGTGAAGACCGGGTGCTCACTGAGCACCGCAACGGTCTCGCTTACAAAAAAGACGGGAGCCGGGTGATGCAGGGGTGTTCCGTGGGGCGCGTTGGACGGGTTCTGCTCTTCACCAGATCGGGCTTCCGTTTTCTTCAGACCGAGGGGCTGGAGATCTCCAAACAGAAGCTGGTTATTGCCACGAGATATTTCCCATCCATCAGTTGTATCCAGAGCCAAGCGGGACAACGCCGGTGTTGGCGGCCAGACCAAGGCCAGCGAAACCCAGAGCCAGGAGATCCATTGCCCATCCCGTTTCATAAGATCCAACGAGCATGGACAGTGCCAATGCTAATAGGGCTTCGGTGGCCTGAATGATTGGACGGCAAGCTCGCTTCGAATGCTTGAATGACCGTCAGCCCATCGCTCTCACTTATTGTTCAACGCGGTGCGAATGTCGTCCAAGAGCACGGTTTCATTTTCCACGATTGAGCCATCGGCGGCCAGAAGCTGTTTGCAAAGATCGAGCGCCAGCGTGCGCGATGCATTGGACGGGAGGCGTTCCGCGGCTTCCGAAAGAAATTCGGCCTTGGCGGCGGGGCTGTCATTCGTGGCCCGGGCCGCCGCGATGGATTTAACTTCGTAGCTGCTAAACGAGCTTTGGGTATCCCACCCGATACGTTCCACGGTATCAGCGATGAACTCGGCTTCTTTCAGCGTGATATGGGAATCGACGTAGAGACACAGATGGAGCAGATCGATGATGGCTTCGCGCTCTTTTTGAGAGAGCCGCGGCAGCTTGTTGGCTTTTCCGAATCTCATGAGGGCGGGGTGGGTCTGTCTCGCCAGACACTCGGCGCGGAAAGTGGTTACTCGAACTGGCATGAGTTTCTCACCCAATCCAGATGTCATTATCAGGGCGCCGGTGATCTCGAACCGGGATGCACTGTCGAGGCGTTGAAAGGCGAAGTGCGGTGGCAGATCTCGAGCGGATTATCCGAGGGGTCGTTAAAATAGACTGCATAGTAGGATGCGGACTCGATTCCTGGGCCTTCAATGTTCTTTGCGCCGATGCGCGCGAGCTCTGCGGCAAGCGCATCCACGCGTTCGCGGGAGTCCGCCCAGAATGCAATACGGCTCCGGTTTGGTCTGTGCGCGGGATCTTCCATCACGCCAAAAAATTCGGTCGCATCACTTCCCTGTGCTTCAAATTGGAGCCAGTTCTCAATATCGACACGCTCGGTGAAACCGAGGAGAGGCAGTAACGCGCGATAGAATCCGCCTGACTCCGCCAAGGATCTCACGCGCAGATCAACGTGATCGAATATACGGGGCATAACGCTGGGGGCTGAAGGCCTGGACCTCGGGTCTGGCACGGCAGGGTAAAGACGCAACTGCCTTAGGCATGACGAGGAATTGGATGAGTGCACAAAAAAGGCGCTGCGGTAGTCACAGCACCTTTGATGGAGAGGGAAAGGCAGCGGTTATTTTTTCAGGGGGCGCGAATCTCACAACGGCCAAGCCGGCTACGGTATTGGAGTTGAAAACGCTCAACAGCCCCTACTGGGTAACCCTGATGCGGAGAAATGCACGTGGGACTCCGGTGGTGCTGTAGGTAGAGATCCGCTGGGTGTCGTTCTCTTGGAGTGTCACGCCATCGGTGCTCCAAGTCGTAAGATCCGTGGAGACTTCGACGGTGTAGGTGAGCTCCGGGCGAATCGCTTCAAAAGCGAGGGTAAGGGTGTCGCCGGTCGCGACGGGGGCAGGGATTGGCGAGGTCGTCGGCTCCAGTGGAGGCAGGTTGAAGGCGTATTTCAGGAGATTACTTACGCCATCGCCTGCGGGGGTGGCGGTTGGTCCGGAGATGGCAGAGTCGTTGCTCTGTTCAGTCGTAAAGTTGTGTTGGCGCCAGAGGTCGTAGGTGGCGGGTATAACGGTGAGCTGCTTTCCGGCGGAGGTGTAGGATGTGGAGCTGTAGTCGGTCCCGCGCAGGCGGTAATAGCGGCCGTTGAGGCTGATCGGGGCGGATTTGATCGTCAGGGACGACGTGGTGCTTCCCGTGTAGATGGCATCGTCGGTGAGCGGGGTCCAATTAACGTTATCTGTAGAGGTTTCCCATTGGCGGGAGGCGAAAAAGAAAGGAGCCAAAAGAAGTTCATAATAGGTGATGTAAGCCTCCTGACCTGCGAATACCGCGAAGTCATCCGGTGATGGCCAGAGGGGAAAATGGATGAAATTCTGGGTGAGATCGCCTCCGTTGACCGGAAGGGATGACACCACGTTGGCGTAAGGGCGTGAATCTACGATGTGCCAATCCCCGTTGATCACGGGTAGTGAGTAAATACCTGCACTATCTGTGAACGCCGAGGTGATGTAGTTCACCCCATCGATAGTGGCGGTGGCGAAGATCTCCAAGTAGGCACATGAAAGAGAAAAGCTGCCGCTGCCAGGGCTTCTTGTGACCGCGCCTGTGATGTGATGGAGCCCTTCTACGACGGAAATGTCTACGTTGGTGAGTGTTTGTCCATCCACTACACTACAGGTTAAAGTAGGGCTCACTATATTGGCGGTGAGACCGGTGGGCGCGTCGATGTGGACGGTCCAAGTATCAGCAGTCAGGGCCAGGTCATAATTGCCATTCAAGTCGGTGATGGTGGAAAAAAAGGATGGGGTGCTGCTGTGATTAGAGGGATTTGCTCCGATGGTTAAGCCAGCGAGTGGGACTCCGTTGAGGGTGACCTGGCCGGATATGTGCGCAGTGGCCGGCACGACCGTGAAATTGACTTGGGCGGCGCCGAGGGCGGAAATTGTGATGGGTTTTCTGACGGGCGCGGTGTAACCGGCGAGGGCTGGGTTGTGCTGATCAAGAGCAATCGAGAGAGTGCGGGAGCCAACCGTAAGCAGATCGACGTCGGCGCGGATGTAATATTTGCCGTCGGCGTCGGTGGTGGCGCCGAACAAACCAGGATCGTTGGTGGAAATGGTCACGCCTGAGATGGGGGTGCCCGCGGCGTCGTTAACGGTTCCGTAGATCAGGGCGTCGGCTTTGTTCAGAGTGACGGTGAGTGTTTGACTGGCCGAAGTGGTATCGGTGGTGATGGCCCCTCTCGGGCGCGCGAACAAATGGGCTTTCAAGCATTTGTCGGGAATTTTTATCTCCCACGCATCGGCAGTAACACCCAGGGTGTAATTGCCATCAGCATCGGTGTAGGCGAGGGCCATGCTGCCGCTGCTGGATCGGGCGAGAAACTCTACGCTTGGGAGACTGGAGTAGGAATTGAGAGTCTGGAATTCACCGCTGACATAAAGTCCACCGGTGACCGTTCGAGTAGCAGGGACGAGGGTAAGGTTGCTGGTGATCGTCTGTCCGGTGGTGATTGTGATGAGCGTCGGACTCGCGGTATAGCCCTGTTTGAGCGGAATTAGCTTTAAGGGGCCGGTAGGTGCACTGATCGAATAATGACCGGTGGCATCGGAGACGACAGCTCCCAGAAAAACGTCATCACTGTCGAGCAGGTCGATACAGGCATAAGGCACTGGGTTCCCGTTGCTGGTCACTTGCCCGGAGATGGTCTGAGTTTGGCCGGGCTGGGTGAGGGTGAAACTGCTCATGATCGGACGGAAGAGCCCGGTAGGGCTGACAATACGCACGAGGTGATTGCCGGCGGTGCGGCTGAAATCAGTGAGCTCGGAGAGCGACAGATGCGTGGTGATAGTGCCATCGACGGTGCCGTCGTCATCGCCGGGGCTTAGCGGGATTTCGATGCTGTTCTCAAAAAAATTGCTCCAAGATTTAGTGGTATTGCGACCGTCGGTGAGGAGGGCGGACTGGACAGTGGCTTCACCGGTGCTGACTTGCCCGTCTGCATTGGCATCAAGAATCCGCTCCATCCGTATCTCGGATCCAGAGGGCAATCCCGAAACGGTTACCGTAATGCTTCCGGTGTTGTCTGCGGTGAGACTCGCCGGTGTGACGGTGAGAGTGGGGACGATGCTCGGGGCGGCATAGACGTAGAGCTTCGCGGTGGCGCTTGCGGTTGAGCCGGCGGTGTCGGTCACCATTACGCGGAATCGTTTACCGTTGAGTGCGAGACCGGGGTTGTTGACCGTGAGAATGGCAGTGGTGACGCCTGAGTAGGTGCTGTCGTTGCTGAGATTGGACCATCCGCCCAAACCGTTGCTGTCGATTTGCCATCGGTAAGTCGCTGAAGTGGTGCTGGTAGCAACTGCCTCGAAGCTCGCTGAGCTATCGCCGACGAAGGCAGTGACAGAAACGGGCGACGTGACAATAAGTGGCTGGGCACGCAGCTGAACGCAGAGCGTCACCAATGTAATGAAAGCGAGATAAAACCTATTCATTTTAAAGACCAAGAATTGGGCGAAGGGTGAAATTTTGAAAATAGGTGGATCTAGTCGGGTGCTATTTATCACGGTGATCACGTAAATCGAATTAGCTGCAAGTGGTTGTGGTCTGATTGCGGTGCGCGGGGCAAGAAAAGATGGCATGAAAAAGGCGCTGCGGGTTACGCAGCGCCTCGGGTGGGGATTAATGTCCGGTTTCGGATGCTCAGCTCTTAACTACTTTAACTCACAGATATTTATCTGTCACCGCGCCTTCGGAGGCGGTGCTGACCAGCTTGGCGTATTTGGCGAGAACGCCGCGGGTTTCTTTCGGGGGGAGCGGCTTGTAGGCGGCCATACGCGATGCGTAGTCGGCGTCGGGGATGAGCA